>Ga0180009_10004559_pt1 | contig 15234 bp, 9 predicted proteins | sample OS_PC_MetaG_FD_123537 | JGI IMG/M metagenome (GOLD analysis project Ga0180009, IMG submission 123537) | Groundwater microbial communities from the Aspo Hard Rock Laboratory (HRL) deep subsurface site, Sweden - OS_PC_MetaG | ecosystem: Environmental > Aquatic > Deep subsurface > Groundwater...
GGGCGGAAGAGCTGGCAATTCTCTACGGGGGAAGCGTCACGCCGAAGAATATCGCCGAGCTGATGCTCCAGCAGGACATCAACGGGGCGCTGGTCGGAGGGGCCAGTCTGGATGCATCATCGTTCCTGCAAATTGTAAGGTATGAATAACATTCGCGAGGTATAACAAGTGCACATTCTCGTAATTATATTACATGTGATCGTCTGTATAGTTCTGATTCTCACCGTGCTGCTACAGGCGGGGAAAGGCGCCAGCATGGGCGCGGTTTTCGGAGGCTCCAGCCAGACCGTCTTCGGCAGCAGCGGCCCGGGGACCTTTCTCGGCAAGATGACTACCGTGGTGGCCATTATCTTCATGTTGACCTCGTTCAGCCTCTCCTACACGGCCTCCCGCAAGGGGAGTTCCCTGATGGAGGGCGCCTCAAGGCCCGCCGCGCAGAAAACGGCGCCGGCAACGGAGCCGGGGGCGCCGCCGGCCCCGGCACAGAAGGCCCCGGCCGGCCCGCAGACGGCGAAATAGACCTACCGGCGCGGGAACGGATCGTCGCTCTTTTGATATTGACAAAGGCGCTCCAGACGGATAAGTTCCCGGCGAAGGCCCGCTCCGGTAAACACGGAGGAGTGATCTGGATGCCGAAGTGGTGGAATATGGTAGACACGCTATCTTGAGGGGGTAGTGGGCAAAACCCGTCCGGGTTCAAGTCCCGGCTTCGGCACCATCAAGGAAAACAGGGGGTTAGCTGATTCATCGGTTAACCCTCTTTCACTTTTTTATGGATAGAAAACTTCTTATCATTTGAACTCCCGCTTTCGCGGGAGCAAACATGATGGCGGCATAATATTCTCGAAGGAGATCACCATGAATGACCTTTGGCTATTGCTGATTGCGGTCGCAGTCTGGTATTTTCTCCAGGGGTGGCTCCTGCCCAGACTGGGCATCCCCACCTGACTGGACCACTCCTGCTCGGTTCAGGGCAGAACGAAGAAACCCAAAGAGGAAAAACCGTAAGAGGCGCGGGTTATGCGTCCCTGTGTATTGAAGGAGAAAGAATCATGGATACCAAGAAGGTTGTGACAAATTATCACACATGACGGAACGACGGATTTACTATGAGGACACGGATGCCGGGGGAGTGGTCTATTACGCCAATTACCTACGGTATCTCGAGCAGGGGCGAACCGAATTCCTGCGGGCACGTGGGCTTTCCGTGAGAGTACTCCATGAACAGGGATATCTCATACCGGTGATGCGGTTGGAGATCGACTATCTTGTACCTGCCGTCCTGGATGATCTCATACGGGTCGATACGACTGTACAGGAAATCACCGGTTCAACCTGCACCTTGGATCAGCAGGTGGTTCGCGTTTCCGACGGAGAAATGCTGGTGGATGCCAATCGGGTCGGCAGTGGGCAGCTGCTGGAGTGCGGGAAAGCAGTACAAAAAGCCATAGCAACTTCGAGCTGTGTGCGTTTCCCTGAGCGATGCAGCCACCCGTTTTGATTCATGCAACGATCTTCTGGTATGTGGGCGGTAGTGTGAACAACTTTCAGAAAGCTGCGCATAAAAGGTCTCAAAAAAACATTCCACACTTGTTCTGGTAATGATTACCGATGTCGCACCCATATTTTGTGGTAGATATTCCGGCAAATATTCCCCAAAATTTCCACCTTGAAAAAGAAGGCATTCAAATATATCATTTGCGTAAATTCAATCTGGGCGGCGTCGTTTTGTGTGTGACCTTTTGGAGCCCCTCTTCCCGCAAGTTATTTGCCGATGCACAGGATCCGAATCGTGCGTCTTTATAAAAAGGGGGAACATCTTCATTCGTCAGTATTAAAGAAGTTGTCGATCATATTGTAGAAAGGGAGAAGATATGGGAGAGATCAGTTTCCTTCGGGGCGTGCCTGCGGAAGAGGCTCTGGAAGCCGTTGCCGGCATTGTGGAAAATAACTATGTCAAGGCCTTACGCGAATACAGCGCGAAGCTGCTGCAATATCAGATTCCCGGTCTGAGCGACTTCAACGGGTTCATCCCCTTGAAAGAGAGTCTGGCCGATCGCTACGGGATCGGCGGCGATCCGAACAGGCGCGTGATCTGCTTCAACGGGGGGATGGAGGCCCTGTCCATCATCCTGAAGGCATTTCCGAGGGGCAGCCAAATAGCCATGGAGGCCATGACCTATGACCGCGCCCTGGCGGACGCCCTCCGATATGAACACGAGGTGGTGGGCATACCCCTGATGAAGGAGGGGGTCGATCTGGAAGTTCTGGGAAAGACACTATCCGGCGGCAAGGTCAAGCTGTTCTACCGGATCATCTACCATCAGAACCCGACGGGCCTCGATTCCACCATGGAGAACATTGAAACGGCGGCAAAGCTTTGCGCCCACTACAATACGCTCTATGTCTGCGATATAGCTTATTACGAATTGCGCTATGATGGCCGGAAGAATCCATTGCCGGACCTGACGGCAAACCCCGACTTGTGTCTCATCGGTTCGTTTACCAAGACCCTCTCGGCAGGAACAAAGTGCGGATTCGGGATTTTCCCCGAGAAAGTGGTGGATCAGCTCACGCCGGTCATCGCCAACACCCGGCTCAATCCCAACTACCCCACCCAGGCGATGATTCATAAAGTCATAGCCTCCGGGGAATACGACGAGTACCTCAAGTATCTGTGTGGGCTTTATCAGCCGAGGATGGACACGCTCAACAGATCCCTCTTGAGGTATCTGGACGGCATCGAGGTTCCCCAAGTGACGGGGGGCTTTTTCATGGGCATCTGGCTGCCGGGGATCGGCGACGAAGAGGGATTTGTAAAGGCGGCGAAGGCCAAGGGCGTCAACATCGCCACTGCCAATGTCTATTGCCCGGGATGGAAGAAGGTTTTACAGGAGAAATACAAAGGGTCCTTCTTCCGGCTCACCTTCCCGTCGATCAAGTCGGAGGACATTGAACAGGGAATCGAAAGGATCGCCGCAGCCTATAAAGAGACCCGCTCATCCGATTCGTGAACAGACTCCTTGGGTAACATTTAATTTGATGCAATTCGCCTTTGAAGCCCCTGTATTGACTTGTTCGCAAAAGCGATAAGTATAACAGAAAACGGTTTCCCACGATTTCCTTGAAACCCCCTGAGTTACCCCGATTTTACGTTGAGAGGGTAGTGGGCAAAACCCATCCGGTTCAAGTCCCGGCTTCGGCACCAAATTGGATGCATGATGGGGAATCGTTTCATCATCTTGGTCCCCCGTTTTTTGTCTCTGCCGCTACTGACGCAAAATCCCTCACAATGAATCCCTCATTCATGACATAAAAAACCCTTGACTAAAACGTCATAATGCTATAGCATAACAACCAACGAAGGGAGGTTGCGATGCTGGATAGCAAAGATATAAGCAGGGTCGTCAAAGAACTCAGGAATCAACTGAACCTCAGCCAGGAAGAATTAGCGGCAAAACTTAGCGTCTCCTTCGCCACGGTAAACCGTTGGGAAAACGAGAAGATAACGCCCAGAGGCAAAGCCAGAGAGGCCATCTTGAAGTTGATAGAAGAGTCGGGCCTCGACCAGGATTCCCTGGAGAATGCCGGGGATATTGGCGGTAATCATAAAAAGCGCCACCGGAAATTATCCAAGGAAGACGTCCTCAGCACAAAATCCATGGAGCAGATGCTCTGGAGCGCCGCCTGTTCCATCCGCGGTGAAAAGGACGCGCCGAAGTTCAAGGATTATATTCTGCCCCTTGTTTTTATCAAGCGCCTGTCTGATGTTTTTGAGGATGAAATTGAGCGGTTGGCCGAAACCTATGGCGACAGGGAAACGGCGCTGACCATCATCGAAGCCGATCACCAACTGGTCCGGTTTTATATTCCCCACGAGGCGCGCTGGCCGGTGGTCAGTGGTCGTGAAAAGTTTGACTGGCCTGAAGACCGCAAGCCCAAGACGCTGGGCGAACAGCTCACCATGACCGTCCGCGCCATCGCCAAGGCCAATCCATCCTTAACGGGCGTTATCGACATTGTGGATTACAATGAGACCAGAAGCGGGGAGCGGGAAATCAGCGACGCGGCGCTTTCCGGCGTGATCGAGGCCCTTTCCGATCCCCGGTACCGCTTAGGACTGTACGATGTGGAACCGGATTTCCTTGGCCGCGCCTATGAATATCTCCTGAGAAAATTTGCCGAAGGCCAGGGCCAGAGCGCCGGCGAGTTCTTCACGCCTACGGAAGTGGGGTGGCTGATGGCCTATATCCTGCGACCCCGCCAGGGGGAAGAGGTGTACGATTATGCCTGCGGCTCTGCCGGACTGCTCATCAAGTGCGAATTGGCTCTCCAGGAACGGGAAATCAAGATTCAGCGGCCCCTGAAACTCTACGGGCAGGAACTGACGGGGTCCAGTTACGCCATTGCCCGGATGAACATGGTCGTGCATGACATGGAAGGCGAGATCGTTCGGGGCAACTCAATGACCAATCCGAAATTCAAGGACTCCGATACCAGCCTGAAGAAATTCGACATCGTCGTAGCCAATCCCATGTGGAACCAGCCCTTTGATCAGGCTGTTTACGAGAATGACCCCTTTGATCGTTTTGAATCTCAGGGCGGCGTCACCACCGTCAAGGCCGACTGGGCTTGGCTTCAGCATACCGCCGCTTCGCTGAGTACCCACGGCCGCGCCGCCATCGTCCTCGACACGGGGGCTGTTACGCGGGGCAGCGGCAGCAAGAGCGAAGACCGGGAAAAGAAAATCCGCCAGTGGTTTGTGGAACGCGACTGGATTGAAGGCGTCATCCTCCTGCCCGACAACCTTTTCTACAACACCACCGCAGCCGGAATCATCGTCTTCTTCAACAAGGCGAAATCACTGGCGCGGCAGGGAAAGATCATCCTGGTCAACGCCGGCCGGGAATTCAAGAAAGGCAGGCCGAAAAACTATATCCCCGATGAAAACATCCGCAAGATCGCCAATGCCTTCATTAAAGGGGAAGATGTCGAAAAGTTCGTCAAGGTCATCACGACAGCACAAGCGGCGGAGAACGATTTCAACCTCTCGCCGTCGAGGTATGTGGATGTGAATGAAGGAGAAACCTACCGGCCGATACCAGAAATACTGGAAGAATTGATCATCCTGGAAAAGAAGGCGGATGTAGTCGATACCGATTTACAAACGATTTTTAAAAAGCTGTAATTCAGTTAGGTTTTTGAAACGGTAACAAAACATGTCAATAATGTCATGCCGGACTTGATCCGGCATCCAGTCCTCTATGGATTCCCGCTTTTGCGGGAATGACGACCTTTGTAGATTTTTATAGGGTGATTATGAGTATTCCGACAGATTGGATAAGTGGAACATTAAACGATTTGTGCTCCCTGAAGAACGATTCTTGTAAACCTTCCGATTCTGGCCTAAACATTTATGTAGGTTTAGAACATATTGAATCAGGCCGCTTCTTCGTTCAATCATTCGGAAACCCAGATCAAGTAGTTAGCACAAAAAATCGATTTGCCATTAATGATATTCTTTATGGGAAACTCCGTCCTTATCTGGATAAGGCCGTTGTAACTGAAGTGGAGGGCATTTGCTCAACAGATATTCTCGTCTTCACACCAAAGGATAATATTCCCTCTATATTTATAGTTGGTCTGTTACACACCGACCAATTTATACAATACGCAAAGCAAACAACTAACGGCGTTAACCATCCGCGAACTTCATGGGCCTCGTTAAGAGAATTTCCACTCCATATTCCCGCTTTATCGGAGCAGCAAAAAATCGCCGCCGTTCTCTTCAAGATTCAACAGGCCATTGAGATTCAGGAATCCATTATCGAGAAGACGCGGGAACTGAAAAATTCAACCCTCCACCATCTCTTTACTCACGGCCTGCGTAGAGAAAAGCTTAAAGAAACAGAGATTGGACCAATGCCGGAGAGTTGGTCTGTACAGAGATTTGAAGAATTTGCGACATTACATAGAGGTTACGATTTACCAATCCAAGATCGCACCAGAGGTTCAGTCCCAATTGTTGGGTCTAATGGAGTTGTCGGGTATCACGATCAATCTAAAGTTAAGGGGCCGGGTGTGGTAACGGGACGTAGTGGTTCGATTGGCATTTCCTATTATGTGGCGGATGATTATTGGCCACTGAACACAGGTTTATATGTTGAAAATTTTCACGGAAATGATCCTTTGTATGTTCATTATTTTTTCCAATCATTTGATTTTGGTCAATACGCGGCAGGTGTAAGCGTCCCAACTTTGAATAGAAACATTGTTCATGCTACGTTGATATCTGTCCCTCAAATTGGAGAGCAAAAGGAAATTGCCAATATCTTGAAGACCGTAGATCAGAAAATCGAGATCCACGCAGCTAAAAAATCAGCCCTGCAAGAGCTCTTCAAAGCTATGCTGAACAAGCTGATGACAGGCGAGATTCGGGTTATGGATCTAGATATCGATATGTCCGAGGTTAAATCATGAGCGTGACTCTTGAAGAACTTCATCAATGGATGGCCATGCCGTCGGAAAATGAACATCTGGAATTCAAGGAAGCAAAGAACAATTTTCACTTTGAGACCCTCGTGAAGTACTGCTGTGCATTGGCCAATGAGCGGGGCGGCAGGATCATTCTTGGCGTTTCGGATAAACCGCCTCGCAAGGTGGTGGGTACCAGTGTCTTCAAATCGCCTGAACGCACAATCGCGGGATTGATTGAAAGGCTTCACCTGAGAATAGATATGGATGAAGTTGCACATCCTGACGGCCGCGTCCTCGTATTTCATGTACCGTCGCGGCCCCTTGGCATGGCGATTCAAGTGAACGGCGCGTATTGGATGCGACGAGGAGCAGATATTGTCCCAATGCTGCCCGATATGCTCAAACGCATATTTGCCGAGACAGGCTTCGATTTTTCAAACGAGATCTGTGAAAAAACAACTATCGACGATCTCGATCCTATGGCAATCGAAGAGTTCCGCCAACGCTGGGTAAAGAAATCAGGCAGTAAGGGCATGGATAATATTACGCCATCGCAGCTTCTCAACGACGCCGAATTGATACGGGCGGGCGGTATTACTTTTGCGGCCCTTGTATTGTTGGGTAAGCGAAAATCGCTCGGCGTCCTTTTATCCAATGCTGAAGTAGTTTTTGAATATCGTTCTTCGGAGTCTTTCATCCATCATCAACAGCGGGAAGAATTTCGCGCCGGCCTTTTTCTATTTTACGACAAACTATGGAATCTCATTAACTCGCGCAACGATTTGCAGCACTATCAGGACGGCTTTTTTATCTGGGACATACCGACGTTCAATGAAGAGGTGGTGCGAGAAGCCATTTTAAATGCCGTGTGCCATCGCGATTATCGCTTGGCCGGATCCATTTTTATTCGGCAATTTCCCGCCGGGATTGAAATTGTAAGTCCGGGTGGCTTTCCCGAAGGCATTACCGTTGAAAATCTCCTTTATCAGCAATCACCAAGAAACAGGCGGATAGCAGAGACTCTCGCCCGTTGCGGGCTTGTAGAGCGGTCCGGTCAGGGTTTCGATAAGATATTTACGGCATGTATCCGCGAGACAAAGCCTCTTCCCGATTTCTCGAGAACCGATGATTACCATGTCTATCTGACGCTTCAGGGGACGATACAAGACCCCGCTTTTCTGCGCTTTCTTGAAAAGATAGGAAGTGAAACCCAGCGTTCTTTCTATGTCGATGATTTTCTGGTTCTTAATTATTTAAGAACAGCCAAACCTGTTCCCAATAACCTGAAATATCGGTTACCGAAGTTAATGGAAAACGGTGTCATAGAGCGTATCGGCAAGGGGCGAGGAATCCGCTATGTTCTTTCCAAAAATTTCTACGAATTCACAGGCAGAAAAGGCTCATACACGCGAAGAATCGGGCTTGACAGGGAAACGAACAAAGAACTTATTATTAAACACCTCCATCATTACAAGAAAGGTTCACTCAACGAATTTCACCAAGTATTGCCGAATCTTTCCCGGCATCAGATATATTCCCTGCTGAAATCACTGAAGACCGAAAATAGAATAAAATTCATTGGTTCAAAAAGAGGAGGGTATTGGGAACTATGAGAATGAATTTTTGCGTTAAATAAAGACTTGAATGACTTTTGACGCAATAATTTGAACGCAATAATTTATATGTCTTTGAATGTAAAGAAGATTTTTAATCATTAATAACGCAATAAGTCACAGAAGATGCAAAACGCATATTCAAAGATATTCCAGTTGTCCGGAAATTCCGGATAGTTCAATTGTTGCAAAATTTGCAACGGGTAGAAATTTTGCTGAGAAGCAAGGTGCTGAAAATGAATAGCAAGGATTTGAAGGAACAAAATATAAGAAAGGCGAAATTATGACGCCGACCATAGGCACCGAAAAAACGACAGTCCAGGACCCGATCATCAAATATGCGGATGAAATCGACTGGAAAGTCGTCCCAAAGGAGGAAGCCCTTTCTCTGAGAAAAGGGGAGAGCGGATCGCTGTTCTATCGGGTCCTCGAAGAAAAACTGATGGAACTGAATCCGGGATTGGTGAATCGGGAAAATGTGGATGAAATCATTCACCGCATGGAGGCCGTCCGGAACAATATCGAGGGGAATGCGGAAATCTTGTCCTGGCTCCGGGGGGAACAGGCCATTTACGATGAAAACGAAAAGCGGCGCCGCAACGTGACGGTTGTTGATTTTACCTGCGCCGGACGCAACCTGTTTCAGGTGACTGATGAATGGCAGCACACAAACGGCAGGGTGACAAACCGGGCGGACATCATGTTTCTCATCAACGGGATTCCAGTGGCTATTGTGGAGACGAAAAGCGCAAAAAAGGCCAGCGGCATGGAAGATGCTCTCATCCAGATCCGGCGGTATCACCGGGAGACCCCGGAAATGCTTACTGCCCCGCAGGTCTTTGATATGACCCATCTGGTTGATTTTTTCTATGGCCCCACCTGGAATCTCAGCCGGAAAAATATCTTCAACTGGAAGGACGAGGAAAAGGGAAATTATGAAAAGAAAGTGAAGCGTTTCTTTGATCAGGATCGTTTCCTTAAGATGCTGAGGGAATGGATTTTGTTCTATGTAAAAGATGACGAGCTCCAGAAAACGATCCTCCGCCAGCACCAGACCAGGGCGATCGAGAAAATCGTTCAGCGCTGCGCCGACGAGAGCAAAAAGACAGGCCTGATATGGCATACCCAGGGATCGGGCAAGACCTTCACGATGATCACGGCGGCCGAGCAGATTCTGGAGAACAAGGAGGTTTTCGGGAAGGCGACGGTTATCCTGATGATCGACCGCAACGAGCTGGAAGGGCAGCTTTCCGGATGGGTGGAGCGGATTCTCGGCGAGATGCAATCCCATGCCATCAGCATCGAACAGGCCACGAGCAAGGTTCGCCTGCGGCAACTCCTCAAGGCGGACTTTCGCGGGCTGATTATTTCCATGATCCACAAGTTTGACGGGATTCCCAAGGACATCTGCACCCGCGCCAATGTCATCGTCATGCTTGATGAGGCGCACCGGTCTGTCGGGGGAGATCTGGGCAACTACCTGCTCGCCGCCCTGCCGCAGGCGACGCTGATAGGGTTTACGGGCACGCCCATCGACAAAACGGCCTACGGCAAGGGCACCTTCAAAATCTTTGGAAGAGAAGACGACAAAGGTTACCTGGATAAATATTCCGTTGCGGAATCCATCAAGGACGGCACGACGCTTTCCCTTAACTATATGCTGGCCCCCAATGAAATTCGCGTACCCCGGGAGGAACTTGAAAGGGAATTTCTGGACCTTGTCGAAGCGGAAGGCGTCAGCGATGTGGAGGAGTTGAATAAGATCCTCGACCGGGCGGTAAAGCTCAAGACCTTTCTCAAGTCGGTGGAGCGTGTGGAGAAAGTGGCGGCCTTCATTGCCAGGCACTTTCGTGAAAATGTTGAGCCCCTTGGCTACAAAGCCTTTATGGTCGGTGTGGATCGCGAGGCCTGCGCCCTCTACAAAGAAATGCTCGACAAGCTCCTGCCGCCGGAATATTCAACAGCTATTTATACGGCCGCCCAGAACGACAGTGAAAAATATCCCCTGGTCCACAAATACCAGCAAACGGCGGAAGAAGAGAAGAAGGCCAGGAAGCTGTTTCCCAAGCCCGACGCCCTGCCGAAGATCTTCATCGTCACGGATAAACTCCTCACTGGATTTGACGCTCCTGTTCTTTATTGCATGTACCTGGACAAACCAATGCGCGACCATGTGCTTCTTCAGGCCATCGCTCGCGTCAACCGGCCCTACGAGGAAGAAGGAGATATCAAGAAACCCTGCGGTTTGGTTGTTGATTTCGTAGGCATCTTCGAGAAGCTGGAAAAAGCCCTGGCCTTCGATTCCGATGTCGTCAGCGGGGTGATCAGCAATTTGGACGTTCTGCTGGCGCATTTTATTGAATTGATGACGGGACAGGCCCGTCCGTACCTCGAACTGACCCGCGGCAAAGTAGATGACAAGATGGTGGAAAGGGCCATAGACGCCTTTGTAGATCAGGGCAAAAGAGAGGAATTTTATAAGCTTTTCAAAGAACTGGAAACGCTCTACGAGATACTGTCGCCTTCTCCCGATCTTCGGGACTATATCGAAGACTTCGGCCTCCTCTCGATCCTCTATCAGGTCGTCCGCAATGCCTTCCGAAAGAAAACGGGGTTCTACGGCGACATCGCCAAAAAGACGGAACAATTAGTCAGGGAGAAGGCGGCGACCTTCGGTCTGGAGATCGCAACGCCGGCAGTCAAGATTGATGAGACGACCTTGAAGGCGCTGAAAGACAGTAAGTCATCGAGCAACTCGAAGGTGATCAATCTCATCAACAGCATCATCAAAACGGCTGCGGATGAAGGCGACGACAGTCCCTATTTGAAACCCATCGGAGAACGGGCGGAAGCCATTCAGGAGGCTTTCGATGACCGGCAGGTGACGGCGCTTGAGGCGCTGAAAAAAGTAGAGGCGCTGATCAGGGAGGTACTCGAAGCACGGCGGGAGCAGGAAAAGACGGGTTTCGACATCAACACCTTTACAATTTACTGGTTGCTTAAAAAGGAGAGTGTGAAGTGGTTTGATAGCCTCGCCCCGATTGTCAATAACGCCTTTCTCCGCTTCCCGAATTTCAAGGACAACGTTGCGGAACTGCGGCAGCTCAAAGCGGAACTGTACAAGCTGATGCTCCCCGTCGTCGGCAAGGATTCAATGCTGGGGATTGTTGAAAAGCTCTTGAGGCTGGACCGTAAATGATTAACACGTCAACAAGCAAAACAATAAACCTGCAAACGAAAGGACAGTTCAAGGCCGAAATTGCCCACTGGGCTGCTGATATGAAGGTGAAACCGGTGCAGATTCGCGTTCAAAGGATGACGAAAAAGTGGGCCTCCTGCTCAAGCAAGGGACGGGTCTGTTTCAGTGCCGATCTTCTTATGGAACCGAGAACCTTTCAAGAATATGTCATTGTCCACGAACTTCTCCACCTCCAGGTGCCCAATCATGGTAAGCTCTTCAAGAGCCTGATGAACGCCTATCTGTCGGGCTGGGAAGCGATTTTGGCGGAACGAAACGGAATTACGACAAGAAGCCTATAAAGGAAAACCATGAAGCTTCTCCACACCTCCGACTGGCACCTTGGCCGCGCCCTATATACTCGCAAGCGATATGAGGAATACGAAGCGTTTCTGAGCTGGCTGGCAGAACTTATTGAGGAACAAAACATCGATATTCTGCTCGTGGCGGGAGACGTGTTTGACAACAGCACCCCCAGCAACCATGCACAGGAACTGTATTACCGTTTCCTGTGCCGCGTGGCAGCCTCTTCGAACCGCCACATCGTTGTTACCGCCGGCAATCATGATTCGCCCTCTTTTTTGGATGCGCCCCGGGAGCTCCTGAAATCTTTGAACGTCCATGTTGTGGGGTGTGCTTCCGATTCTCCTGCCGAGGAAGCGATATTACTGTCTGGGCCGGATGATGATCCCCGGTTGATCGTCTGCGCCATTCCCTATCTCCGGGACCGGGACATCCGCACCGCCGAAGCCGGTGAAAGCGTTGAGGACAAGGAGAGGAAAATCATTGAAGGGATCAGGACTCATTACCGCCTGGTGTGCGAAGCGGCCCAGCAGAAACGCACCCTGCTGAAAAAGCCTGTCCCGATTGTCGCCATGGGGCATCTGTTCACGGCGGGCGGCCGGACCGTTGACGGCGACGGGGTGCGTGAATTGTATATCGGCTCCCTGGCGCAGGTCAGAACGGATGTATTCCCCGAATGTATCGACTATCTTGCGCTGGGTCATCTCCATGTTCCGCAGACTGTGGGCGGTTCGGACTTCATCCGCTATTCCGGTTCCCCCCTGCCCATCGGCTTCGGGGAAGCCGGGCAGGCAAAGAGCGTGGCCCTTGTGGAGTTTTCTGGTAATGCACCCAAGGTCACGAACATACCCGTGCCGAGGTTCCAGGAGTTGAAGATCCTGCGAGGCGATTGGCAAACCATTGCCCGGGAAATCGATGCGCTGAAGTCAGGGGAAAGCAAAGCCTGGCTCGAGATAGCATATGAAGGGGATGAGGTAACCGGCAGCCTGCACGAGCGACTGGCTGTGGCAATCGCGGGGAGCGGAATGGAGATCCTCCGCGTCAAGAACAACCGGGTTTGGGAACGCGCCCTGAGCAGGATGAGTGCAGAGGAAACGCTTGACGACCTGGATGTAACAGACGTGTTTGAGCGCTGCCTTGAAGCGCATGAGGTCCCTGAGGATCAGCGCCAGACGCTTTTAAGCGCCTATCGGGAAGTGGTCGTATCCCTGGATGAAACAGATCTGATGGCCGAATAAGAGGAAATGGCATGAGGATACTCGGCGTACGCTTCAAGAACTTCAATTCACTCGCGGGCGAATGGCATGTCGATTTCACCCACCCCGACTATTCGTCGAACGGCATATTCGCAATTACAGGGCCTACAGGCGCAGGAAAGACGACCATCATGGACGCCGTCTGCCTCGGACTTTACGGCAGGACGCCCCGTCTGGACAAGGTGACCAAAAGCAGCAACGAGATCATGTCGCGCCAGGCAGGCGAATGCTTTGCCGAAGTCACATTCGAGACGCAGAAGGGCCGTTACCGTTGCCACTGGAGCCAGCACCGCGCCCGGAAAAGGCCTGATGGCGAGTTACAACAGGCTAGGCATGAAATAGCCGACGCCGATTCCGGGGCCCTCCTGGAATCAAAGATAACCCAGGTGGGTGAATTCATCGAGTCGGCCACGGGCATGGATTTTGAGCGCTTCACCCGTTCAATGCTGCTTGCGCAGGGGGGATTTGCGGCATTTCTCCAGGCCCCTCCCGACGAACGGGCCCCCATCCTTGAGCAGATCACCGGTACCGAAATCTACAGCCGGATATCCATGAAGGTTCATCAACGGAGAACTGAAGAACGTTTCCAACTTGAATCCCTTAAGGCCGAACTGTCGGGGATACAGGTCCTTAGCGAAGAGGAAGTGAAGGAACTCCGGGCCAGCCTGAATGAAAAGCAGGGCCGGGAGACCGAACTTACCGGGAAATGGGAAGAGATGCGCAAGGCCCTGTCCTGGCTCGCAGGGTTGGCGGCGCTGGAAAAGGAACTGGTGGAACTGGATAAGAAGCGGCAGGATTTCGAGAAACGCCGGCGGGAGTTTGAACCGGAATCGAAAAAACTTGAAAAATCCCGCAAGGCGCTGACCATAGAAGGCGATTACGGGACAGTCGCCGCCTTGCGTCGCCAGCAGGGCAATGAAATAAATGAACTCAACGAAGCCTGCGGAAAGCTGCCGGAACATGAGATGGCCCGGGCAAATGCCCTCGAAGCAAAGCAGGCAACTGCGGCAAGGCTTGCCGAGATCACTGCCGGGCAAAAGCTGGAAGCCGCCATTATCAGAAAAGTCCGGGAACTGGATACCAGGCTTTCGGGGAAAATCGGGCAGTTTGAGGAAGCGGGCAAGTCTATAGGAGAAACTGAGAAGCAGCTTAAGGAGTACGGCACCCATCTCAAAAAGATAGGACAATCGCTGAAAATATCACAGGAAGCTCTCCGGAATATCGACGAATATATCGCCGGACATGCCATCGATTCAGGCCTGGTGACCAATCTTTCGGCAATAACCAGAATGTTTGCCGGGCTTCGCGACATGGAGGCAAAGCATATAAAGGCATGCGAAGACCTCTCTACTGCCCTTGGAAAAAAAGAGTCTGCTCTTGCAGAATGTCAAAAGCGCCGGACCGATAACGAAAAATCCCGCCAGGAATTTGCGCGGGCGGAAAGCGAGCTTAAGCGGCTAAATGAAGCGCTCAGCGCAATGCTTATGGGACGCGATCCCGGCGATTGGCATAACGAGCTTAATTCCCTCAAAGACCGCGAACGTCTTCTTGAGCAGGCAAACCAGGCGCTGGACAGGATTGATGCGAAACGTCATGCGCTGGACAAGTTGAAAACACGCCTTGAGTCCTTGAGAAATAACCAGGCGCAGCTGTCCGGCGAGATCGAGTTATGTTCAAAAAAGAAAGCCGGTTGCGAAAAAGATGTCGATACTCTTGAGAGGCAGGTATCCCTGCTCAGCCGTATCCGTGACCTGGATGAAGATCGGAAGCGCCTTGAGGATGGCAAGCCATGTCCCCTGTGCGGCGCAACCGATCATCCTTATGCAAGAGAGAATATCCCCGAATTGAGCAAATCGGAGGCCGAATTAGAACTGGCAAAGGCAGAACTGAAAGAGACATCCGACCACTTGCGCAGACTGGAAATCGGACAGGCCGAAACTGTAAAGGAAGTCCAGCAGGCGCAAAAAGAGGCAAAAGAGAAAACGACCGCGCTGGATGCCGATGAAAAGCAATGCAGCCGGGCATTCAGCGAGTTGAAGATTGAAACCGCCCCGGGGGAACGCCTGAACAAGATCCGTGAAGAACTTGCGGGGGTGAAGGCCGGAATCGCTGATACTTCCCGGATAATCGCAGAAGCAGGCAAGAAAGGAAAAATGGAGAAGGCTTCCCGGAAAGCCCTGGAAAAGACCCGCAGGGCCTTTGAGGAATCAGAGAAGGCGCTTCAGGACGGCAATCATCATCGTCAAACCGCTGAACACGATCATAAACGGCTGCTCGGCGAATGCACGGCGTTCTCCGAACAGGCAGGAAAGGCTCGAATGGAGGCCCTCAAAGAGGTTGAAATTTA
>Ga0180009_10004560_pt1 | contig 15229 bp, 14 predicted proteins | sample OS_PC_MetaG_FD_123537 | JGI IMG/M metagenome (GOLD analysis project Ga0180009, IMG submission 123537) | Groundwater microbial communities from the Aspo Hard Rock Laboratory (HRL) deep subsurface site, Sweden - OS_PC_MetaG | ecosystem: Environmental > Aquatic > Deep subsurface > Groundwater...
CCGGCAAGACCACCCTGATGAGGATGATCACCGGCCAGGAACAGCCCGACAGCGGGATCCTGGAACTGGGCAAGACCGTCCAGCTGGCCTACGTGGACCAGAGCCGCGCCGACCTGGACGACGAGAAGTCGGTCTTCGAGAACATCAGCGGCGGCGCCGAGGAGCTGGACCTGGGCGGGGTCACGGTCAACAGCCGGGCCTACTGCTCGGGCTTCAACTTCAAGGGGTCGGAGCAGCAGCGGAAGGTCGGCACCCTCAGCGGCGGCGAGCGCAACCGGGTCCACCTGGCGCGGCTGCTCAAGAGCGGGGCGAACCTGATCCTGCTCGACGAGCCCACCAACGACCTTGACGTGGACACCCTGCGGGCCCTCGAGGACGCCCTGGTGGACTTCGGCGGCAGCCTGGTCGTGGTCAGCCACGACCGCTGGTTCCTCGACCGCATCGCCACCCACATCATGGCCTTCGAGGGCGACTCGAACGTGGTCTGGTACGAGGGCAACTACTCGGACTACGAGGAGGACCGGCGCAAGCGGCTCGGAGAGGACGCCGACCAGCCGCACCGGATCAAGTACCGCAAGCTTACCAGGGGCTGACCGGGGCGCCAGGCATCCTGGTCCCCTCATAGACCGACCCCCCGGAAACTCTACGGGCTTCGCCCTTCGGAACGTTTCCGGGGGGTCGGTCTATGAGGGGGCCCCCGCGTCCGGTGCCCCGGTCAGGCCCCTGGTCAGTCGAGGGGGAGGGTGTCGAGGACCGTCGGGTCGTCGAGCAGGCCGACCGGGTACAGGCCCGCGCGTTCGTCGAAATAGGGCGTGCGCTCGTAGAACCACATCCGGATGTTCCAGGGCTCCTTCGCCCACTCCGGGTCGGCGGTCTTCGCCGCCTCCAGCTCGGCGGCGAGTTCCGGCCGGTCGGCCAGCATCACGGGAATCATCGCCTCGATGACGTAGGACTCGACGTACTCCACGCGGTCGAACACGGCGTTGAAGAACCCCCAGCGCGCCAGGGAATCGGGGCCTTCGGGCTCGAGCAGGTGGGCGATCGCCCGCGCCGCCGGCTGGGCCAGGGAGACCACGGCCGATCCCGCCGGAAAGGTCAGGGTTTCGATTCCCGCGGCGACCTCGAACTCCACCGTGTTGCGCCCCTCGTAGGGACGCCGCCCCCAGGTCGCGTCCCCGAAGCGGTAGGTCCGGACCTCCAGGTCCACCGGGGCGGCCAGGCGCCGGAACCGCGCCCCGTGCCATCGGAGCCGCTCCAGGACGGCGGTCCATTCTGGAGGCACCAGGTAGGCCGCCGGCAACTTCACGGTCCGGTCCGGCTCGACGATGTCGAAGTATTCCACCTTCCAGATCTCGGGCTCGGCGCCGAAGCGGTTGTAGTCGCCCCCCGTCACCTCGCTGGTCGCCGTCTCGTAGGCCACCCCCAGGAAATCGATGGTCCTGCAGGAATCGGCCCGCTGGAAGGTCAGGGGGAACGGCCGGTCCCTGAACCCGGGGGAGGCAGTGGCCCGGTCGGCGTCCTCGACCGCGGACCTGAGCTCGCCTCCGTGGGCGTTCAGCCAGGCCATGGTGTGCCGCACCAGCAGTCCCGTGGTCTCCACCCGGTTGGCGTAGTCCTTGAGCATGTGGGTCTCGATCAGCAGCCCCGGACGGTTGCGCACCGCGGCGTAACCCTGGCTGAACCGGGGATCGGCGGCCCACGCCTGCAGGCCGCTGCGTGGATCGTGCCAGTTCCGGAAGGAGACGTAGCGGATCATGGGAAACCCGTCGGCCGCCATGTCCCGGTTCATGCGGTCCTCGTAGGTTTGGACCAGGGTGGTCAGGCCCGCATCGAGGTTCCCGTGCGTCTCCAGGCTGTAGGTGATCGCGTACTGGTAGTCGGCCCCATCGGTGCTGTGAACGTCGATGAAGAAGTCCGGCGACCACGCATTCCACAGTCCCAGCCAGGCCTGCATCTCCGGCGCGTCGGCCTTGAGGAAATCCCGGTTGAGATTGAGGTTCTGCGCGGTCGTCCGCCAGCCCATCTCCCGGGGCCCGTTCTGGTTGACGCGGTTGTAGGGACCGAACCGCTCGTGGCCGTCCACGTTGAAGATGGGGATGAACAGGAGGGTGACGTTGTCCAGCAGGGCGCGCGCCGGACCGTCGCCGGCGGCGATGTCCCGCAGCAGGAGCATGCCCGCATCCTTGCCGCAGCTTTCCCCCGCGTGAATGCAGGCCTGGACCAGGAGGATGACCTGATCACCACCGCGCCGGCAGGCGCCGGGGTCGGCCAAGCCGTCCCTGTCCGCGACGACCAGGGGCAGGGCCCGCCCCCGGGGGCTGAGGCCGAACTCCAGGTACGAAATCACGGGCGAGGCCTCCGCCAGGTCACGGCACCACGACACCGTCTCGGAGTAGGTCGGCGTTTCGTTGCCCCCGGACAGTTCGAAGGGGGTCTGCAGGGCCTGCGAGGCACCGCCCTGCACGGAAAGGGCCAGCAGGCCGAAGAGGATCCCGAGGTGAACGTGGCGCGCCATGGACCTTCCGATCGAAGGAGGACGAATCCGCTAGGGAATGCCGGCGAGGATAACCGCCATCGGCCCGGGAATCACTCGAAAACCCGCAACCCGGCTGAAAATCGGGGGGCTCCAGCCCCCCAAAAAATGCCGGGGCGGATCGCAGAAAAGGGTTGATCCGCTGAAAGCAACCATTAATCTAGGGGCTGTTCGGGTTGGGATTCCGTTTCCCTGGCGGGCTGCGGAAACCCAAGATCAGGTTGCCCGGATCAGGTCATAAAGATCAGGTTGACAGGATCTTTGGTTTCCGCAGATGATGGCATCCAGGCCCAGGTCGTGCTTCGGGCATGGCCTCGATCGACCCGGCGGAGGGTGCATCGAGTCACCCTGACGTCCGGTGAGAGGTAGATGCGCTCTGGCACCAGAATGATCATCCGTCCTCGTCCTGTCCGGCCGGTCCGGACAGGGGGTCGGTGATTTGTGTCGGGAGCCCGGCTCGCTTCGAGGCCGCTGAAGTTGCGGCGAAACACTAAGGAGAGTGCCACAGCCGTGGCGGTTCCGTGTCCCGTCGGTCCTTACCTTCCGGCGGACATGTCGACGTTCGGAGAGGTGCGATCGATTTCCCGGCGGTCTCGCTCGCCGGGGAAAATCCCATGGATGGATTTCAAGGAGGTCCAAGTTGATTAACAAGAAGATGGTTACCATGATGCTGGTCATGCTCGTGGCTTTCGCCGCCATGACCGCCAACGCCGGTGATGCGCCCTACACGGTGTATGGTCATCTCCACGTCTCCCTCGACGCCCTGAACAACGGTGACTCCACCGAGATGGTGCTGGCGAGCAACACGTCCCGCTTCGGCATCAAGGGCGCCCAGGAACTGAACGACAACTTCACCTTCATCTGGCAGTTCGAGAGCTTCATGAACCTGACGGTGAAGGACACCAACGGGCTGCTCGCCAACCGGAACACCTTCCTGGGCCTCAAGGGCGACTGGGGCTGGATGAAGGCCGGCATCCACGACACCCCCATGAAGCTGATCGGCCGCAAGGTCGACTTCTTCAAGGACGAGCTGGGCGACTTCCGCCAGGTCACCTTCGGCTGGGACCGCCGCATGGACAAGGTCATCATGTACGGGACGCCCGACTACAACGGCTTCGCCCTGATCGGCGCCTACCAGTTCAAGAACGACGTGACGATGGCCGACACCGGCGCCATGAGCGCCAACGCCACCTACACCAATGACAGCTTCTTCTTCGGGGCCGCCTACGAGCTGATCCAGAAGAACAACTTCGCCACCGCCGAGGTGCCCGGCTACTGGATGCCCCAGGACCAGTACCAGAACGTGTGGGTCCCCGCGGTGCCCGCCGACTTCGACGTCGAGGACGCCATCGGCATGCGCTTCGTCGGCAAGTACACCGCCGGCGACCTGGAGATCGCCGCCCTGTACCAGATGCTGCAGAACCGTAACGGCAAGATGTATTCCTACATGGAGAACAGCACCATGGTCAGCGGCGACCTGAACTCCCAGACCTGGGGCATCGGCGCCCGCTACACCATGAACGAGATGTTCGCCGTCAAGGGTCAGTTCTACGGCTTCGACCCCAACACCGACATGGATGACGACGACGCCAGCTTCTTCGCCATGGGCTTCGACCACACCTACAACAAGAGCACGACCTTCTATACGCAGTTCGTGCTGACCAACAACGGCGAGACCACCAGCTTCCCCGTGGGCGGCGAGGGTCACGGCACCCGGATGTTCCCCTACCCCGCGGACGCCGGCGAGGCGACCAACGATCCCTGGGGCATCAGCACCGGCATGATCAAGAAGTTCTAGTCCCTTCCTGAAGCGGACGAAAAAACCCCGGGCCCTAGGCCCGGGGTTTTTTTCATGTTTTCGAATGACAACGCCTTTCCACCTGGGCTACCATCCCGCCCGGGGAACATGTCCATTCCATCACAGGAAAGGGATAACATGAAGAGAATAGTCACGTTATCGATTGTGGTCCTGGTCTCGCTGGCCCTGGCCGCGCCCACCCTGGGGTTCGACGGCGACCGGCAGGGATTCATGCTCAATCTCGGCGCCGGGTTCGGGCAGGCCAAGCAGACGGCCACCGCCTCGGGCGTCGAGGTCTCCCTGGATGCGACCGGCTTCGGCGGGGACTTCAAGATCGGGGGCGGCGTCAATCCCCAGATGCTCATCTATTACACCAACCGGACGCTTTTCCATACCATGGAGGTCACCTACACGGACGCCTTCCTCGGTCCCACGACCCTCGAAGCGGACTATGTCAACGGCATGTCGGCGCTGGGAGTCAGCTACTTCCTCGAACCCGAAGCGCCCTCGTTCTTCTTCTCGGGAGGCATCGGGCTCGGCGTCATAATGGACAGCGAGGCCGATGAATCGGAATCCGGCGTCGGTTTCACCGCCGGCGTAGGCTACGAGTTCTCCTCCAACTGGATCATCGAGGGCACCTACATGAACGCCAAGGTCTTCGAAGAGATGGGCCTGGAGTTGAGCATCAGCAACCTGATGGTCACCATCAGCTGGCTGGCCTACTGACCCGGATCCTCCCGTTCCCCACGCGTGACGAGGGCGGCCGTCGGGCCGCCCTCCTTGCATCTCCTGGGTTCGGTTCGCTCAGCGCTTCCTGATCTTCACGTCCCCGCTGAAGGTGCTGATCCGGACACGCGCCTTGCCCCCGCCCAGGGTCAGGAACATTTCCTTGCCCGGACCGTACGCGCTGCTCCGCTCCACCTTGCCCCCGAAATCATCCTCGATGTCCCCGGTGAAGGTTTCGACCTCCAGGTCCGCGTCCAGGCTGCCCGGCACCGACAGGGTCAGGTCCCCGCCGTGCAGGTCGAAGGTGAAGGAACCGGAGGGATCGAGATCACCGGCGACGTCAACGTCCCCGGTCACCGACTGCAGATCGAGTTCGATGAACCGCTCCGCCGCCAGATCCAGGTCACCCGACACGGTGGAGGCGCCGAGCTTGAGGATGCGCCCCCGCACCAGGATCTCCCCGCTGATCGACTTGGCGGAAACCTCGGGACAGTCCACGTCCAGGTCCAGGTCGCCGCTGATGGTTTCCGCGGACACCTCCTTCAGGGTCCCGGACACGGTCACCTGGCCGCTGACCGATGCGGCGAACACCGCCCCGGTCACCTTCTCCACGCTGATGGTGCAGCTGACGCCGTCGATCTCCACCCGGCTTCCCCTGGGGACCTTGATGGTCAGGTCCGCGCCCTCGTCGATGTTCCGGACGTGCCGGGGGTAGACGACCTCGATCCTGGTGCCGGCCCCGGATTCGAACTCCAGATCCTCGACGTCGTCGCCCAGGACGCCGTCGAGTTGCACCTCCTCACGGTCCCAGCCTTCGACCGTGATGGACCCGGCGATGTTCTCGATCCGGACGTGGCCGTCGGGATCCGCCGGTCCCGACTTGTGGACCGGCCGCTCCTCGGCGAAAACTGCGCTGGTCACGACCATCAGGATCAAGGCCAGGCTTGTGCCCAATCCCGCCGCAGCCATCCCATGCTTTCTCATCATCGTCCTCCTCGGTGGTTCCGGCGGAGCCGGATGGTTTCGTCAGGGATCAAGATCCATCAGGACGGTCCGGGTGCGGGCCGCCGACTCCAGGAGCAACACCTCCGCCCGCGACCGGTGGAGCCGGCGGGCAAGATGGTGCAGGTTCGGGTTCGCGGGGTCCCGCTCCAGGGCGGTCAGAACCTCGGTCAGGGCCTGGTCCACGGCGGCGAGCCCCCCGGCGGGAGCCCGGCCGGCGCCGATCTCCAGGGGGCCATAGGATCGGGGACCCAACAGGCAGAGGACCGCCACCGCCGCGGCTGCGGCCAGATGCAGCCAGCGCTGGGCGCTCCTGCGCGCACGGGCGGGCCGGAGCCCCCCGTCCTCCAGGCGGTCGATGGCCGCAGCGATGTCCGGCCACAGGTCACGGCTAGGGGCCACCCCCCTCTGCCTCAGTTCCACCGCCGCCCGCAGCAACGGATCACGTTCGGTGTCGTTCATGATTCGACTCCCCTGTCCGCGTCCAGCATTTCCCGCAGGAGCCGCCGCACCCGGTGCAACTGGGCCTTCACGGTGCCGGTAGCCACCTCGAGCAGACCGGCGATCTCCCGGTGTGTGTAACCCTCCACGTCATGAAGGACGAAGACCGTCCGGGCCCCTTCAGGCAGCCTGGGCAGGCAGCGCTCGAGATCCACCGCCGTCAGCAGGGCCACGACGTTGCCGCCGCTCCTGCCCGCGGCCAGGGAGCCCTCCCCCGTCACCTCCCCGGCGTCGATGGCCAGATCCTCCCGCAGACGCCGCATCCGTTTCCCTGCCCGCAAGCTGTCCCGCCAGAGGTTCACCGCGAGGCGTGACAGCCATCCCGGCAGGCTTCCCTGCCCCCGGAACCCCCCCAGGGCGAACCAGCCGCGCACGAAGGTGTCCTGGGTCAGGACCTCGGCCTCGACGGGATCGCCCGTCAAGCTCAGGCACAGTCCGTGGATGCGACCGCAGTACCGGCGGTAGATCTCCTCGTAGGCCGCGCGGTCCCCGCCCGTGCTGCACTCGACGAGTTCCTGGTCCGAGGCCGCTCCAGGCATCGGCCGCCCGTCCCGGCGGAGTTGCTGGATCATCGTCCGCTCTCCAGTCACGATGGGATGAGTTCTTCGTCTTGACAGACGATCCCCGGGGCCCGAGGGTTTAAGGCAGACCCGAAAAAAATCCAGGAAAAGCCGGAGGGAATTCGCGGTCAATATTTGACAACGATATTCATTCTTATTAGATTGGGTCCAGTGCTTCGCGGAATTTCGCCCTCACCCGCAGCCGAAGGAAGTCAGGATGCGATCCAACCCCAGCCGCCGCAACACATTGCAGCGATCGGTGATTCTTGAGGAACTCTGTTCCACCAAACGCCACCCAACGGCAGCCGAACTCTTCGCCAAGGTGAGGACCCGCTTGCCGAGGATTTCCCTGGGTACCGTCTACCGGAACCTGGAAGTGCTGCACCAGGAGGGCCGAATCCGCAAACTGGATTTCTCCGGCGCCGAAGCCAGGTTCGATGCGGACATGGACCCGCATGATCACATCAGATGCACGCGATGCGGCTGCGTGAAGGACCTTCCCGCCACCAGTCCGCCGGTCGAGCTGCCCCGGGAATCCGCCGGATTCCTGATCGAGGGGCATCGGCTCGAATACTACGGTCTTTGCCCCGAATGCCGGAAGACGGCCGCCCGCGGTCCCGGCGAATCCGGAGGCCACTGACCCTCCAGTTCTTCTCCCAAACGAGCGCGTCGCCCACGGGCGACCGAAACCCTGTAGAGAAAAGGAGACGACCGCCAATGGAAAACATGGACTTCGACTTCATCCCCATGCCCCTGGTCGCCGGCGAGGCCCCGGACTTCACCGCCACGGCCGTCATGCCGGACAACACCTTCAAGGACGACTTCAAGCTGTCCGACTACCGCGGCAAGTACGTCGTCATGTTCTTCTACCCCCTGGACTTCACCTTCGTCTGCCCGAGCGAGATCATCGCCTTCGACAAGCAGCTGGAGGAGTTCAAGAGCCGTCACTGCGAGGTCATCGGCGTCTCGACCGACAGCCATTTCAGCCACTGGGCCTGGAAGAACACCCCGGTCGAGAACGGCGGCATCGGCAACGTCCAGTACCCCCTGGTGGCCGACTTCCAGAAGACCATCAGCCAGGACTACGGCCTCCTGCTCGAGGGCGGCATGGCGCTGCGCGGCACCTTCCTGATCGACAAGGACGGGGTCATCCAGCACAGCACGGTCAATGCTCTGGGTCTGGGCCGGAACATCGATGAGATGATTCGCCTGGTGGATGCGCTGCAGCACCTGGAGAAGCACGGTGAGGTGTGTCCGGCGAACTGGAAGAAGGGTGACGACGCCATGACTCCGACCGCCGAGGGCGTGGCCAAGTACCTGTCCGACCACAAATAATCTTTCGGTTCTTTCGGTATGACGGCGCCCCGGTACATCGGGCCTCAGGGCCGGGATGTCCGGGGCGTCCTCATTTCCGGTGGCAATCGGGTCAGCCTGAAAACATATGCCCGGCCGCTCCCCCCAGGGGCGCGGCCGGGCACTGCAGACGTCCCGAAGGTTATTCCTTGGTGATCTTGGCGTTCTCGATGATGGCCGAGTAGCGATACCCCGCACCGAAGTCCTTGTTCACCGCCAAAACCCCCTCCACCACCACCACGTCATCCACGTTCACGCTGCCGCTGCTGGTGACGGTCAGGTCGGCCGTCGGTCCTTCACCCGTCCCGTCCTGGATGTGGATCCAGTTCGTGCCCATGATGTTGGGGGTGAACTTCACGACGCGACCGCGCACCTTCACCGTCTTCCCGCCCAGGCCCGCACCGGCTGCATAGATTCCGGCGATGTCATGGCCCTCGGCCACCTTGGCCACGGGATCGACTCCCGCCTCGGCCACCTGGTTGTGGGAGCCGTCGTTGGCCATCTGCTCCATGGCGCCGCCCGGCATGCCGCCGTCGTGGGAATGGGGAACATCTTCGGGCCCACGGCCTTCAGGGTAGATCCCGCCCACGAACCAGATCTCGGGGAACGTGCGGTCGAGGGTCTTGCTGGGGAAATCCTTCATGAGCATGCCGGCCGGAACGGTCACCCGCTGGCCCACCGAAACCTGGGTCTCGGAGGCTGCGGCCCAGACCTGCTGCTTGCCGGTGTCCAGCTTCACGTAGGTGTAACCGCCGCTGTTCATGGTTTCCAGGATCTCGCCGCTGAAGCCGCCCTGGCCAGCGGGCATGGCCGCCGGAGCGCTGCCTGGGTGGTCGCCGGCCGGGGCACTGCCGGGATGCTCGGCGGATGCGGTCTGGCCGTTTCCGGTCGAGGACTGGTTGCCGCCGTCGCTGCAGGCCCCGAAGGCGCAAACCAGCAGGCCGATCAGCAGAAAGCTAAAAATCGCATTCTTGGACAAGGCGATTCTCCTTGGTTGGTCCCGGGTCGTCGGGTGATGCGGACGAGGAGCGGCCGGGCCGTCCCCCCGTCCGGGGCGTTTCACGGTTAACAATATATCCTGCGGGTCAGGGTTTGCCCAGAAGGCGGAACATTTCCTTCTTGTAGGTCTCCACCCCGGGCTGGTCGAAGGGATTCACTCCCAGCAGCCTGCCGCCGATTCCGACCGCCAGCTCGAACATGTAGATCAGGGCCCCGAGGGTGCGAGCATCCACCCGATCCAGTTCCAGACCCAGGCAGGGCACCCCGCCGGCCAGGTGGGCCGTCCGCGTGCCTTCGTAGGCCTTCCAGTTGATCTCGTCGAGGGAGCGGCCGGCGAGGTAGTCCAGACCGTCTGGATCGGGCCCCTCGCCCCCGCCGCCAGGAACGGCGAGACCGGTTCCCGTCTCCCGCACCGCCAGGAAGGTCTCCTGGAGGACCCGGCGGCCGTCCTGGATGTACTGGCCCAGGCTGTGCAGATCGGTGGTGAACACCGTCGAGGCCGGGAAGATGCCGCGCCCCTGCTTGCCCTCGCTCTCGCCGAAGAGCTGCTTCCACCACTCCTGCATCAGCTGCATTCCGCCGTGGAAACTGCTGAGGATCTCCGTGGTGAACCCCTTGGTGTACAGGCCGTACCGGACCGTCGCGTACAGCAGGGCGGGGTTGACGCGGAGGTCGTCGGACCGGCAGAGTTCGGCCATGGAGCGGGCGCCGCCCACCAGAGCGGCGACGTCCACGCCCGCAGCCGCCAGGGGAACCAGGCCCACCGGGGTCAGGACGGAGAAGCGGCCGCCGACGTCGTCGGGAATCACGAAGGTCGCGTATCCCTCGGCTTCGGCGAGGCGCCGCAAGGCGCCGCGGCTGGCGTCGGTGACGGCGGTGATGCGGCTCGCCGCTCCGCCTCCGTACCGGGCTGCCAGCCCCGCCCTCAGGATGCGGAAGGCGACGGCCGGTTCCAGGGTCGTTCCCGATTTCGAGATGACGCAGACGTGGACGTCCCGGTCGCCCAGGCGGTCGAGGGTCTGCTGCAGGGTCGCCCCGCACAGCCCCGTGCCGGCGAAGACGACCTCGGGTCGGCCCGAACCGGCGCGGCCGTCGAGGCCCAGGGCCGCCAGGACCGCCCGGGCGCCCAGGTAGGAGCCGCCGATGCCGACGACCGCCAGAACCTCGGCCTGGGCGGCGATCCGGTCCGCCTCGGCCTGAACATTGCCCAGGTCGTCGGCCGTGATGGACGACGGCAGGTCCAGCCAACCCAGGAAGTCGGCGCCGGGGCCGGTGCCGTCATGCAATTCGGCCAAAGCGGCCATGGCCCGGGGCTCCAGGGCTTCCAGTTCGGAGGCCGGCAGATACTCACCGGCACCGCTGATGTCCAGACGGATTCCTTCGTGCTCGATCATCGCCATCCTTCTTGTCCCGGCTCACCGGGCGGGGTCTGCCCGGGATGGCGCTTGCGCCTGCCCTGGGACCTGTTTAATTCAATGGTTCACGCATCCGCGCCCGGCCCCCCCGGTGGGGGCCAAGAATAACCCGGATTCGCCCCGAAGCAAAGCCGCCGTCCCGGCGGCCATCCCAGGAGCCGGCATGACCCAGGCCTCCCCCGTCATCGTGGCCACTTACGCCGAGATCGCCCTGAAGGGGCGCAACCGGACGGTGTTCCTGCGCAAGCTCCTGAACAACATCCGCACCATGCTCAAGAACGAGCCCCTCGGCGAGATCAGGCACGTGGAGAGCCGCCTGCTGATCGAGGTGGCGGACACCGACGCCGCGGCCCGCGTCAGCCGCAGGCTGCACGACGTTTTCGGACTGCAGTGGGTCTCTCCCGCGGTTCCCGTTCCCCGGGACGAGCTGGACGCCGAGATCGCCGCGGACCAGGCCGCCGGCCGGGAGCCGCGGTTGACCCTGCTCTGCGACGCGGCCTGCGGCCTGGCCCGTGAGAATCCGGGGGAGGCCCTATCCTTCAAGGTGGCCACCCGCCGCAGCGACCGCACCTTCGCCCTGGGTTCCCCGGACATCAACCGCATCGTCGGCCGCGCCGTGCACCTGGACACCGGGCTGCCCGGCCGGATGCAGGACCCCGACCTGAAGGTCAACGTGCTGGTCATGAAGGACCAGGCTCTGGTCTTCCACGCCAAGGAGACCGCCCACGGGGGACTGCCGGCGGGCAGCAGCGGGCGGGTCATGGTCCTGATGTCCGGCGGGATCGACTCGCCCGTGGCGGCCTGGCTCATGATGCGGCGCGGCTGCCGCCCCGAGTTCGTCCACTTCTTCTCCGGCCGGACCGCCGCCGAGGCGGACACCGCCAAGATCGAGGAGCTGGTGCGGATCCTCGCCGGCTACTTCCCCCGGCCCCTGGCCCTGCACCTGGTGCCGGTGGTCCCCTACGAGCAGCGCGCCATCGGCGCCGTTCCCGACAGCTACGACATGGTCATGTTCCGCCGGTTCATGTTCAAGACCGCCGCCAAGCTGGCCTCCCTGAACAAGTGCAAGGCCCTGGTCACCGGGGACAGCCTGGGCCAGGTGGCCAGCCAGACCATCCACAACCTCGGGGCCATCGCCCCGGACGTCCGGATGCCGGTCCTGCGCCCCCTGATCGGCATGGACAAGATCGAGATCACGGCCTGGTCCCGGAAGGTGGGGTTGTTCGACACGTCCATCCTCCCTTACCGGGATTGCTGCTCGATCCGGTCCCCCAAACCGGTCCTGACCGCCCGTCCCCGGGATCTGATGAACTTCTCCCGGGCCATGGACCTCGATGCCGCGGTCCGGGAGGCCGCCCTGGCGGCGACCGAGATCAGGATCGACGGCCCCTCGCACGGCGCCGAAACCCGGCCCGATTGACCGGGCAGGATCCAGTCCGAAGAAAATCGTCAAGCCCCTTCCCCCACCGACCGATCAATCCCCTACAGGAATGCGTCTTCCGGCTCGTCCCGCCGATGTCCGTTCATGGATGCGCCGTGACGACGCAACCGGATTCAAGGAGTGGAGCATGAAAATTCTGGTCGTAGACGATTCCCGCGCCATGCGCCGCATTGTCGCCAGGACCATCCGCCAGGCCGGATTCGAGGGTCACGAGATCGTCGAGGCCGAGAACGGCAAGGAAGCCCTGGACGTCGTCAAGGCGCAGAAGCCCGACCTGATACTTTCGGACTGGCACATGCCCGAAATGACCGGGATCGAGTTCCTGGCCGCCATGAACGCCGAGGGGCTGGAGATCCCCTTCGGGTTCGTGACCTCCGAAAGCACCAAGGAGATGGTCGACCTGGCCACCGAGGGCGGCGCCATGTTCCTGCTGGCCAAGCCCTTCACGGCCGAGGACATGGGCCAGGTCCTGGGGGCTTTCATATCGTGACATTACTGCTGCGGAAACGGGACATCGCCAACCCCCAGGACATCGGCACCAAGCTCGACGCCCTGCGCGACGCCGTGGAGAGCATCCGGGAGACCTTCTCCGTCCAGTTCGGGATCGACCTGGCGCTCGACGGCATGCCCGGCGCCCCCGACCCCGGCGGGGTCATCTTCGGCGGCACCGTGGCGCTGACCAGCGAGAAGATCAACTTCCAGTACGCCTGCGCATTTCCCGAAGAGACCGCCAGGGATCTGACCCGGATCCTGTTCGCCCTCGAGGACGACGCAGACGTCCCCATGGAGGATCTCGGCGATGCGATGAACGAGATCCCCAACGTCGCGGCGGGGGTCTGGAAGGCGAAGCGGGAGCCGAAAGGCGAGAACTACCAGCTCGGCCTGCCCCTGTTCATCCGGGGCAGCGGTTGGATCCAGTACTTCCCCAGAGGAGTGAACGCCGTATCCCAGCCGATGAGGACCCCTGACGGGAGGAAACTCCAGGTCGTCCTCAGCTGGCAGAACGGCACAGATGCCGGAGGGATCTTTCCCATGTCTAACGCTATCGAGAACGCGGTCGCCGGCAGCGGGCACTACGTGCCGGCCGAGGTGCTCCAGGAGGCCGTCAACGCCGTCGTGGAGACCTGCCGCATCCAGATGGATCTCGAACTCCAGGTGGATGCCAATCCCTCGGATCCCCGCCAGGCGGAGGTCGATTACGGAAGCAGCATCGCCTTGACCTCGGAGACGGGCAGCTGGCAACTCGCGGTCATGTGCAACAAGCTGGGCAGCAAGGGGCTCACCCGGAGCCTGTTCGCGATGGAGCCCGACGAGGATCCGGCCATGGAGGACATGGCCGACGCCCTGGGCGAGATCGCCAACGTCGCCGCCGGAGTGATGAAGTCCAGCCGCGCCGCCGCCGGCCAGAAGATCCAGCTCGGCCTGCCCCTGTTCATGGAGGGCAGGAGCTGCATCGAGTTCTTCGCCAGCGGCATCCAGGGCATGGCCCAGACCGTTCGCGGACCCGACGATCTGGAGGCCCATGTCATCCTCATCTGGCAGGAAGGCTAGGCCATGACGCTGACGTTGCCGTCCCCCAGGGAAGTCCTCGACCTGGTCGAACTGCTCATCGGGGAAAAGCCGGTTCTCAAGGAAGGCCAGGGCTGGGATCTGCTGAATCCCGAGAAGGGCGCCTACATCACCTTCCTGCAGGGGCGGGACAACCAGGTCGAGGGGGCGGTCCTGACCGACCTCGCGGCCACCCTGTACATCGGCGCCAACCTGATCATGCTGCCCAAGGCGACGGCGATGGACCAGATGAAGGCGGGCAAGGCGTCCGAGCCGGTGATCGAGGCCGTCACCGAGGTCGTCAACAACCTGAGGACCCTCTTCAACAACATCGATCTGAACCCTCACGTCGCCCCCACGGCCACCTTCCCCTACAAGGTGCCCGATCCCGACGACTTCGTGGGCTGGGTCCGCAATCCCGGCAAGCGGGTGGACTACGTGGGGGAGACGGACTTCGGGACCGCCACCCTGACCATCATCGCTCCCTGATCACCGTATCCCGGCACAAGAAAGGGCCCGACCGAAGTCGGACCCCTGGCCTGCCGGCCCCGTACCGGAGGGTCAGACGGGAACCGCCGCCAGGGCCCGGCAGATGGCCTCCGGGATCCGGTCCAGCCTCACGATCTCCGTGGCTGCTCCCAGTTTGACGGCCTCCCGCGGCATCCCGTAGACGATGCAGCTGGATTCGTCCTGGGCGATGGTGTGGGCGCCCCTGTCGTGCATCAGTTTCAGCCCCTCGGCCCCGTCCTTGCCCATTCCGGTCAGGATGACGCCCAGGGCCTTGCCGCCCGCGTGATCGGCTACCGTGCGGAACATGACGTCCACCGAAGGCTTGTGGCCGCTCACCCTCGGCCCGCTGCGCAGTTCCACCATCAGGCGTCCGCCCTGTCTGGTCAGCAACAGGTGGCGGTCGCCCGGTGCGATCAGCGCCAGGCCGGGCTGCAGGACGTCGCCCGTCCTGGCCTCGCGCACCTCCATCGGGCAGATGCGGTCGAGATTCGCTGCGAACTGGGCGGTGAATCCGGGCGGCATGTGCTGGACGATGAGGGTTCCGGGTGTGTCTTCCGGCAACCGGCTCAGGATGGCCGTGAGCGCCTGGGTTCCGCCGGTGCTGGCGCCGATGGCCAGCAGGCGGTCGGCGGGACACCCCACCCTGGCCAGGGGCCGCGGGGAACCGTCCGCGCCGGGACTCCGGTGGCCGAGCGGCCTGCTCTGGACCCTGGCCCCGGCGGCGGCCCGGACCTTGCGCACGATCTCGAGCATGAGGGCCTGGGTCCCCTCGCTCGTGAGGTTCTTGCCGACCACCTCGACGGCGCCCGCCTCCAGGGCCTCCTGGACCTTGAGGCTGCCCGC
>Ga0180009_10004561_pt1 | contig 15225 bp, 10 predicted proteins | sample OS_PC_MetaG_FD_123537 | JGI IMG/M metagenome (GOLD analysis project Ga0180009, IMG submission 123537) | Groundwater microbial communities from the Aspo Hard Rock Laboratory (HRL) deep subsurface site, Sweden - OS_PC_MetaG | ecosystem: Environmental > Aquatic > Deep subsurface > Groundwater...
ATCCTCGAGCCTGAGCTTGGCCCGGTACACCATCCCGATGGAGGCGCTGGCGATGGGCTCGGCGCTGAAGGACTCGAAGAGCTCCTCCACGGTGGCCCCCAGGGACTCTTCGATCTGCATGTGCGCGTCCTCTTCCGAGGAGGGCGGCACATCGTCCTGGAGCTTCTTGAGCTCGGTGCAGAGGTCGGCGGGCAGCACATCCGTGCGGCTGCTCGCCATCTGCCCCAGCTTCACAAAGGTCGGACCGAGATCCTCAGCCACCAGGCGCAACCGCACGGCCAACGGCGGCCGCTCCACCTTGTCGCCGCTCTTGTCCTTGACCGACAGGCCCATGCGCCGAGCTACCTCTCCAAATCCGTGGCGCATGAGCACCTGCGTGATCTGGCTGAGGCGCTCCACGTCCCGTACCGCGTTCTTGAGCTCCATGGGGCCCCAGAGTAAAGCCTGCCGCGCCCCCCGTCCAGTGCTCGGTGACGGCGCCGTACCAGCCCGAACGGTGACTCAGCCCCAGATCGCCGCCGACCGATGACCCTTGAGCGGCATGAGTCGTGCCTCGGCCCGGCTAGCGACTAACCAGGGTCACATGGACACTGAGTCAAACAGCGTCAATGTGACGCTGTTTAGGGCGAAGTCAGGGGCAGCGTCGCGACGCCGGGGCCGAAGGTGGCGTCGTAGACCGGGGTGCCGCCGTCCGTGAGGGCGACCGACGCGCCGGGACCCGTGTCCCCGAAGAGCACCGTGGCGTGCGTGCCGTCTGCCAGGTCCACCTCCACGCCCAGGGCCCCAGCTACCGCGGCCGCGGACACCGACGTGGCGGCTCCGTCCACGGCCAGGACGTGGATGAAGCGGGTCTCGCCGGCGGTGACGTCTGCGATCTCGATGCGGTGGCCGTCCAGGTAGTCGGCGTCCTCGACGGGCCACGCGAGCACCTCCACGGGCAGTCCGGCGGGGAACACGGGGAAGAGCTCCAGGGTTGCGCCCGCCCCGGTCACGGTCACGCGGTCGGCGGTCACCACGGGGGCCACGGGCACGTTGAGCTGGAACACTTTTTGTACGGTGCCCCCCTGCAGGGACACGCGGTCGTGCACGACGAGTAGGCCGGGCTTGAGCCAGACCACCTCGCGCACCAGGTCCGTCAGCCCGGAAGCGCCGCCATAGGCCGGCGCGGTGTCTGCCGCCAGGTAGGTCGCGTAGTCGTTGTCCGCCAGGGCGACCAGGGCGCTCGTGGTCCCCTCCACCTGGCGCAGGACCGCCCCGTCCACCTCGAGGCGCACGAGATTGTGGGCCTCCTCCTCCTGGTGGATGCCCGAGTGCGAATCCACGTTGGCATCGTAGGCGAGCCAGCCGTCGCGGTAGAGCAGCAGGTGCCCCTGGTCGTGGTGGGCGTGGCTCTCGGTGTAGGGCCCCGAGATGACGCTCAGCCAGGTGGCGCCCGGGTCCCAGCCCGAGCGCAGGAAGAGCTGTCCCGTGCCCGACCCGTAGTATCCGGGGTAGAGCGTGTCCAGGGCTGCGTCAGGCAGCCCGGTGGGATCGAACAGGAAGTCCGACACCGCCATGAACCCCTGGCCCATCTCGGGCACGGTGCTGTCGGCCAGGAGCCGGCGGCTGACCAGGGCGCCGGGCTCGTCCGGGTAGAGCGCTCCCAGCACCAGCAGATAGTTCCGGTGGTAGTCGAACAGCGCCGCCGAGGATTCACGCGCGTGGTCCCCGGTGGGGGCCAGCCGGTCCAGGGTCGGCGCGATGGCGTGCGTGAGCCAATAGAGCGACTCCCGGGCGTGGGGCGTCAGGTCCGCGATGCGCTCCCCCGTGGTCTCTTCCCAGAGCACGTAGAGCTCGAAGAGCCGCGCCATGGACACGCCGTAGCCTGTGCCCTCGCGGGACCCGCCGCCCGCGAGGTCGGCCCCGAAGGTCGGCACGAGCTGGGCCTGGATCTTGTCGTCGCGGAACAGCGCAATCCAGCCATCCGCCTGCGCGCTGTCCCCGTGGGATGCCAGACCCAGCAGCATGGTGGCCCGCAAAAACGAGTAGTAGTAGTTGTTCGACGGGTTGTCCACGGACCAGCCGCTCCAGGGGAACGCCGTGCCGCCCCAGGTCGCCTCCTGGGGGTGCCACACGTTCCACACCGCCTGGTCGGCGTAGGTCACCCAGCGTTGACGCTGCGCCGACGTGAGGAGGTCGTAACACCAGTCGTACACCAGCGCGAGGTTGCCGATGTGCTCCCCCACGTATAGGTAGCTGTCAAAGGCAACCTCGGCCCGCTCCCCACCGGCGATGAGCGCCTCTTCGGCCGTCACCCAGTCATCCACGAGACCCACCGCGAAGTCTCCGTAGGCGGCGTTGGTGGTGAGGACATACAGCAGCGCGGCGAACCAGGCCTCGAAGCCGTACACATCGCCCCCCCCGAGCTGATTGTCCACAACGCCCCGGAAGCGGGCGCCGGCCGGTGTGGGCGTCTCGAGGGCCGTCCGCAGCCGCGTCTGCTGGGCCGGGTTCAGGTAGATGCGCGGGTGGGCCTCGGGAATGTGCGCGTCCCCCGGGGGGGCCGCATCGCTGGTCACGCCAGCGTCCCCGCCGGCGTCATCGGCCGGTGCTTGTTTGGAGCCGCAGCCACCACAGAGGGCGAGCAGAATCAAGGAGGCGAGCACACGCGGGACTTGACGAAACATCGCAGACCTCGGGCGGCCACCGGGCCGTCCCGGCCGATTGTACCAACTTGTAGTGCCGCAGGGTATTGCGCATCACGGCGACTGCCAGGGGTATCGAGCTCTCTACATTGGAAGTGGGTCGTCTTGGGGTCGTTCGAATCGGCTTGGCTGGAACCTCGGGCCGACGCCAAGCCGTAACAAACGCAGTCGTGATGGCACGGGCGATTGCATGGCGTGGCGGTGATGAGAGGACGCTCAGGATCCTCCGCCCTCGAAGCTGCGGAGGAGCGCCTCGCCGGCCTTGGGGTCTTGAGTGCGCATGACCTCGAGCACGTGCTTTCGCATCTCGCGTTTGATGGACGCGTAGGTTTCAGTCTTGGACTGACCGAGCTTGGCGGCCAGCTCCACGGCCCGAGGAAGCAGCGCCTCGGAGGCGACGAGCTCGTCCACGAAGCCCATGTCGTGGGCCTGGGCCGAGGTGTAGCGGTCGCCCGTGTAGGCCATGTCCCGGAAGGAGGCCGGCGGCAGGATGGCCTGGAACAGGGCGGTCATACCGGGCCAGAAGGGGATGTTGATCTGCACCTCGGGCAGCCGCACGAAACCGCGGTCGGGCGGCATGAGGCGGTAGTCCATGCAGGCGGCGAAGATGGCGCCGCCCGCCACGGCGTGCCCGTTCAGGGCGGCCACCAGGGGCTTTGGGAAGCCCGTGGCGTCCATGAGGGTCTGGTTGAGGGCCCGGGTGAAGTGCAGCACATTCTGGATGTCGGCCATGCCCTGGCCCATGAGCCACTCCAGGTGGATGCCGGTGGAGAAGAATTTTTCCTGGGCGCCGGTGACCACCACGGCTCGCACCGCATTGTCTTTGGCCAGCGTCGCGAGGCCAGCGCTGATCTCCGTCAGGAAGGACGTGGTGAAGCGGTTCTGCTCCTCGTGGCTCAGGGTCATGATGGCCACGCCGTCGGTGGTTTCGATGCTCAGGTTTGCCATGAAATGTGTCTCCGGTTTCTCTGCCGCTTGCCGTCCGATGCGCGTTGGCCGATGCGCTACTTGGGCAGCTCCTGCAGCTTGTCTTTCCAACCCAGGGCCGTGTACAGCTCCACCAGCCGGGCGCGCAGGCGCCGGGTTCGCGGGTTTTTTATGCCATACAGCTTGTGCACGATCTCAAAGGCCCGGCCCATGATGCGGGCCGATTGCTCGTGGGCTTTCTGGGCCGCATAGACCTCACCCAGCTCTGCCAGGGCTCGGGCGTAGGCGTAGGTGCGGTGCCCCTGGTGCTTGCGCACCACGTTGAGGGCGCGGCGAATGGTCTTGGTGGCCAGGTTCAGCTGCTGCTGCTCGCGCTGGAGCTTGGCGAGCTGGATCAGGCAGCGCACCACGGGATCGGCGTTGGCTTTCACGTTTTTCAGGAACACGGCCAGGGACTTGCGCAGCAGCGACTCGGCGAGGGCGGTGCGCTTGGTGCGCGCGTACAGGATGGCCCGGCGGCTGTCGAGCTCCGCGAGAAAGGCCACCGCGTTGGGCATCGAGCCGGCCGCAGCGGCCGCGGCGGCCAGGGTATAGGCCTCTGTGTACTGCTTGTCCGCCCGGTCTAGCTTGCCCGTACGCAAGCTCATGTCCGCCAGGCGTTTGAGCGCCGGAGGAAGCCGGGCCGCGGTGTCTTTGCCCCGGCTGCGCAGCTTGGCCACGATGTCACTGTGGAGTCGGGCCGCGAGGTTATAACGGCCGAGCGCTTCATAACAGACGGCCAGCGCCGCCAGGCTTTGCACCAGGTCCGCATGGGCGGAGGGCAGGTGCTTGCGACGCAGGGCGATGGCCTCCCGGAAGAGGGCCACGGCTTTGTCGTGGTCTTTGAGCTTCCAATGCACCTGTGCGAGGGCGTGCAACGAGGCTGCCAGGGCCGGCTCACGCGGAGGTTTGCTCGGGTCCCGATACTGTTTCCCCAAGCGCTTGGGACCGTCGTCCAGGGTGGCGCGCTTCATGGCCACGGCTTTGACCAGGGTCTGCAGGGCGTCCTGATGGTTTCCGGCCAGGAGTTGGCTCACACCCAGGCGGTGCAGGCAGTCGGCGACGACGACGTTGTCCCCGGGGTACAGGGCCCGGCGCCAGATCTGTAGCTCCGCGCGGAAGGAATCCGTGGCGAGGTCGTGGCGACCCATGGCCGCGTACAGGCGCCCACGCAAGGCGATGGTTTGCGCCTGGAGCGGGTGGTTCCGGCCGTGGATCTGGCCGGCCAGCAGCAGCGCGCGGCTCACCTTGTCCTGGGCCGCCCGGAAGCTCTTTTGCTCCAGAAGCCGCAGCGCCAGGCGCCGGAGCCCGTGGTACCGCTTCAAATTGGCCCGTTGCTCTTCGTTCAGACCCGGGTCGCCGGTGGCTCGCCTCGGGTCCGGCTTATCGTCCGCGGTGCAATGCAAGCTGCCCATCACGAGCACGACTAAGGCCGCTGTTATTGAGTTCCTGCTCCGACTCATCACTGCTCCTTAGGAAGATGCACTCGAATCGAGCCGAATATACATAGCTTGTGCGCCCCTCGAAAGCAGATACATTCATCGGTAGCCTCATGCTACGCGTCTACACGAAATATTGGGTCACCGTGGGAGTGGCCCTGGGCGTCGGATTGGGGCTCTGGGCGCGCTACTACTTTGCCCAAGCGCACAAACCCACGCCCGTTGAAGCCATCGGGCGCCTGCAGCACCTGCCGCCGAAGCTACGGCGGGCCTTCACGCCGTCCGGCCAGTATCGGCCCGTGCCCAAACCGAATAAAGGCGACTGGCTCGCTGAGCACCCGGAGCCCGGCCAGACCTTCGATTCGTTTGTGAAGGCGAAGTACAATCGCCCCACCCGGCCCCGTCAGACCCTCGTCATTGTGCCCGTGGGGCCGTTTGAGCGGGGAGACAGCCCGTCCCTCTCTGCGCTCAAGGAGTACACCGAGGCCTTTTTTCAGCTCCCCGTGGAATTGCGCCCGGCCGTGGATCCAAAGCACCATCGCTTCACCACGCGCATCAACTCGGGCTCGGGTAAACCTCAGTACCTCGTGGGTGACCTCATGGCGCTGCTCCGCAAAGGTCTGCGGCCCACCACCTACGCCGCGGCGGCGGTGACCATGACTGACCTGTATCCGAGCGCGGATTGGAACTTTGTCTTTGGGCAGGCGTCCCTGCGCAATCGCGTGGGCACCTACAGTTTTGCGCGCTACGATCCCACCTTCTACGGCAAGCGTCGGGGCGCCGGCTTCCCCGAGCTGCTCCTACGGCGATCCGTCCGGGTCCTGAATCACGAGACCGGCCACATGTTCGGCCTGTGGCACTGCATCTTCTACAGCTGCACCATGAACGGTTCCAACCACCTCGCCGAGGACGACCGTACCCCGCTGCATCTGTGCCCGGTGTGTTTGCGCAAGCTCTTCCACGCCGTGCGTTTCGACGTGGAGAAGCGCTACGAGGATCTGGAGCGGTTCTACCGCAAATACGGCCTCTACGCCGAGTACCGCTGGGTCAAAAAGCGGCTGGCGTTTATTCGGAACGGGAACTGAGGCGCCGTTGTGATCAGCGCGGTTTGGGGGAAAGCACCGGGGCCATCTGTACCCCCACGAAGGTCTCACCGTAGATCCACTTGGTCGAGTGGGAGACTAGAGCTTGCTGAGAACGGAGCCGACGAGCTTTTTCACGGCGGCTTCGGGGAGCGCGATCGTGCCGATGAGGATCTGGCCTTGGGTGACGACCGTCAGGTTCTTCAAGATGGCGCCCATGGCCGCCGGCGCGTTTCCGGCACCTGCGCCGCCCTTGCCCAGGGTCATTTTCATCATGTTCGCGAGCTGCATCAGAGAGTTGGCGGCCTGGGGGGTGCCAACGTCCAGGCGGTTGACCAACGTCCACCGGGCCTTTCCGTTGCTGAGCACGACGGAGCCGCCCTGGATCTTCTTCAGGGCCGCCAGGGCCGGCACGGCGCCCGCGTTACCCAGAGGCACCGTGACCCCGCCGAACACGAGCCAGGCGAGGGATTTGGGGTCCAAGGCTTTTATCTGGGCCTTGATGGCCGCGCTTCCACCCGTGATGTCGCCCCTGGTGACGATGGGAAGCATGGATTCGGAGCACATGACGATGGTGTTTTTGTTCATCGCCACCAGCGCAAAACCGTCGCCCTTTTTTCCCTTGCCCCGGATGGCGTCTTTCCCGTTGATCTTAGTGAGCGCGGGTTTGGGCATCCCCGGCGTCACGGGGATGCTCATCAGCTTCTTGAGCGTCGCCCCGGCGTCAAAGCGGCCCGAGATGGAAATGGCCAGGTGCTCGGGTTTTTTGATGTCGTTGAGGGACGTGCCACCCAGTAAGACGTGCGCGCTGTCTACGAGTTGGATGGGATCCTTGCCCAGCGCTGTCTTGAGCTGAGTGTAGGTTTTCCCGGACAGGACGGTCTGCACCATCTTGAGGGACAGGAGCTGCTTCCATAGGAAGGTCTTCCGCAGCTTGGCGATGTTGAGGCCCAATACCAACTGCACGGTCACGGGCCCGGCGGCGGGGCGGGGCGGCGTGGGTGCCGGCGGTGTTGTGGTCGTGCCCCCGGTTGGGCTCGTGCCCGCGACTCCACCGCGCGTGGCGGGGCCGGGCATACCGGCGACGTTCTTTTTCGTGCCGTCCTTGGCAACCGGACGCGCCTCCTTGGCGTCCATGGTCGCCCCGGCCGCGCCCATGGTTTTGGCTGGCGCCGTCTCAGCGCCTTTGGCGGCGTCTTTTTTGGCCGCCTTTTTGCAGCCCGTGCCTGAGGCCAGGCCCGCAATCAGCATGGCTAATCCAAGGGCGGGGGCCAAGGCTTGGAGCCTTCTGTCGAACATTCGGGTCATCGTCTTCATCCTTTCTCTGTGGGGCGGCAACAGTATCCAACGTGTCTCCCGCTGGCAACCATAGGCTCCACGACATTCCGCTGCCGGTGATCCAAACCGGACCCCGAAGGGATCTATTCCACCTGGAGCCCAGGTCAGGTAGTATGTAAGCGTTGGCATAGTTAGAATTATTGGTAAAGGAGCCTAACATGACGCACGGAATCAGGTCCTGGGGGCAATCCCTGGGCGTCGTCCTTTTGACTCTGGCAGTAACAGTGGGTACGGGGTGCAGCCGCCGGGAAACCGGGTTGATGCTGGAGGTGACCGTCGCCGAAGGCCACGAGGCGGGCCTGGACATGCAGGTGGACGAGTTGGTGTTCCACATTGCCGTGCAGCGGGCGGATGGGCGCTACGTCTTGGATCCGGCGGTGAACGAGTACAGCGATGTGGTCACCGGTCGGAGTCTGGTGGACGACCCCTACCTGCTGCTCATCAAGGATAACGGCGATGGCGACATGGAGTCGGTGCGGGCTGCGGTGCTCGGCTATCGCGGGGATGCGGTGGTGGCCTGGGGCTGGCTGGAGAACCCGGACTCCCAGGAGATGATCCAGGGCAACATCGTCTTCCGCACCGTGGCGCTGTATGACGCCTCGCAGATTCCGCCCGAGTTCTACATCACGGCGCTGGGTTGTCTCATTCTGGAGCGCAATGGAGAGATTGTCGCGCACGCGCCCAACGACATGGACTGTGATGACAGCCCGTCGGACGAAGACTGCAACGACGAGGACCCCGCCGTGGGTCCCGGCATGCGGGAGATCTGCGGCAACGGCATCGATGACGATTGCAACGGGGTCATCGACGAGATCGTGGACGAGGACGGCGACGGCTTCACCAACTGCGATCCCGTGGACTGCGACGATGGCGACGCGGACGTGTACCCCGGCGCCCCGGAGCTCTGTGACGGCAAAGACAATGACTGCGATGGCACCTGCGACGTAGAATTTGACCTCGACGGCGACGGCTATACCGACTGTCTCGACGGCACCGGGAGCGCCGCGGGCGTCAACGGCTTCTGCGGCACGGTGCCCACGAGCGCGGACAACGACTGTGACGACTCGCGGGCGGACATGAACCCGGGCCTCGCCGAGGTCTGCAATGACATCGATGACAACTGCAACGGGCTGGTGGACGAGGGGCTGTCGGTGGCCTGCTACGAAGGTCCCGCCGGCACCGAGAACGTGGGCCAGTGCCGGGCGGGCATGTCCCACTGCATCCGCGGCGTCCAGACCGGTTGCACGGGCCAGATCCAGCCCATCCCGGAGGCTTGCAACGGCCTCGACGACGACTGCAACGGCCTGGTGGACGAAGCGATGCCCGACATGACCTGCGGTCTGGGTGCCTGTCGGGTCAGCGTGCCCTACTGTGTCGGCAACCAGCCCCAGCAGTGTCAGCCCGGCACCGGGAGCGTGGAGATCTGCAACGGTGTGGACGACGACTGCAACGGCCTGGTGGACGAGACCTGCGCCTGTATCCATGTGCGGCCCGCCGGCGACGGCGGAGACGACACCCACACCGGTGGGGCCCTCGATCCCATGGCCACGATCAACGCGGCCATCGCGCGGGCGGCCCAGGCGGGACAGCCCAAGATCGTGTGCGTCGCCTCCACGTCGGGCTGCGTCGGGGGGAACTGGACCTACTTCGACGAAGACGTGGTCATGATGAACGGCGTGTCGGTGTACGGCGGATATGACCCGGCCAACGCGGGTGGGTGGACCCGGCGGGCGGCTTGCCGCACCGAGATCCGCGGCCAGACCGGGCCCGCGGTGTACTTCGGTCACGGGGTGCAGAGCCGGACCATCCTGGACGGCTTTGTCGCCAGCGTGGTCACTCCCGCCGGCACGGTGCAGAGCGCGGTGGTGGCCATCGAAGGCAGCCCCGGCGCGGTGGTGAGCAACTGCTCCATCTTCGGCGGTTTGCAGGGGGACCAGACCTTCGGCATCCTGGTGACCGATGATGCCAACGGCACGCCCTCCATGCCGGAGATCCTCAACAGCAGCGTGGAGGGCGGAGACGGCGACAGCCTCTCGGTGGGTGTGTACTCGATCAACTCGAGCCCCTTCATCCAGGGCTCCTGTGACGCGGTCAGCATCGACGTCCAGGCGCGCTGTACGGCCGGTTGCTGGAATGGCAAACACATCCGCGGGCACCGTACCAATGGTGATGCCGCCTACTCTTTCGGCGTCTGGCTCGAGAACTCGCCGGGCGCGCGGGTGGACCAGTCCGCGGTGTGCTCCGTAGGCGAGGACGTGGCGGCGGGAATCCATATCACCGGAAATGCGGCCGGAACGCAGATCACGCGCAGCAACATGACTGCGGGGGGGGCCTTTTTCAGCAACGATGGGATCTTCCTCGAAGACTGTGGAGGCGCGTCACCGTGGATCGCCAACAACGACTCGATCTGGTCGGACGGGGACGGCAACGGCAACTCCGTGGCGGTGGGGGTGCGCTCGCTGGGCAACTGCCACCCGCTCATCGAGGGCAACCGGTTGATCACGGGGGGCGGCGAGGGCAGCTCCAACGATTGCCGGGGCGTGCTCTGCGGCATCGGCCCCAACAGCGGCCAGTCCAGCCGGTGCGCCATCGTGGGCAACGAGACCATCAACGGCTCCAACTGGGGCTTGCCGCCGAGCTCCTACGGCGTGCTTTGCGAGGACGGCGCCTGCAGCATGATCAGCCAGAACCTGCTCATCAATGGGCGGGGTGGCGCCGACTGCGTTGGCGTGTATCTCAGGGGCGCCTCCGGCGCCGTCGTGGATCGCAACATCATCCAGGGGGGCTGCGGTCCCACCTGGATCACCGGCGTCATTGCTGACGACTCCACTGCGCGCATCCAGAACAACGTCATCGGCACGGCGCTGTGCACCGACAGTGTGGCGGCGGGGTCGGACTTCGTGGGCCTCTGGGTGGCCAACGGCGGCGGAGCCAACGAGCCGGACGTACACTCCAACGCCATCTTTGGCGGGGGCGGGCCGTCCATGAGCTGCCTGAGCAGCGGGATCGTCATGGACCTATCGGTCTTTACCGGATTGCCCACCGGACCCCTGGGCATCTTCCGCAATAACCTCATCCACCCGGGGGTGTGCAACCAGTCCCACGGCGTCTGGGAGCGGTCCGTGAACGCTGACCCGCGAATCTTCGAGAACAACGCCCTGGTGGGCAACACCAACCCCGGGGCGCTGTACCTGGACGAGAACGGGACCATCTTGAGCACCCAGGCCCAGATCAACGGGCTCTTGGACATGACCGTCTCGGGTAACCTCGACCAGGGCTGCGGTTTCTCCTGGGTCCCGGGCAGCCCCGTGACGCTCCCCTCCGGCTCTCCCTGCCGCAACGCCGGCACCCCCACCGGTGCGCCCGGTTGGGACTACTTCGGCGCGGTTCGCCCCCAGGAGAGCGCGCCGGAAATAGGCCCCGACGAATATACCCCGTAGCCGTGCCGCGTTCTTCGGCGTAGAGTTCTTACATGGGTGCATTCAAACGGATTCGAATGACGAGCCTGGCGCTTTCCGTTGCATTGGCGGTGACCGTAGTGAGCATGGGCTGCGGCGGTGACCACGGCGCGGGCTGGGTGGCGCCGGGAGATCGCGGCGACCTCGCGGCGGGAACTCTGCTCGATTGGGTGGAAGTGAGCCGGGGGGAGTCGCTGGATCTCCAGGTCTGGTACCCCGTGTCAGCAGGCGTGGAGCAGCCCTTCAACTATGAGGTCTTCGCGGCCACGGAGGGCATGGTCGTGGAGGAGGGGCCCGGCGCCTGTGACACCCCGCGACCGGTGGTGATGTTCAGCCACGGCAATAGCGGCATCAACTATCAGACCTACACGCTCTCAGAGCACCTGGCCCGCCACGGCTACGTGGTGGCCGCCCCCAACCACGTGCGCAACACGGCCTTCGACATGGAGGACGACCTGCGTCGGGCCATGACCCTGTGGCGCCCCGGGGACATCTCGGAGTCCTTCGATTATCTGGTGAGCCTGTCCGACGACCCGGAGTCGCCCCTGTTCGGGTGCGTGGATCCGGCCGCCGGGTACGCCATGATCGGCCATTCTTTTGGCGGCTGGACCACCCTCGCGGTGTCCGGAGCGCCTCTGGATATGCGGGTGCTGGATGCCGAGTGCCAGGGCTCCACGGCCCAGGAGTGTGACATCATCCGCGCCTGGATCGCCGATCATCCCGGGCAGGACCTGCTCGATCTGTCGGATAACCGGGTCTGGGCCGCTGTCCCGTTGGCTCCCGCCTGGCAGGAGCTCTTCGGCGACGGCCTTCCCGAGATCCAGGTACCCATCCTCGTGGTGGGCGGCGAGCTGGATGAGTCCACCACCTGGGACGCCGCCGTGGAGCCCACCTATCGTGGGCTCACGGCCACCCCTCGCTACCTCGTGGGCCTCGAAGGTGCCGGCCATTACAGCTTCACGGATTTTTGTGACGTCATCCTCATGATGGGTTGGGAGGGGGACGGGTGTGGGCCGGGGTTCCGCCCGGTACAAGACGTGCTGGCAACGCTGACGACCCTCGTGACGGCCTTTCTGGAGACGGTCCGGGGCGACACCCATGCGGCAGAATACCTCCCTCCCACGGAGGGCATCCTGAGCTTCGAGCAGGTGGAATAGAACGAAGAATTATCCAGTGGTTGGAGTCTACTTCTTGCCAGGTTTCTGGAGCACCACCAGGAGCTGGTAGGGCAGGAGCTTATCGTCCACCAGAGGCTTTGTGAAACCAGTGGAGGTGAGCAGCTTCAGCAGCTTGCCCCGGGGGATCTTGAGGTGGGCCGGCGGACCCTGGGGCAGCTTGCCCTCTTTGAACTCGATGATGGCCAACCGGGCCCCGGGCTTCATCGCCTGGAAAATCTTAGCCAACCACGCCGGCTGATTCGGGACGTGGTGGAGCACGTCAGCCACGAGCACCAGGTCCGGTTTCGAATCCACCTTGGGGTCGCTGGCCGTGGCCTGGACGGTGGTGATGTTGGTGAGCTTCAGGGCCTTGGCGCGCTCCTGGATGTGCGCCAGCATCTTGGTCTCCAGGTCGATGGCGATGACCCGGCCCTTGGGATACCGCTGGGCGATGCGCAGCGCGAAGTACCCGCTCCCGGCGCCCACATCCGCGACTACGCTGTTGGGCGTGAGTGCCAGTTTGGTGATGACCGCCTCGGGCTTTTGCCAGGAGTCCCGGTCTTTGCGATCCAGGTGTGAGATGTACTGCATCACCGAGCCAAAGGGCCGGTGTTTATCCCCGTGGTGGTGCATATGTCCCATGTGTCCGGGGCCACCGCCCATGGCGTGGAGAGGACAGTCGATGGGCGCGGGTTTGCCCTTTTTGCCCATGGGGCAGTCACCGGGGCAATCTCCAGGGCAGCCGCTGTGGATCTTCCCCTGGGCCGCGGACCTGGCCATGGTGCCGGCCGGGGCCGAGGACGCGCTCGCTCCGGTTTTCTCGGATTTGTGGACGCGTTTGCTACAACCGCCGGCAGTGAGCGCGAGGGACACAAGAGCCGCCAAGAAGGGTACGTAGCTTTGATTCATGGCGTAAACACCTTTCGTTTTGTGTGCCTGCAAATAGTGCCTGGATGAGAATTCGTCAAGCGTTGCCGGCTCAAGTTGGTGGTATTCTCGAACCCATGAATGTTCGGATGGTCTGTGTGGTCGTCGGGATGCTCGGGCTGCAACCGGGCTGCGAAGGGCCTGCGCAACAGCGTTCCAAGGCCGTGCGGCAGCCCAAGATCAAGGCCGGCTTTGTATCGGGTGATCGGCGCCCGACACCGCGAGCGAGGCGGGACACGCAGCCCCGCCGGGCGCCACCACCCCGGCCCGAATTCCGACTGGAGGTGTCCAGCGCCATTGTGCGCGACATACTCCCCTTCACCAAGACCCGCTACGAGGAGCACGAGCTCGGGGCACTCTTCGCCGGGTTGCGCCGCCTGGGGGACCCCTTCTGCGCCATGGTGTGGAAGAAGCGGCGGTGGGAGAAAGAAGTGGCGGCCCGGTTTGTACGCCGCGAGCGGCTCCGCTCCTACCGTTGCGGCGGCTGTCGACGGGCGTTTATTACGGGTTGTTGGAACTTTTTCATCATGAACGACCGGCGACCGGACCGGGACTTCCGCCTGGTGAAACATCTGTACGGGGCGGCCGCCCCCTTTGACTGCTATAGCGTGAGCTTTATGCAGCCGTACATGATGCACGCCCAGTTGGGGTGCCGTCGGCTCACCCTCCTGGACGTGGACTGGCGCATTCTGGACGGCCACCTCCAGCTCCTGCGTCAAGTGCGGACAGGGAGGGTGCAAACGGTGACCGACGTGGAGCGGGCCGTGCGACGTCTGGATTTGGGCTGGGTCGCCTACGGCGGCACCATGACGCCCCGGGCCCGACCCGAGCTGGACTGGTTTTGCGGTGATTCAAAGGTCAAGGGTCAACAGCAGCTTTGTCGCACCCATCTACCGGCCTTTGCACGCCGGTTCCGCACGCTGAAGGAGGTGCGCTTCCAGGCGATGGCCCTGCACGACGCATCCTTTGACACGGGGCGGGAGGGGCGGACCAAAGTGGTGTTCATGAGCAACGCCATCGAGGTGGTCTACACGCGCTGGTGGGAGCTCAAACACCTATTGAAGCGCGCCAAGGCTTCCCTCGTCATGGGCCAGAAGATGGTCCTCATACACCACATTGCCGGCTTCAGCGGCTTTATGATCTACGAGTTGCAGCGCCACAAATTGGGCGTCCGGCTGCGCACCATCTGTCGCGATCGCCACCGGCTCCGCGGACGCTCCCGGACGAAGTTCATGCGCGTGCAGTCCCTCGCCCCGGGCAAGGGTCTGTCCTGGATCCGAATCCCGGCCAAAACCCCAGCCCCCGAGCACGCTGCCTACTTCAAGGATCACGATCCCCTTGAGTACTACACGCACCTCGACGTGCTGGCCAAGGATCGCCACAAGGCCCCCCTCTGCGCCACCCTCCTGCGCCTCCACGACCACATGGCGAAAAAACGGGCGTCAAGACCGACCACCGGTGAAAGGAAATAGCACCGCGGATCCCGCCGGGCGGCGGTTCGAGGGTTATCTGGTATGATTGTGGTTAGGCCGGTCCCCTGAAACGCTGATGACTGAGAAGAAAAAAGAAACGCCGGAAGTGCTGCGTCCCGAGGAGCCCGCCGAAACGGTTCGACTGGGTTCAGGAGCCACCGGATTCAAGCCTGACAATCCGCTTGAGCCCGAGGAGGGGTTGAAGCCGCGGCCGCCCAGCCCGAGCACTGTCGTTGTAGCGTCCAAGGCACCGCCCACGGCACCGGACCTCCCGGCCGTGACGCGTCGGCCGTCCTCGGTGGCGGTGGAGGCGGCCCTGGTGGGCTTGTCCCCGGCGGGCAAGCACCTCGCCAAGGAGATTTCGAGGAATCTGCCGGCGTTTTCGTCCTTCGAGTTTTCGTTGAACCTCGCGGACCTCCTGGCTGGTTACTGGCGGGAGTGCCGGGAGTTGCTCATGGTGAATGAAAACGGCGTGCCTGAGCAGGACTACGCGGCGGCGGCGGAGCGGGCGCACCTGGTGCAGGACTCAGGCCCCACAAACGCCAAGGAGTCCACGCTGGACGCCGTGCGACGCATCGCCGATGAGCTGGACGCCGACAAGGTGGGCTACTACGCCGGGGCGCTCAAGGGACCTGAGCTGAGTTTCATCCAGGCCGTGCACGACCTAGCGGTGGCGCTGCTGCACTACAAGCTGTCGTCCCG
>Ga0180009_10004562_pt1 | contig 15223 bp, 13 predicted proteins | sample OS_PC_MetaG_FD_123537 | JGI IMG/M metagenome (GOLD analysis project Ga0180009, IMG submission 123537) | Groundwater microbial communities from the Aspo Hard Rock Laboratory (HRL) deep subsurface site, Sweden - OS_PC_MetaG | ecosystem: Environmental > Aquatic > Deep subsurface > Groundwater...
AGGTTAAAGGATCAGACCATTGTCCTATTGGGATAAGTATGGGATAGTTAGTATATAGGAGGGAATATGAATAAAAAGTTTAAAATTAAGGATTTACCATTAGTTGATCGTCCTAGGGAGAAACATAAAGGTGTTGGTCATAGGAAACGATTACGAGATAGATTTCTACAATCAGGTCTTAATGGATTTCTTAATTATGAAATAGTTGAATTACTTTTAACTTTAGGTACGCCTCGTAGAGATTGTAAACAGATGGCTAAAGAGGTAATTAAAAAATTTAAAGGTTTAAGAGAATCTCTTGATGCTACACCAGAGGAATTGCAACAAATTAAAGGTATTGGGCCAATAAATATATTTGGTTTAAAATTTTTTCAAGAAATTTCTAAACAATACGCAAAAGAGAAAATACCAGCTAAAACCCCATTAGATTCTCCAGAATTAGTTGTTAATTATCTTCAAAAAAAGATAGGTAGAGAGAAGAAAGAGCATTTTGTGGTTTTATATCTTAATGCTAGAAATCAGCTTGTCCATGAAGAGACGATTTCAGTTGGAATTTTGAATGCAAGTTTGGTGCATCCGCGTGAAGTATTTAAGCCTGCAATTGAGCATTTAGCTGTCAGTATAATTATTGCACATAATCATCCGAGCGGGGAGGTAGAGGCGAGCGAGGCGGATATTATATTAACCGGACGACTTAAAGAAGTAGGAGGACTGCTTGGGATTAAAGTAGTAGATCATTTATTGGTTACAAATAATGATAGTAGAAGTATAATTTAATATAGATTAAATAATATGGCATTTAATGAAGACACAAGAGTTAAAATACCAGCAATTCTACATCTATGTAGGCTTGGTTATGATTATATTTCCTTAAAAGATGCTAAATGGGATAAAGAAACAAATATTTTTAAGGACATTTTTTATAAAAGTATAAAAAATATTAACAATGACAAAAACATTAAAGATGATGATATAAAAAGAATATATGATAAAATCACTTTGTCTCTTGATAATGAAGATCTTGGTAGAGAATTTTATGAAATGCTACTTAATAACACACCTAGGTTTATAGATTTTGAAAATTTTAAGAATAATACTTTTAATGTTGTTACTGAACTTATTTACAAAAACGGCGAAGATGAATTTAGGCCAGATATAACTATTTTAATAAATGGGATGCCTTTAGCTTTTATTGAAGTTAAAAAGCCCAATAATAAAGATGGCATATTGGCTGAAAGAAACAGAATAAATACTCGTTTTCAGAATACTAAATTTAGGAAATTTATAAATTTATTTCAGTTACTGGTTTTTTCTAATAACATGGAATATGACCCTGATTCTATTGAGCAATTGGAAGGTGCTTTTTACGCGACCACATCAAAAGATGAAGCACTATTTAATGCTTTTAAAGAAGATCTTAGTGTAGAAAAATTAGATATTGAAAATATTTTAAAACCAGAAGATGAGGAAACTGAAAATTTTATTTTAGAAGATAATAATTTAAATGTTATAAAACATTCTCCAGAATTTTTGACCAATAAAGACATTAATTCGCCGACTAATAGGATTCTATGTTCTCTCTTCAGTAAGAATAGACTAGCTATGATTCTTAGATATAGTATTGCCTATGTTAAGGAACACGATGGGTTGCAAAAACAAATAATGAGATATCCTCAATTTTTTGCTACCAAGGCGATTGAAAAGAAATTGGACAGCGGAGTTAAAAAAGGAATTATATGGCATACCCAAGGTAGCGGTAAAACAGCGTTGTCATTTTATAATGTGAAATATCTAACAGACTATTTTCAAGGTAAAAACATTATTCCAAAGTTTTATTTTATCGTTGATCGTTTAGATTTGCTGATTCAGGCAAAAATAGAATTTTCAAGTCGTGGTCTAACTGTTCATACAGTAAATTCTAAAGAGGAGTTAGTCAAAGATTTTCAGACAAATAGAAATATCCACAATCTAAGGGGGCAATTAGAAATAACAGTAGTTAATATCCAGAAATTTAAAGAAGATACAAATGTACTTGATGATAATTTATACAATACAAATATACAAAGAATTTATTTCCTAGACGAAGTTCATCGTAGCTATGATCCTAAAGGAAGTTTTTTAGCTAATCTAATGACCTCAGATAGAGAAGCAATTATTATCGGGTTAACTGGGACGCCGTTAATAAGTGATAATCGTCGCTCGAGGGATATTTTCGGCGATTATATTCATAAATATTATTACAATTCGTCTATCGCTGATGGATATACCCTGAAATTAATTAGAGAAGGAATTGAAACAAATTATCGAATGCAGCTTAAGGAAGCATTGAGAGAAATCAAAATTCTTAAAGGAGATGCTGATCGAAGAATTATTTATTCTCATAAAAAATTTGTTGAGCCAATGCTTGATTATATTGTTAATGATTTTGAAAAAGGCAGATTAATGCATGGGGATGATACGATTGGAGGGATGGTTGTTTGTGATAGTTCTGAACAAGCTAGAATGATGTCTGAGTTATTTGCTCAAAAATATTCTAAAAAATTAAAATCATATTTTGAAACCACTGGTAATTATTCTTTTAATAGTTTGACTGGTGCCTCTGTTTTAAATGATGGTGAAGGCCTGGGTGGTTCTCTTATTCTTCATGATTCCGGTAATAAAGATGAAAGGAAACAAGCGGTTGAAGATTTTAAAGAAGGGAAAATTGATCTTCTTTTTGTATATAATATGCTTTTAACTGGATTCGATGCTAAAAGACTTAAAAAATTATATTTAGGTAGGGTTATTAAAAAACATAACCTTTTGCAAACACTTACACGTGTAAATAGGCCATATAAAAAGTTTAGATATGGCTATGTGGTGGATTTCGCGGATATACGTAGAGAATTTGATGCGACTAATAAAGCTTATTTTGATGAACTACAGGAAGAGTTAGGCGATGAGTTAAAAACATATTCAGATCTTTTTATGGCCAAAGAAGATATTGAAAAAGAAATCGAGAATATAAAAGATGTATTATTTTCCTTTGATTTACAGAACAAAGAAATATTTTCTAAACAAATCACCCCCATAAAAGACAGAGGAAAGATATTAAAAATAAAGAAGTCTTTGGAAAGTGTTAAGGATTTATACAATGTAATACGTTTGCTCGGTCATCATGATTTATTAGAAAAATTTGATTTTAAAAATATAGGCTCTCTTTATAATGAAATAAGCAATCATTTGAATCTTATTAATTTAAAAGAATCACTAGAAAATAGAACTGAAACAACTAATTTATTAAATATTGCTCTAGAAGATATAATTTTTAGTTTTTGTAAAGTATCAGAAGAAGAAATGATAATAGCAGATAAACTAAAAAATATCTTGAAAAAAACGAGAGAAGAGATGGCTAATAATTTTGATAAAAAGGATAAGGAATTTATTGATTTGTACGATGAGCTTAAAAGATTGTTTGACAAAAAGAATTTAGATGAAATCACTCAGGAAGAAATGAATCAGAATATAAATTCACTTGAAAAAATATATGAGCAAATAACCGAGCTTAACAGGAGAAACGATTTGCTAAAAGCAAAATATGGCAATGACGAAAAATATGCTAGGTTACATAAAAGGGTTATTGAACAAAATAAAATTAATGCCAGAGAAATAATTATTTTTGACTCCTTTACAGATATTAAGAAACAAGCTGATCAAAAAGTATTAAATAACGCTAGAATGATTCTAAATGAAGATTATTTCAAAAAATTTATGAGTCCGATAGTTGTGAATTGCTTTGATGAGCATGGAATTAAACTTGATAATGAATCAGCAGAAAATATTAATAATTACGCGACCCAAGAATATCTTTACGAATATAATAATCAAACAATATGGTAGATCAAGATTTCACAAAAAAAACAAAACAACTAATTGATAACTTAAAAGGAATATGCAGTGACTATGGTCTTGGTAATAGCGGTGATGAATTTAAAATTATCACCCAGGTTTTTTTGTATAAATTTATGAATGATAAGTTCGGCTATGAGGTAAAACATTTGGATAAAAGGTTAAAAAATTCTGATAACTGGGAAGAGGAAATTAAAAGATATTCTAAGGACGAATATGAGTTATTATTAAAAAGAATGAGTGCAGATAGCGCCAGGTTAAAACCAGATCATTTTATTTCAACTTTGTTTAACAAGATGAACGTTGAGCAATTTTCTAAGCTTTTTAGTGATACCTTAAGAGATATTGCTAAATTGAACAGTGATGTGTTCTCTGTAAAGACAGAAGAGGGTAATAAGATACAGCTTTTTTATGGAGTTGATGGATATTTAGGAAATTTTTCCGAGAAACAAAAGGACAACTTTTCTAAAGCAATTATCAATCAATTAGTAGATGTAAATTTTGAGGATATTTTTGAACAAAAATTTGATTTTTTCTCAACAATTTTTGAATACTTAATTAAAGATTACAATAAAGATGGTGGCGGTGTTTACGCCGAATATTATACACCCCATGCCATAGCGAAAATCATAGCCGATATTTTAGTTGATAAAAAAGTAAGTAATGTCACGGTCTATGATCCCTCTGCTGGATCTGGTACTTTACTCATGAATGTAGCTCATGCCATTGGTGAGGACAAATGTACTATTTATTCACAAGACTTGTCAGATAAATCTTCACATTTACTGAGATTAAATTTAATTTTAAATAATCTAGTTCATTCAATACACAATATTATTCAAGGTAATACAATTCAAGACCCGTATCACAGACAAGGCAGGGATTTGATGAAGTTTGATTATATTGTTTCTAATCCTCCGTTTAAGTTGGATTTTAGCGGATGGAGAGAGGATATTGATACTAAAGAAAATTCAGAAAGATTTTTTGCTGGAATCCCAAAAGAACCAAAAAAGAAGAAAACTTCAATGGCAATATATTTATTATTTATTCAGCATATAATTTATTCTCTCTCATTAAAAGGTAAAGCAGCCATCGTAGTCCCAACTATATTTTTAACCGCACAAACTGGTATAGAAAAGAAAATTAAACAAAAGTTGATTGATAAAAAGATTCTAAAAGGAGCAATTAGTATGCCTAGTAATATTTTTGCTACCACAGGTACAAATGTATCTATTATATTTATTGATAAAGAGAATAAAAATGATAAAGTTGTTCTTATGGATGCATCAAAACTTGGAAAGAAGGTTAAGGTTGATAATAAAAATCAAAAAACTGTACTTTCGAGTGAAGAGGAACAGCAAATTATTGATGTATTTAATAAGAAACAGGAAATTGAGGATTTGTCAGTTGTGGTAGGTTATGATGAAATAATAAAAAGAAATAATTCATTAAGTGCAGGACAACATTTTGAGATAAGGATTGAATATGTAGATATAACACCAAAAGAATTTGAAAAGAAAATGGATGATTATAAAAATAATTTAGATGAATTGTTTGCAGAATCGAAAGATTTAGAAGACGAGATTCAAAAGCAATTAAACAATGTTAATTATGATGAGTAGTATAATTCCTGCAAATGAATATTGTGTCAAAATTTTTGACGGGACACATGATACACCTAAATCCGTAAAAAACGGTCGACCTTTGGTTACATCAAAAAACATTCTCGGCGGCAAGTTAAACCTAATAGATACTTATAATATTTCTGAGGAAAATTACCGATCAATTCAAAAAAGGAGTGCAGTGTCTCAATGGGATGTTCTTTTTAGTATGATTGGATCTATTGGCGAAGTCTATTTAGAGAAAAATAAAGATATATCATATGCCATAAAAAATGTTGGTGTTTTTTCTTGCGGAGACGAATATAAGGCAAAATGGCTCTACTATTATTTACTTAGCCCTGCTTCAAAAACATTTATTAAAAACTATCTTGTAGGTGCTGTCCAAAAATTCTTAGCCCTTGGCACTTTGCGCGAATATCCGGTTTTACTCTTTGATTCCTCAAAAAAAGGTAGTGTGGATTTATTGTATGTTCTCGACTCAAAAATCGAACTCAATAATCAAATCAATGCCGAGCTAGAATCTATGGCAAAAACTTTGTATGATTATTGGTTTGTGCAGTTTGATTTTTCAAACAAAAACGACAAACCCTACAAAACCAGTGGCGGAAAAATGGTTTTTAATGAGAAATTAAAAAAAGAAATCCCTGAAGGTTGGGAGGTAAAGAATTTAAAAAATAATTCTTTAACCAAGCTTTTGAAACCCAAAATTGATAAATTTAAAAACGAAAAAATATATTTAGCAACTGCTGATGTTCAAAGTAATGAAATTAATTTTCAAGCAGAAAAAATAATTTTTGACGATAGACCATCAAGGGCAAATATGCAACCAATAGAAAATTCTGTCTGGTTTGCAAAAATGAAAAATAGTAAAAAGATTTTGTATTTTGGTAATTATTCAAAAGAATTTTTAGAAAAGTCTATTTTATCAACTGGCTTTACTGGTTTAAAATGTAATAAAGAATATTATCTTGAATATATTTGGGGATTTATAAAAAATGATTATTTTGAATTAGTCAAAGACACAATAGCCTCGGCTTCTACTCAAGAAGCTATAAATAACGATGAAATGGCTTTTATAAAATTAGTTATCCCAACTGATGATATTCTGAAAAAATATAACGACAAAACCAAAGGTATTTATCAAAAGATTTATAAAAACCAAATAGCAAACCAAAAACTCGTTGAACTCCGTGATTGGCTGTTGCCGATGTTAATGAATGGGCAAGTAACGGTTAATTAATTATGAATAAAAAAATAAAACTATGCAAATAAAATGTTCTAAGTGTGATAATTTAATAGATTTTAATATAGAAGAAAAATCACAAGAATCAGATATGATTCCCGAGTTTTCAATTAAGAAATTATATATAAATTCTGAAATTGGGTTAAGGATGCGTTCTACACCAGAAATAAGAAGTGATAATATTTTAGGTGTTTTAAAGTTTGGACAAGAAATTTCTGTATTAAAAGAACAAGAGAAATGGTTTGAAATTGAATGTTTAGATAAAAAAGGTTGGGTTAGTTGTTATTTTTTAACCGAAGAAAATCCTGTACAAGAAAGAGAAAATCAAATTATTACCAAAAAAGAGACATTAAGTGATTTGCTACCGGATTTTAAAACAGGGATAGCAAATTTAGCAAGTGATTCTAATACATTAAAATTAAGGAAAATAATAAAAGATGAATTTGGGGGTGGGGTTAATAATTGGGACTTACAATGTACAGAATATGTTCAATATAAAGTTCAGCAAATAGGAATAACTATACAATGGCCTTCTGAAAGACCAAGACATGGTGGAAAATGGTCCAAAATTTTTGAAAGAAGTGGCATGTATAAAGTTTTAAACACACCTAAAGCTGGATGTGCTATGTCGTTTACAAGTGGATTAAGAAATTCTAATGTTGGACATGTTGCTTTTATAGAAGAAATTTTTGATAATTGGTCTATTAAAATATCCGAAGCTAATTGGCCACCGCCAGGGAAATATTGGGAGCGTATTCTAATAAAATCTCAATGGCAAGATAAATATAAAGGACGTTTTATAGATTTTACATAATTAAAATGAAAAAAGTAAAATTAATAAAACTTGAAAATAAGAAGCAAATAATAAAATTTTTGCAGGAACCTACGGTTAAAATTGCCGAAGCATTGACGGGCATATTGGCTTCTCCTATGAGCGATTTGAAGCTTTCTACTGGTAAATTATTACAGTCGGCTATTAAGGTTAATTTACTTACACAAATAGGAAAAGAATTTAAATATTATAGCGATAAGGGAAAAATCAAGGAAGATTATTTGGCTACTGATAAAAATAGAATCTCCTTGAATGAATTATTAAAGTTTATAGATGAAGATGTTCCAGATGAAGTTCGTTTTAATGCAATGAAATCAATTTTTCTTTTGTCTGTTTCAAAGAAGGCAACTAGAAAAGACGAGGAATTAGCTTATGAATTTATGCAAATATGTAAAAAACTTAGCAGTAGCGAAATTTTAATTCTTAAAGCCGCTTTTGATATTTTAAATAAAAACTTTAGAAAAGGAGTATTAAAACCTGATTTAGATATTGCTCGAGCGGATTTATGGTTTGAAGCGATTGCAAAACAAATTGGTCATGGGGTATCTGAATTAGTTGAGCGGCAAGAAGAACATTTAATAAATTTGAAAATTATAACAGTAAGAGAGCAACCGCCTAATCTTGCTACATCACATGATACTTTTAGAAAAACCGAATATTTTAGGCTTACTCCATTAGGTTATAAATTATGCGAGTTTATCACTAAATATGAGAAAATCAAAAAATAAAATATGAATTCTAGACAAAAAATATTTAGTATTTTAGAAGATATAAAAAAAGAAAGTGAAATTAATCCTGATCCAAGACGGGTATTGTTTAAGTTTAATACAAATGTTTTTGGAGTTGGAATATTATCTGATAGCGAAGAAAAAAAAATACTTCTAAAATTACAGAAAGAAGGAATTGTAAAATTACACAAACCAACAAATAATATTTTAATAGATCGACGGACTATAGAGAAGTTTATGAATGATCGTAATTTTATTTGGGTGGAAATTTTAGAAGGATTTAATAGGAAATATTGGATATATAAGTTTTGTTCGGCTAGTTTTAATTTTTGGAATTTTTCTAATCCGTTTTGGTGGATTTATCAACTAATTTTATTTCTTATAAAAATACCTGGAACGATTCTAAAACATAAACTAATATCAGTTGCCATTAGTATTGTTGTAACATTATTAATCATTGATTATTCAATGGCTTGGAAAAATTTAGAATGGATTTTAAAATTTTTCAGGATTTTATAATAAAAAGCATCAAGAATCTTTTTAAAAATAATAAAAGATTTGAAGGGGATTTAAAAGTTAACTATTACTGAACTTAAGAATTTTTTAACTCCAATTCTTAAAAAAAGAAGGCTATATTAAACTAGATTTTTCAAAACCAGAAATTAATAAAGATGTTATTGTTAAATTTACAGTTCAGGATAATAAGACTGATCGGGATAAATACGATAGCAGAATTCAACTTCAGAGATTATTGAAAAAGAAACTTATCAATACTAATTGGCGGTTAATGAGTGAAGAAGTTTTTTATAAGTTAGGAATCTTGTCAGGGAGATTTAGGGGGCATGAAAATATAAACAATTTAGTAAGATATAAAAAATAAAAATTAATTATAGTAAAATGGATTATGATTTATATCACGATGAATCACAAGAAGGTGGTTATTGGCATGGTATTTTATTAGTGCCCCGAATTAACAGAGGAAAGTTTCTAGATTCTTTAGAATTAATAAGAAAGAAGGTTAACTACCGTCATCCAATTGCTTTTGGGGGATTAAAACGAAAAGGTTCTAAATTTGATTGTATAAGGCCTTGTTTACAATTATGTGTTGGATCTTTTATGCAATATTATAAGAATGAGCCTTATATTATTTCAACTGGAAAAAGAATTTATTCGATAGATGATACAAGGCAATCTGTAGATTATAAGAAGATATTAGTAATCAATTCTAATAAAAAGATTATTGGTTCTAGATTTATTTTGTTTAGAGAGCGAGACGCTCATACAAAAGTTGGAAGTGGTTATCCTGATTTTACATCTAAGATAGAAACAACATTTAGAATGGGATTGCTTGGTGGAATCCATTATTTAGGAGATAAAGATAGTCCAATACATATTAAATCAATTCATTTTGATGGTCACGAACATCATAGACGGAATATAGATAAAAAGAGAATAATAGATAGAATTTATAGTTTACGAGATTATTGTTCTTTTGATAAAGACGTTTTAATAGATGACAAAACTTCAAAACATAATAAATCTAATTCCCAAGAATATAATGATTGTCAATTTTTGCAATTAACAGATATATTAATAGGGGCTTTTAGAACAATTTTAGATTCTGCTAAAAATGATATACAAAAAGAAGTATCTTTTCCTGTAAAAGAAATAGTTAATAAGCAACAAATTGGTTATAAAAGAATGAAAAATAGTAGGTGGTTTGGTAGTTTTTGCATGAGTGAGTGTTGGATAGAAAATGATAAATGGAATTTTGGAAATTTTAAGCCAAAAAAGAATAAGCAGATTAAATTATTATAAATTCTATAAATAAAAAATGGATATGGATTTTTAGTTAAAGAGAATGAAGAATTTTTTAAAAATTATGGAAAAAGAGAAACAACTTGAAGAGTTAAATACTGAAGAGGCGAATAGAATATTTAATAAAAACAAAGAATGGGGTGAAATATGGCTAGGTGGAATTTTTCTTCCAACTTATTATCAACATCAATATAATATTGTTTTTATAGGATTGCAACCGTCAGAGAATCTTTTAAAAAAACCTCATTTAAAATTTCTGGGTAATTTTAATATTAGTTCTTGTGATAAAAAGTTTCAAAATCAATTAGTTGAATTTGGTTTTGGTGGAAGTTATGTTACAGATATTGTTAAATTACAAAGAGATTCTAAGGCAAGACCAAACAGAGAAGATATTGAGTTTTTTCTTTCTTTTTTAAAAAGAGAATTAGAAATTATTAAACCTCAAATTATAGTTAGTCTTGGGGTAACAGAGACATATGATATTTTAAAGAATTACAAAAAAGAATTGAACATTACTAAATTAGCAAAAGTTTATCATCCGGCTTATGTTTGTCAATACAATAAATTTAAAGAATGGGATAAACAATTTAAAAAAATTTATGAAATAGTATCTAATAATTCAGTTATTGAAAAGAAATGAATTATTAGATAAAGATTAATAATTTAAAAGAATAAATTTATGGAAGATCCACTTGAAAATTTTAATTGGGGAACATTACATGAAAGATATGATAATTTATGTAGTGGATTTAATAATGATAGTGAATATTTAAGTTATTTTAAATCTCGTCCTAAATCAGATTGTGAATTGTATTATTTTCTAATAAAAGAATTTTCTAAAGGTATTAATTTAGATTTATATAAAACAATGCTTTATTGGAAGCTTTATTCTCAACCTGCAGCTGTGGCTAATATTTTTGGACGAATTGGTAATCATAAAGATATAGATGAACGATTAGTTATTTTATCAAAAAGACTCCCTTTAAAAATTGAAAGAAATATTGATGATATTGTTGAATTAGTTCAAATTAATGAAATTTCTATTTTTGGAATGGGTAGTTCTGATTCTTTTCCAGTTAGAACGACTTTTCTGCACTTTGTATATCCAGAAATAGTTCCTGTTTTTGATAAAATGGTACTTCAAGCAATTGGTATAGAAGAAAATAACGCAAATCATGATATTCAAGTTTTAAAAGACTATATTCCTTTTGCGTGGAAACTTGCAGATAAATACAAGAGTCAATTCAATAAAAGTTGGCAAGAAACCCCTGTGCGTTTAATTGACATGGCATTGTGGATAAATCGTGGGAATTAAATTTATGAAGTTTAATCTAAAATTTCTAAAAAGAAATTTTAATTCAAGAAAAAGAAAAGGTTTTGAAAATGAACAGCTAGACATTCTAATACAAAATTTGATTAGAGAGTAAGATAAAAATAAATAAAGGAGTAAATAAATATGAGAAAAATAACAGAAGAATTAACAAAAGAAGCAAATATAGGAGGTTTGGTTTTTATGATTCTTGGATTTATCTTTTTATTCATTTTCGGTATGGCAGGGATAGTTTTGATGAGCTTTGGTTTAGGAATGATAATTGGTGGTGAAATTAGTAGTAAGGCGAACTAAAAATAAAAATATGAAAAATAAAAATAATTTTCAAAGAAAAGGGTCCAAAAGCAATGCTAGTGTTGGAAAAGAATTTGAGAGAACAGCTAAAAAATATTTTTTGAGGAAAGAAAATATTAAATTATCAGAAAATTTTTCTATTAATATAGGCATTTCAAATGTAAAAAAGGAACATTGTTTTGATTTGGGTATTAAAAACTCAATAACAAAAATTTTAGTTGAGTGCAAATCGCATAAATGGACTGAAGGTGGAAATATTCCAAGTGCTAAATTAACAGTTTGGAATGAAGCTATGTATTATTTTTTATTGTCTCCTAATAATTTTAAAAAAATATTTTTTATATTAAGAGATTATAGTAAAAAAAGAAAAGAAACATTAGGGGTTTATTATTTAAGAAGATATAGTCATCTTATTCCATCAAACGTAAAATTTTATGAATATGATGAGGAGAGTAATAAAGTTAAAGTATTGAATTAATATGAAAATACTATTTAATTTTATAAGTTAATTTAATAAAAAGCATGGAAACTTTACCATATTCAATTTATTTCAATAAAAGACCGATGAAAATCGCCTTTTTATTAGATCCTAAAGGAGATCAGGAATGGTTTGATAAGATATACGAGTATAACAGAGAAAAATGGGGCGGTAGATTTAATCCCATAATTTTTAGTAATGGCAAAACAATTAAAGACGACTGGTGGATATTTCTTAAGGGTTATGATCCTGATATTATAAAATCTACAATTCCATTGGAAGATAAACTTAAAAAAAAGATTCATATTTTTCTTTCACCACTTACTGTTGAAACTGTTGATTTTAAATCTAAAGGTAAGTATATAAGTTTGTCTAACGATCCAATTTCTATATCACCTAATAATAAAAATCTATCATTTATATCTCCTGATCCCTTTGGAGATGGAAATAATTTAGTGATTTTTAATCTTGGTAAATATACGCCAAGACCGATTAAGCAGTTCTTGGTTAGAAATTTCGGTGTTTTAGAAGATAATAAAATGATGTCTTCTTATCTAAAAAGGGCAATTGAAGGATGTAAAACTAAAGTTTATAAAATATCTAGCTATAAATCATTAAATAAGGCCTTACTAGATTTAGGTGAATTTCGTAGTAAGATTGTTTTTCTTAGTCAAATTTGTGCAATTCCAAATTCTTTTAAGGATGCGGAGCACGATTATAATAACGAAAAATTTGCGATTATAATTGGTGACACCGCTAAAGAATTATCTTACTTATGGAATCGTACATTAATGGTTCAGAATTGGCTGCGTAAAGATATCACACAGATTTGGCTATCGAAAGATTTAGCTAAAAATCAAATAATTAAACCAGGTCTTAGTAAATTTATAAATCGCTTTGTAACTCTAACAGGAAATAGTAGTCATCAGGCAGCACGTTTTATTACTTTTTCTCTTAGAAAATCGGAAGTACAAAAAATAGCAGATAGTTTTGATAAAAGTGTTTTTTGGAAGCCAAGAACAGTGAATAGATTTAATGAGTGTCAATTTTCTAAATTTAGTGAGTACTCATCAGTATATTCTTTAGAACGTAGCCCAAATTTTTATAGAGCTAATTCAAATGAAGAACATCTTATATTAGCAGAGCCTGATGTAAAAGAAGAAGTTATGGGAGGACAAAGTTGGTTTGTTGATATTCATATTCAATTTAGACCAGAGAGATTTAAGCATATGATTGGTAGTAATTATTGGTGGCAATTTCCTCGTCGAAATAATATATTATCTGATCTAAGGATTTTTAATAAGCCTGCTCGAATAAATGAAGAAGGTTCATTTAGTGTTTTAATGAAGCGATCTTCCGACTACCATCCCGACGAAAATATTTTAGTCATAAACTTGCCTGATGATAGAAGTGTTTTTAGTTCTTTAATTTGTGGAGAAAGTTACGATTATTTTAAAGGTAATAAAGGAGATAGGTTTGAGTCTCGTCCTTTTTATACTATACAACATTCAGATAAAGGAAAGTATCTTTCTGGTATTATAAGGTTATTCGGAAGTTTATTTAATGCCCATTATTGGTTCGAGGAAAGGTATTGGAGAAGAATATTTGAATTAATGTCTAATCAAAATAATAACAAAGATATATTGAAAAAGGATAAGATTGTTAGTACTCTTAAAAAGAATATTATTCGAGGAAGAGATTTAAGTAAATCGAGTAATATCAAATGGCTGGCCGAAAGAATTTTTACCTGGTCAAAAGATTATGCTAAAAAAGAAAACGATCTAAGTTTCAATAGTTTTGTTAAAGAGGCTGAGAAAGAGACAAATGAATATAATAAAAAGGCACCTGGTAATCATATTGAATTTGACAAAAAAGGTTTAAAGAATACAATGTCAGATTTACTTGACCGGAAAGTATTGTTGTTAGGAGTAAGACCTAGATGTCCTAGATGCGGTTACAGGACATGGTATCATATTGATGAAATGCGTCAGAAAATTATTTGTAAGGGTTGTGGTTATAGATTTATTCTACGTACTGAGGAAAAATGGTATTATCGTCTTAATAGTTTGATTAGAGCTACCACTTCTTTTCATGGCACAACAGCAGTATTATTAGTTTTGGGTCAAATTATGAATGATGCAAGATCTTCATTTTTATTTTTGTCTAGTGCTGATTTATTCAAAAGATCAAAGGATAAAAAAACTAAGCACTGGGGAGAGATTGATTTAGTGTGTATAAAAGATGGTAAATTTATTATAGGAGAAATAAAACAATCTATTGGTTTATTTAATGAGAACGATTTTAAAAAAATAGGTAAGCTTGCTAAAGTTATTAAACCGGATATTGTTATTTTTTCTTCGCTTACTAAAAATAAAAAACCTAATAAACTAGTAGCAAGTAATATTATAAAACTTAAAAAAGAATTATCGTCTCTTAAAATAGATGTACAGTGGTATCCAATTCGTTATTGGGCCTTTGAGGCATCTCCTGTTAGGTAGGTGCTACTTATAACGATTTTTTAAGATGAGACACATCAAAATCTCTTTTATAGTGTCTCATTTGTCTCATTTATGGTAGAATAATAGCGACCGGGGTGCGTTAGGCGAGGGTAATTAGATAGCCCAAGAAAGCCTTTAACGGCCTCATCTATTATTAATCTGGACCTAGGTGGCCATCCAGTGTAGACGTAAAAAATCGCCAAACAGGCGGTTTTTTGCTTGTCCTGAATAATTTGAAGGGGTATAATGTAAACATGAAGAATTTTTTGAGAAAATATAAAATATTTTTATGGATAATTATTGGTGTTTTAATTATTGGCGGGATTGTTTGGTTTATTTTAACAAATTCAGATAATGAGGAAGATTGTTCGGCTCCGCCTAAATTGGAAGATGGGGCTGTTAGGATGGCGACTAAGGTTATTGACGGAGATACGGTTTTGATTGAAGGCGGTTATTCAGTTCGTCTTTTAGGGTTTGATGCGGATGAGCGGG
>Ga0180009_10004563_pt1 | contig 15220 bp, 12 predicted proteins | sample OS_PC_MetaG_FD_123537 | JGI IMG/M metagenome (GOLD analysis project Ga0180009, IMG submission 123537) | Groundwater microbial communities from the Aspo Hard Rock Laboratory (HRL) deep subsurface site, Sweden - OS_PC_MetaG | ecosystem: Environmental > Aquatic > Deep subsurface > Groundwater...
GCACCTTATTCAAATGCAAAGCCCTGTCCAACGGCTTTGAGAAACTATGAGATGATCCTCTGCGCGAAAGAAGGTAAAACACCATACCTCATGCACACAAACAGGGTGGTAGACAGGTTTAAGAAGGAGATCTCAGATCCAAAGGAGCTGAAGAAGAAGATAAAAGAGTATGAAGCCGAGGCATGGGAGGACTTCCTCGACATGACCATCGCCGGTGCCACAAACTGGGCCGCCCATAATGTCGACCCAATGGAAAAACCGATGGAGCTTCAGTTGTCAGATACTGTCTTCATCGGTTCACATGCCTGCTCTGTTGGTTCCTGGACCTGTGGCGCTGAAGATCTGATGCCAAAAGAGTATGCCAATACATTCCCTGAGCAGTATAACTGTATGACCACTGTCAAGGGTCTGTTCACGGCTGGTTGTGGGGTAGGGGCATGCGCCCATAAGTTTTCAAGTGGCTCACACGTACAGGGAAGGATTGCAGCAAAGTCAGCATTGAAGTATATCAATGACAGGAAGGACTATACGCCAACGGTATCTGATGCTACAATAGAGAAAATGAAGGAAACAATATTGAGACCGTTTGCCGTCTATGAAGAACATAGGGAATATACAACGAGTCCCGATGTGAATCCTAACTTTATCTCCCCGCATAATTTCCTGTTCAGGCTGCAGAAGATAATGGGAGAATACTGCGGTGGATGGGAGACATTGTATGGGACAAATGACAAGCTGCTCGAGGTCGCCCTCTGGAAGTTGAATTTCTGCGAAGAGGATATAGAGAAGATTGCCGCCAAGGACCTTCATGAGCTAATGAGGGCTTGGGAGAGTATCCACAGGTACTATGTCGGTGAAGCATGCGCCAGGACAAGGCTTGCCAGGAAAGAGTCAAGATGGCCTGGATACTACTATAAGACCGATTACCTGAAACTGGATGAAAATGAAAAGCATTTTGTAAATGTGAAGTACGATGTGGATAAGAAGGAATGGTCGGTACTCGAAAGGCCGATGATCCCTATATTATAACCGCTCCAACTGGTGTTGCTAGTGGTCAGTCGGCTTCGGGAGTAGGCTAATCCCTTTCATTAGAGTGTAGTGTGGAGTATATCTATTTGGGGGCGACCTTCAAGTCGCCCCCAAATTTATTAGAGAATGGCCTGTGCCTATGAATGAAGATTATGCTGAAAAACGCCGAAAGCTCTCTCTGGATGGCAGATTCAGATTCTCATGCCACAATAGACTTTCCTGTTTTAACACCTGCTGTGCTGATATAAATATCTTTCTCACACCTTATGATCTCCTGAGGATGAGAAGGGCTATTGGGTTGTCTTCGGGAGAATTCTTAAAGAGATATACCATTCCACTCTTAGGAGATGATGGATTGCCTTTAGTAGTGCTTAAGATGATCGAGGATGAAAATAAGAGTTGTCCTTTTGTGACCTCTGATGGGTGTAAGATATACCAGGATAGGCCATGGTCATGCAGGATGTATCCCATATTCCCGGCTTCTTCAGAAGAAGAAGGGTTTTTTATAGAGGAAGGGAGCACATGTCTAGGATTTAAAGAGGAAAAACAATGGACAATAGGTGAGTGGAAGAAGGCTCAGGGGATCGATATCTATGATAAAATGAATGAATCCTATAAAGAGATTACCCACCATGATTATTTCCAGAAGGGGAACAATCTTGATTCAGGAAAAGCGAAGTTGCTTTATACGGCCTGTTATGACCTCAATGAGTTTAAGAGATTTCTTTTTGAAACCAGATTCTTTGATATCTATGATGTGGAAAAGGGGATTATTGAAAGGGTAAAGGAAGACGAGGAAGAACTCCTAAGTTTTGGATATGGATGGGTGAGATTCAATCTATTCGGAGAGGATACATTAAGACTCAAAGATAAGGAATTTGATAAGATCCTCCAGAATAAGAGGAAAGAATTCAATAACTTCTAAGATTAAGACCGAAAGGATTAAATCCATGTTGCTGGATATGAGTACTGTAGAACCTGTTAAGCGCACCCTAAATTCCAAATTCAAATTCGGATGTCATGATGATATCGGTTGCTTTACCAGATGTTGTGGCCGCACAAGTATACTTCTTACCCCTTATGACATCGTAAGGATAAAAGATAGGTTGGGAATCTCTTCAGGAGATTTCCTCGAGAAATACACCTACACCTATATTGATGAAGTGTCCTCACATCCTTATGCAGTGCTTAAGATGATGGATGATAATGAAGGGAAATGTCCCTTTGTTACACCTGAGGGCTGCAGTATTTATGAAGACCGGCCTTCTAACTGCCGTTATTATCCTGTCGGTCAAGGTCTCATGATAATTGACTCAGAGAAAGGGCCAGTAAATGAAGAATTCTATTTCTTTATAGAAGATCCAAATTGTCTTGGTTATCAGGAAGGCAGAGAATGGACAATAGAGAGTTGGAGGATTGACCAGGGAGCTGACCTTTATGATGAGATGAACAAAGAGTGGCAGGAGATCCAGTTGAGGAGGAACACATCTGAGCAGTCCGGACTCGATTCAAAGAAACAGACCATGCTTTACATGGCAAGTTATGATCTAGATAAGTTCAAAAAATTTATTTTTGAGAGCAGACTTCTCGATCTCCTTGAGATTGATAAGGAGGAGATTGAAAAGATAAAGACTGATGAGATAGCACTGATGCAGTTCGGATTCAAATACCTGAAATACATCCTGATGCTTGAAGAAACGTTGGAAGTAAAGGAAGAATATAAAAAAGGGAAGCATCCACCTGAGGCGGAAGGTCTTGAGCCTGTTATTTAAAAGATAAGGTAACTGCTCAGGAGCCAGGAGTCAGAATGAAACATTCATTTGCATGGAAACGCAAAGGACAATGAAAAAGATTTTGGTTATGGGGATGAGGATCTTTGGAGTTAATGCTTCATCCCCGACTGGCTCTGCTTTGTTGATTGCCAGTGGGATCCTGCAACTGGTGAATGGGAGTTGATGAAGAAAGACATCTGGACTATGCCCGGTGCGTAATCTTTAACTCTAATTTAATTAAGAAGAATACCCTGACCGATTCATATGATCTGGTCGGGGTATTTTTTTGTTTATAACTTTGTGAGGTTTTTCACAAAAATTCTTGTCTTCATTATAGTGATATGCTATACAAAAAACCCTTTAGATTGAAGAAAGTTAAGAGTGGTTTTTCACTAAGATTATTATAACATAACAATATCAAGGATTGCCCTTTGTGGTCGGAATCCCTATAAAAAACGGATCTAAAAGGAGGATAGACTGGTGGTAGAAGAGAGAGAGATCATGGAGGTGGATGTACTCTTTGTGGGGGGAGGTATCGCCTGTCTCAGCGGAGCACTTCATCTTGCAAATCTGATTAAAAACCATAACCAAAAGGTGGAACAGACAGGCGAAGGGAAAAGTCTGGATGAGATCATGATTGCCGTCCTTGAAAAGGGAGCCTATGTTGGGGCTCATGGTATTTCCGGGGCGGTCATGAATCCCATTGCCCTTAAAGAGCTTGTTCCCGATTTTATAGAAAAGAATGCACCCTTAGAGAGTGAGGTAAAAAAAGAGGCTGTCTACCTCCTAATCAACAGATTTCGGATTAAATCACTCATAACACCTCCCTTTCTCAATAACCATGGAAATTACATCGTCTCTCTTTCCAGACTGACTGAATGGTTGGGGGGCCTCGTTGAGGAGAGCGGTGTTGATATATTTCCGGGCTTTGCCGGTACGGAGATCCTGTTTGAAGGTGATCGGATTATCGGGGTCAGGACAGGGGATCAGGGAATTGATGCTGATGGTAGTAAGAAGGAGAATTTTGAACCCGGTATAGATCTACATGCAAAGGTGACTGTCTTTGGGGAAGGATCAAGGGGAAGCCTTGCTAAGACTCTCATTAATAAATTCAATTTGAATGAAGGAAAGAATCCAGATGGTTATGTGGTTGGTGTCAAGGAGGTGTGGGAGGTCCCGGAGGGAAGGATTCAACCAGGAGAGGTCATCCATACCATGGGATACCCCCTTGAGAGTGATACGTATGGCGGGGGTTTTATCTATGGAATGAAAAACAACATGGTTTCCTTGGGTCATTTAACCGGTCTGGATTATGCTGACCCCTTTATGGATCCACATCGTGAATTTCAAAAGTTCAAACTTCATCCCCTTGTGTCTAAGATAATCAAAGACGGAAAACTGGTTCAGTATGGAGCCAAGACAGCACCCGTGGGCGGGTATTTTTCTACCCCCAAACTAGCCCTTGAGGGGGGCCTTATTGTGGGAGATTCGGCAAGTCTCTTCATCAGCCAAAAAATCAAAGGCATACATGCCTCCATGAAATCAGGGATGCTGGCTGCCGAGACAATTCTGGAGGCCCTTATTAAAGAGGATTTCTCACAGACTCAGCTTGAAAATTACCGGACAGCACTCTCAGAAAGCTATGTAAACGATGAACTTTATAAGGCACGTAATTTTCATCAGGCCTTTCAGAAGGGTCTATGGTTCGGTCTTTACAAAGTGGGACTCCAGTTTGTACTGGGTGGGGCTATTCTAAAATCACGCCTCACTGCGGAACCCGATTTTGCGCATCTAGAAAAGATGGCCCATCTCTATGGCACGGATTCGCCTCCTGATGAAGAGAAAGGGGACATCAAGTTTGACGGAGAGCTTACATTTGATAAGGAAACGGATGTGTACTATTCAGGATCTACCCATGAGGAGAAGCAGCCGGCCCATCTCAAGGTTTTGGACCTCGATATCTGTTATGGCAAGTGCACAGAGGAGTATCAGAATCCATGTGTAAGATTTTGTCCGGCCAATGTTTATGAGATGGAGATAGACGAGGAGACAGGAGAGCGCAATTTGAAGCTTAATTTTTCCAACTGTGTCCACTGTAAGACATGCGATGTGAAGGATCCTTATGAGAATATTCAGTGGGTTCCGCCTGAGGGAGGGGGAGGACCAAAGTACACCATGGTGTAGGAAAAAATTGCCTTTGGTTTTCATTTTTTTATTTGCATTACAGAGTCAGTTTCGTTATATAAGGCCAACCCAAATTGAGCTTTTCGATTATAGGGTTTAAATGAAAGGAAAAGGAATAGATAAACACAAACTCAACAGATAAAAAAAGAGAGTTTCTAACATATTCTAATGTTTTCAGGAGGATAAGCATGGCAAACACAGAGACCCAGAGTATCCTGGTTGTGGGCGGCGGTATTAGTGGGCTCACCACTGCCATTGAGGCTGCCGAAGCGGGTTACGACACTTATATTGTTGAAAAGAACCCCTATCTGGGAGGCAGAGTGGCCCAGCTTCATAACTATTTTCCCAAATTGTGCTCCCCATTATGCGGACTGGAGATTAATTTTCGCCGTATCAGGCAGAATCCAAGGATTCGTTTTTTTACAATGGCTGAGGTGGAAAATATAGCGGGGGAGGAAGGCAATTTCGATGTCACCATTAGACACAATCCAAGATACGTTAATGAGAATTGCACGGGGTGCGGCAAATGTGCTGAAGTCTGTTCCATGGAGATTGAAAATCCCTTCAATTATGGCATGGATAAGATGAAGGCGGCATTTTTACCTCACAGTATGGCATACCCCATGAGATATGTCCTAGACCCCTCCCTGGCAAAGGGTGATGAGGCTCAGAAAGTAAAGGAGTCATGTCCATATGATGCCATTGATCTGGATATGGAACCCAAGACCATGGAACTGAAAGTAGGCTCCATTGTTTGGGCTACGGGATGGAAACCGTATGATGCGAACAAACTTGATACTTATGGATTCGGTCATTATGCCGATGTCATCACCAATGTCATGATGGAAAGAATGGCTTCCTGGTCAGGTCCCACACAAGGGAAGATACTCCGTCCATCCAATGGAGAGGCCCCTACTACAGTTGCATTTGTTCAGTGCGCCGGGTCACGAGATGATAATCATCTTCCTTACTGCTCGGGTATCTGCTGCCTGGCATCCATGAAGCAGGCCACATATGTCCGTGAGCAGCACCCGGATGCCAAGATCTATATCTTTTTCATTGATATCCGGGCCGTGGACCGTCTGGAAGAGTTTTATAACAACGTTAAAGAGGAAGAGAACATCCAGTTTTTTAAAGGTAAAGTAGCCCAGATTAACCAGGATGAAGCTAATAATCTCATCCTGAAGGTTGAAGATACGACTACAGAGGAACTGAAAGAAATCTCTGCCGACTTGGTGGTGTTAGCAACAGGTATGCAGCCTAACACGGCAGAGTCTCCCGTTCCTATTGAAGTACCCTATGATGATTATGGGTTCGTGGCTTCACAGGAAGCAAAGGCCGGAATTTATGCTGCCGGTTGCACGCGGACTCCCACCAATGTTTCAGAAGTGGTCCAGGATGGGACGGCTGCTGCCCTTAAGGCCATTCAATCCATCGCGAGGAGGTAAACTCAATGGAAAAAAAGATTGCAGTATACATTTGCACAGGATGTGGCATTGGAGATGCTCTGGATATAGAACAACTCAGTCAGACAGAGACGGATGATGTCAGCCCAGACCTATGTCAAAATCACCCTCATCTATGCAGTCAGGCAGGCGTGGATCTCATAAAAAAAGATATTGAGAATGAGGGTGCCAATGCCCTGATCATTGCAGCCTGTTCCCCCAGGGTTCTATACGATGTATTTGATTTTGAAAACTGCATCGTGGATCGTGTAAATCTTCGGGAGCAGGTCGTATGGTCCCAAAAACCGGGGGATGAGGACACCCAGATGATGGCCGAGGATTACATTCGTATGAGTCTGGCCAAAGTGAACGCCATGGAATTGCCGGAGCCCTATCAGCCGGAAGAGGAGATATCAAAAGAGATTCTCGTGGCGGGGGGTGGTCTAACAGGAATGACTGCCGCCCTTGAAGCGGCCAAGGCCGGCTATTCAGTGGTCTTGGTGGAGAAAGAGTCTCAACTGGGAGGCTTTCAGAGTAATGTTGGACAGATAGCCACATTTCCTTATCAGGGCATTCAGGATAATACCCTGGACGGCTTAATACAAGAGGTAATCCAACACGAAAAGATCAAGGTCTATACGGGAGCCCAGATAGAGAAGACCGCTGGTGCCCCCGGACTCTTTCAGGTCTCCATCAAACAGAACGGATCCAGTGCTGAACATAGGATAGGGGCCATTGTCATGGCGGCCGGATGGCACCCCTATGATCCGGAGAAACTGGATGAGCGGTTTGGTTTTGGAGCCTCTCCCAACGTCATCACAAACACCATGTTTGAAGAGAATTATAAAGAAGGGAAGGTAACCCGCCCCAGCGATGGAAAGGACGTAACCAATGCGGCATTCCTTCAATGCGCGGGTCAGCGGGACCCAGAGCATCTTCCCTACTGTTCATCGGTATGTTGTACCACTGCACTGAAGCAGGCCATACAGATCAAGGCACAGAATCAGGATGCCAACGTATACATGGTCTATAGGGAGCTGCGCACACCCGGTCAGGCGGAAGACCTCTACCGCAAGGCCCAGGAAGAAGGGGTGACCTTTATTCGATCTCAATCACCGGAGGTCAAGGCTAACGGGGGCCAGTTAGCTGTGGAGGCGGATGACGAGCTATTGGGGGAAAAGGTCATTTTGGAAGAATTGGATATGGTGGTACTGGCCACTGGGATGGTCCCGGTAACTTCCATAGGACCGGATATCTATAAATTAGAGAAGGAGAAGGAAGAGGAAGAGAAGAAGGATGAGAAAAAGGATGAACTGGCTGTTCCTCCGGATGTGATCAGACGTTCCGAGATTCTGAATCTGGAGTACAGGCAGGGTCCCGAATTGCCGGCATTAAAAAATGATTTTCCTGATTCCCATTATATCTGCTTTCCTTACGAAACCCGCCGTACAGGCATCTATGCTGCCGGTTGCGTCCGTCGGCCCATGGGCATTGCCAATGCCGTGGGGGATGCTGCCGGAGCCGTGATGAAGGCGATCCAGTGTATAGAGCTCACCTCCAGGGGGGCTGCTGTTCATCCACGGGCAGGGGACCTGACTTTTCCGGAATTTGCCATGCAGCGGTGTACCCAATGCAAGCGGTGTACGGTGGAATGCCCTTTTGGTGCCATCGATGAAGATGCGGAATTCAACCCCTTACCACAACCAACACGATGCCGGCGTTGTGGCGTATGCATGGGGGCCTGTCCTGAAAGAATCATCTCCTTTAAGAACTATTCGGTACAAATTATCGGGAGTATGCTCAAGGCCATTAACGTACCGGAAGAGGATGAGGAGAAACCCCGCATCCTGGTCTTGGCCTGTGAAAATGATGCTTACCCGGCCCTTGATCTGGTTGGAATTAACCGTATGACTCACAATGCCTGGGTGCGGGTCATCCCACTCCGTTGTTTGGGATCCTTGAACCTGGTTTGGATTGCGGACTCTCTATCCAAAGGCATTGACGGCGTGATTCTGTTGGCATGCCAGCACGGTGATGATTACCAGTGCCATTTTATCAGAGGAAGTGAGTTGGCCGATATCAGGTTAAGTAAGGTCTCTGAAACCCTGGATCGGTTGGCACTGGAATCGGCACGAGTACGTTATGAGAACATCTCCATCATTGATTATGCAAGACTCCCTGCGATTCTGGATGAGTTCGCAGCGACCATTGATGAAGTAGGTCCCAATCCCTTCAAGGGATGGTAAAAACCGATAGTTGTTAACTCGCAGTTCATCGCGATAGAGGTCAGCAATCCATTTGTCCAATAGCCTGTAAGCTGAGAGCAATGAACTGTCACAGGAGGAATGAGTATGAGTGTCAAAGTTGATCCGAATCTGATGAAAGACCTAAAGGAATTTGGCCTTAAGGATGCCAATAAATGTTTTCATTGTGGTAACTGTACGGCAATATGTCCCCTTGCCACATCGGAGAATCCATTTCCAAGGAAATTGGTGAAGTATGCCCAGATGGGTCTCAAGGATAAGATCCTCAGCAGCCCCGAGCCCTGGCTCTGTTACTATTGCGGGGACTGTTCAGACAGTTGCCCTCGAGGTGCCGAACCTGGGGAGACCATGATGGTCATGCGGCGATATCTTACCGCCCACTATGACTGGACCGGCTTTGCCCGAAAATTCTATACATCAGAGGCCTTTGAGATTTTAGCCGTTGCTGTTGTGGGTATCCTCATCGGATTGGCTCTATGGATCTTTGCTGCTGATAATCCAAATATGGAACATGCCTATATCAATTCCGTATGGCCTGCTCCGGCCATTGAGATCGCAGATATGATCATGGCCACTATTCTTATGGCCTTGGTCTTGGGCAATACCTGGCGGTGTGTAAGGTTTATTATGGGGGATCTTTTATTCAAGATCCCTCTTGAGATCTATCTTATCCAAGGCTGGCAACTCATAGTCCATCTGCTTACCCAAAAAAGATTTGGTGATTGCACGGACAAGTGGCAATGGGTTGTCCACCTTCTGATCATGACGGGTTACAGTACGATTTTTCTCCTGGTGGTGGTCTTTCTGGCAGGCGGTATCCACGTCATTGGGCTTTCCTGGGAGAAGATCATGTTCCAGCGGGATGTAATTTATCCCATTTGGCACCCCATACGTCTGTTGGGGTACTATGCCACGGCTGCCATCCTTTATGGTACCACCTATGCTCTTATCGGACGCATCAGGAAAAGCAAGGCCCCCTATAAGAACTCCCACGGCACTGACTGGATGTTTCTCATTCTGCTGCAGCTTACCACACTTACTGGAATCTTTATCCATTTTACAAGGCTGCTGGACTGGCCCATGCCAACCTATGTCCTCTACGTCGTTCACTTGATGGTGGCCATTCCCATGCTGGTCCTGGAGGTTCCCTTTGCCAAATGGGCCCACCTTGTCTATCGCCCAATCGTGGTTTACCTGACGAAGGTGAAAGAGCAGTATCTTGAGGAGCAAAAGATGTTTGCATAGGGCCCTTGCACCTTTTCACGGTCCCCAAATCAGAACCAAACCTCCGGGATTAGTACGTGAGGTTTGGTTCTTTGTTTTACAAAGTTTTTAAAAAGATCGGAGTACGATATGAACCAAGAAGAGACTCCCAAGTGCCCCCACTGCGAGGCGGATATGAAGAGATGGGAGACCCCTGTTCATTCCACATGGTCTTCCCCTTTTCAATGGATCTGCTTCAACGATGAATGTCCTTATTTCGTGCGTGGTTGGGACTGGATGATGGAGTCGCAGGGTGTTAAGGCCTCCTATAGACATAGGCTAGACCCGGAAACGGGCAAATCAGGTCCTCTTCCCGCATGGTCTTTTAAAGCACACAAGGAGAGGATCATTAATGATGGTGCAGATGACAAAGATAGGAAGAAATGATCCATGCCCTTGTGGCAGTGGAAAAAAGTTCAAAAGATGTCATATGGGGAGAGAAGTTGATCTTGTCCTGAACGGGATGGGGGATTTTTCTGATGAGATGAGTGGATGGATAACAGGTCTCCCCCAAGTCAGTTACGGCCGCTCAAGAGAGATGGCTGATGCCCTTGATATCTTAGAACTTACTGGGAATTCCATCGGGATTAAATTTGTAGACCTTAAAGAATACACTGATTTAAATATCCTGGGCAGCATTCATCCAAGGGCATCGAAGGGAAGTGGCGGTGGGGTTTTTATTAATATATATAAGACCATAAAAACAGATCCAGATAACATCTATATGGCCATAAGTCCGGATATAGATGAATCAACCCTCATTCACCAGTTGGCGCATGTCTTAGATTATCTCGGAGGTTCAAAACTAATGCCCGGGACATTGGATCCTCTAAGTTATGAATTAAATGTGCCTGTTGATCATCTGGAGCATACTGAAGAATTTGGTTACTGGCTGGATTATCTAAAGGAAAGATTTGATGTACAGCTGGATGCGGATGATACCATAATATGGTATCTATACAAAAAGGGTGTCTTAATTAAAGGGAAAGAGGTTCAGGCGAAAAACAGCTTTCTTTTAAGATCGCGATCAGATGGTATACTAAAATTTCTAAGTGAAAATAGCCAAGAGATCGATCTACTCATACGGAACCTTTCGGGATATATAGGGCCGAGAGAGGCTAAGTCCTTCGATGCATAAGTTCGATGACGAGCTTATTTACTCAGGACTTAGTGCTGAGTGAGCAATATTTCTGATTTCATTTGGCAAAATACGTCATCGTATTTGCGAATCGAAGCACTAAGGATTAATAGGTGGGGGATGGGATTGTTTGGTTTTTTATCCGGATGGTCTTCTCCCCAAAAAGACTGAATTTCAACCAGTCGAATGAAAACTGCATTAATGCCACATCATCGACGGCCAACCTGTCATTCAACTCCGGGTCCACTTCGAAAAGATCAAAAAACCGACTTTTATAGATAAAATTTCTAAATCTATCCAGGTTGTAGGAGGCCATAAAGAATACCTGGATTTTTCGATGGAGATCTTTCCCAGGGTCAAGATCTTTGGAAGATGTTATGATCTCCAACCATTGATCGTTCATGGCGTTATATTCATTGACCCCCTCGTTATCCAGCCAGTCTTCTACGGTCCATTCCCTGTCTTCTTGAAAACCAAGGCAGTGATCCTCATGAACAAAGAAGTATTTTTCCTTGGTATCCTTATCTCTGTCCACTTTCGATGCGGCCCTTCCCAATGGATAGATCCGGCAGGCTCCAGGACGATCTTCATAGATAGTACAACCATTCAGGTTGACAAAAGGGCATTTCCTGTTTTGATCCCTATTCATTTTGAGTGTAATCATGGGAAAACGTGGATGGGGTCAATCTTTGTATCTGTATATTTTTCTAGAAAATCCTCTGAAGAGACGCCCAATCGATTTTTGATACGCACAACATCATAGGGTGTCAGGATCAGATTGAGATCTGCACAGCACTTGGCGAAGCACTGGATCTCTTTGTGACATTGAAATCTGAATCTATCTCCTTTGAAAGGTTTGAATGATACCTTATTTTTTTTATATTCATGATGGGTTCTCTTTCACGCAAAATAACTTTTGGCCAAAAAGTCCAAATTTTATCCAGTCAAAAGCAAATTTCAGCAATTCCACATCACTTCGTTTGATTTTTTCGATGGTTATAGCATCCACATAAAATCGATTGAGGAAGGTACTTTTAAATACAAATTCTCTAAATTTGTCCACATTATACAGAGCCATGAAGGTCATTTGGGTTATCTGGGGGTTGTCTATTCCCGGTTCCTTGGCCTGGAGTGGTGATGTGATCTCTGAAAAGAGTGTAATCATCTCATCATAGGGAACAATTCCTTGATCCACCAGCCAATCCCCTATCCTCCACTGACGGTTTTCATCGAGTCCCCCGCATCGTGAGGAATCGATGATCAGGTGAAAGGTCCCGTCATTGGACATATCAAGGGGATACATTCTACAGGACCATGGCCGATCTTCATACGCGATGCATCCTTCATCAGAGACAAAGGGACACCTTTTATCATCTTTGTTCATCTTGAGAATCACCAATGGGATGAGTCGTTTCTCTTTGGGGATTATAATGGTATATTCCTCCAGGAATTCATCGCTAGAGATCTCCAAACCTTTTTTTAGCCGCAAAACATCATATGGGGTTAAAACAATGGTTACATCTTGGCAGCATTGGGTGAAGCAGGATACGCCAGGATCACAATTAAACTGAAAGAGATGGTCTGGGTCCATTTTTGGTTTTTGTTGGTTCTTTTTAGTAGAATTAATCTGTGACATATTATATTCCGTCCTGATCCCTTGCTTTTGTCGTATAATAAATTTCTTGACGGATTATCAGAATCTGTTTTTATTAAAAATGACCTATAACAATTATAATATGCAGTGGTCAATGAAATTAATGGCTTGGAGGGTGACGTTCTATGACAGAGAGAACATTAGGCATCATTAAACCGGACGGTATCTCAAAAAACCTAATAGGGGAGGTTATTAAACGACTAGAAGGGGAGAACCTTAAGATCGTAGCCATGAAAATGATCAAGATGAACAAAGAAGAGGCAAAAGGATTCTATAAAGTTCATGAAGGCAAACCCTTCTATGAAAGCGTGACAGACTTTATGTCATCGGGCCCATGCGTCGTTATGGTATTGGAGGGGGAAGACGCCATCAAGAGATATCGAAAATTAATGGGTGCTACAGATTATAGAGAGGCTGAAGAAGGGACCATCAGGAGAGAATTTGCCACAGATATTGAAAAAAACATTGTCCATGGCTCGGATTCTAAGGAGACGGCCCATTTTGAAATTAGTTATTTTTTTAATGAGTTTGAGATTATCAAGAATTAGAGAGGCTATCCGTATTCATCAAGATTTGCCCTTATTCGTGTCCGGTCCGTATTGCAATCCGATCCATATGGAGCACGCCTCTGTTTAAACTTTTAGGCGGTTTTAGTCATGGGCGGATTGGATGGAGGTGGAATAGCCTCTTATGGTCTAAATCTTATTTTTTCTCTTCTTTAGTGGATTTTTTCTCTTCCTTTAGCTCTTTTATCTCTTCCTTCAGTGACTCCACTTCGCTCTTTAGGTCACTGCTATCAGATTCAAAACTTTCAGAGGCCCTCTTATCCTTTATCTCTTCAATCCCCAGATAGATTGCCAAAGCGCCACCGAGTATCAGCATGGCGGGAACACTGGCTAGCAGTGCTTTAAAGAATAAGGCATACCATTGGCTAATTCCAATGATCCCCAAGATTACTGCAATCAATCCTCCAATCAAAGCCGTCATAGTTACTTCCTCCTTTAAGAAAAATTAGATCATGTGATTCATATTACTTATGCTTTATTAGGTCTAATGGATCTGATATCATAAAGGTAATCATTTTTCAAGAGCTTAATGATTATTTTTAAAAAGTCAAATTAAAATAATAGTAACATTTTAGCTCTTTGAAAGCCATTCAAGACCGGCCGCGGAGGTCTCTTTCAGAAGCCGCCTCATAAAAATACTTCTGATACCCGTGGAACGCCCCCGGGCATTTAATAAACCTATGGAAAAGGCAGAGAGGATGTGGGGGGCAAAGGAGGACGTCATCTGGGGCTATGCCGGGAAGAATTTCAACACTAATCTGCCGTCCCATGGAATGAGGGAGGGTTAGGCGGCTTTTGAAAGAGACCTCCACGCCGGATCAAACGCGGATTTTTTTCAAAGAGCTAAAATGTTACAAATAATACAAGATTTTTTAGTATTTTGTAATTTAGATATTTGCAATAAAATACTTAGATAGTTATATTTAAAATTTAATTGAACAACTTTTAATGGGGGAGAGATTAACGGACAGGAGTGGATGAATTTAAGAAAATGTTTTAATTCAAAGAAAAACAGAGAATATCAAAGAATATTCATGTTTTTGGCTAATATTCACTTGTAATTAGATTATATCAATATTGAAATATTTTCCATAAAAAAATATTCTTAGCGATTGCATTTTTGGAATAGAGAGACAAGAGAGGCCAGCGTAGCTCAGATGGCAGAGCAACTGATTTGTAATCAGTGGGTCGGGGGTTCGATTCCCTTCGCTGGCTCCAAAGAAGGGGGATATGGAGAGGTTCCCGAGTGGCCAAAGGGAGCAGACTGTAAATCTGCCGGCTCAGCCTTCGGAGGTTCGAATCCTCCCCTCTCCACCATCTTGCATATCTTGTGATCAGAATTTATGTTGTTAAATTAGGCAGTTATTTGTATATCACAACATGACCGACAAAAGCGTCATTTCTAATGTTCGCGAAAGGTACTGAACCAGTTTCCTAGGCTATTTGCAAAACTCTACCAAATCTCCAATGGAATCCTGAACTATATGAAATGATAAGCGGGAATAGCTCAGATGGCTAGAGCGTCAGCCTTCCAAGCTGAGGGTCGCGGGTTCGAACCCCGTTTCCCGCTCCATACTTTAAACATCTTTTGTCCAAATATTCCTTTATCTCGATTGTGATATCATTAAGCTAATTTGGCCCACGTAGCTCAGTAGGTAGAGCACATCCTTGGTAAGGATGAGGTTCACCGGTTCGATCCCGGTCGTGGGCTCCATTGAGTATACGGTGGGTGACAATATGCAGTAAAGATAAACAGCGTGTGTGGTGCTTACTATTAGAGGAGGTTAGAGATGGCCAAGAAGAGATTTGAGAGGACTAAGCCGCATGTAAACGTAGGGACGATAGGTCATATTGATCATGGTAAGACGACATTAACGGCGGCTATTACGAAGCATCTGGAGAAGA
>Ga0180009_10004564_pt1 | contig 15219 bp, 11 predicted proteins | sample OS_PC_MetaG_FD_123537 | JGI IMG/M metagenome (GOLD analysis project Ga0180009, IMG submission 123537) | Groundwater microbial communities from the Aspo Hard Rock Laboratory (HRL) deep subsurface site, Sweden - OS_PC_MetaG | ecosystem: Environmental > Aquatic > Deep subsurface > Groundwater...
AAAGTGTATTTTTGGATCACAAAATGCCATTCTAAGGCCTTATTTTACGCAATTATCAAGCGGTTGATCCATTATATCGAAGTGTTTCTGCGGCCCGACCCCATTTGCCCCAGATTTTTTAGGCGGCCCATTTCCTTGCGCAACGAATAGACATTTACTTTTTTACTTGCGTCCCCGAAACCAGGAGAATTTTATCAACTCTATGAGCCCGAAAAAGACGGGCCGACGAAAGGATCAAGCATACCCCCCGCCCCGGTATACTCTTCTCGCTTTCTCACGGTGGAGGAAGACATCAGTTTCGACACATCCGTACACTGGCATTCGGGGCATTGTGGGGCCGGATCACTGGTAGACACCAGGAGCACTTCAAAGCTGTGAGAACAGTCTTTACACTTATATTCGCAAATCGGCATTATCTCCTCCGCCAAAAGTTAATGGGTAATTTGAATTTATTTCAAAAAAATTTAACGCTCCCCAGTTCCTGATAGATATTTAAGTGCATCGCCCCCTTATAACACTGATGCCTACATTTAATCAATCACCGAACTTCATGAAACCAATTTATATATTTATGGGCTGTCCCTGAGATTACCGGATGCTTTATTTCGCGGGAATCTATTTTCCTCGGCAATGGCGTCGATCAAGTGGGCTTTCGTGAGTGTCATGGCGGGGCTCCTTTTGTTTTGTCACATAAACTTTGCCAGTGTCTATAATTACTGAATTGGTCTGGGTTTAAGCTCGAATAATATTATAGGCCTGGATAATTACGGATAGGATTAATCTTACCGTTACTTTTTTCTTTCTTTGATAGACGAATTGGGACTCTACCAGTGCGTAATGCTTTTTCAAGCTTAGAGTTTTTCCATAATACCTCGGTTTTTGTAAATTGTTTCCCAGTTGTAATTTTTGTATATGTTTTTATTTCTTTTTTTGTCCAACCATTCTTTTCTGTAAGACAATTGTCGTAAAGATCATTATCATATCCACTAAGCAGGATCATGCATTTTGCGCGTTGGCAAATATCCAATAATTCAATATGAAAGTCCTTATCTTTAGCATCAATTGTATAACTATGATCTCTTTTTATAAAATAAGGTGGATCTAAGTATACAAGCGTTGCAGGCCGATTTTCGAACATAGAAAGAAGTTTTATTGCATCGAGGTTTTCAATTCTTATACACCTTAAACGCTCGACTATCTCTTCAAGTCGATCTGGCAAATTGTACCATCTATTTACTCTCGCTTCTTTACCTGTGCGGGCGTAAGATTGTGAATAAGAAAAACCAGATTTATCTGCTATTGTAGCATTCACTGTCATCATTGTTGCGACAAGAAATCTTCGTGCCTTTTCAAGGGGATCTATATCTGATTCTCGTTTTAGTGCTTTTTCAAACTCAAATCTGGCATATGGTGTAAGTTTAACAGCATTGCATAGTTTATCAGAATTTGATCTCAATTGTTCAAATAAATTTACAATTTGGTCGTCGAGATCATTGATAACCTCAATTGGAGCTGGTTTTTTAGCAAGTGTTATCGCGGCTGACCCGCAAAAGGCTTCAACCCAAGCATTATGAGGTGGCAGGTTCTCCACTATCAGTTTGGCTATTCTAAGTTTTGCACCATAATAACCGAATGGTGAACGGACAGGCCATTTAACTTTATCGTTATTTTTTACTGTTGATTTCTCATAATTCATTTGCGGTTATCCATTATTCGCTCTTTAGAGTACAACAAACAACATTGGTTTCAATGTCCCAAGAATTCGATAATTGGATAATCTCTAAAAATGGATCAGGGATAATTTCTATGTCAAGTAATGAAAAGCTTAAGTGTCCTGCAACGGGCAATAGGTATAAGTAATAATTTTTCCGCAATATCTCTGCGACCCTCATTTCATTCGATGTCCAAAAGAATTTATATAAATTTGGAGATACAGCTTTAACTTCTATATATCTTGGCTCTAATTCGTTCGATCCGATTTGAGTAACACTTTTGATATCATAGCCAGCAGACACATTTTTTATTGAAATATGTTCGATGTATTTAGCCAAATCAGGTCCTACACGTTCTTTTTCATATTTAAGTACAGTTTTTTCGGCGGCTAATCCGACTTTGTCTATATTTTGAAGTTTCTGCCTCAACTTATACGGAGTGTATGATGAATCAGCCTCGCTTGCCTTTGCATACATATTAATATATTGAGGTGCAACAACATACCGATCTAAATCCGTATCATAATTTATAACACCGGATTCCATGAGGAAGTTACGAATATTGCTGAATTTTGAACGTTGCAACGTATCAGGCTGATACTCAATCTGTCCATCGACAAGTTTAAACTGATTAAAATAACTGAAAAGCTCTGTTCGGTATGCGTTTTTTTTCTTTAGAATTCGCTCGAAAATATGAGCGGTTATTTCTTTTTCATTCAACTGTTTAGATTGATCTGAAAAAGCGTGATTTATTTTAATTATATCATCATCCTCGATAAGCACACCAATTTCGAAAAGAAATGATAAGGTTGCGTCAAAATCAGTCGCTTGTTCGCTGTAACGCTTTTTAACTAAAGGCTTAGTGGTGAGCCTTGTTTCACGGACAACTGAAAGCAAATGCATAATATTGCGTAATTGTAAGGGTTCAAACGCGTTCTTACTATTTGCTAAATAATCTTTCATACGCTTTTAGATCGTCATCATCTTCAAACATATCGAGTGAATAAATAACATAATCCTGGTCGATAATGGCATACATATTTGCTGCCTTGCGATGTACGTTGGCAAGAATATCACTATCAATTGAATCTTCATACTGTAAAAAATAATAGTGTGCCGGTTTTGTCTCAGAACCTCCAACACGGTGAATCCTGTCTAAAGATTGGAGGTACTGCGCACAATTATATGACAGGTCATAGTATATGGCGTGGGAACATGCTTTATGTAGTGAGATCGACTCGGCGCAAGCTGCTGGATTTGCAATCAGGATGTCGATATTACCACCAGGTTTCGAGAATTCTTTTATGATACCTTCCCTTGTAAACTCTTCACTAACTGAAGTATTTTGCGTTGGGGTTGCACCATAGATTAGCTGCACTTTGTATTTTTTTTCTTCTAAGGTTTTCCTTATAAGTTTCAATGTCCCGATAAAATGTGACCAGATCACAATCTTTTCATTTTGATCACGTAATGAATGAACGATTTCCAGAAGTTGATTAAGTTTTGCCGGAATTTCTAATTCATCATAATTTCGTATAATATCTGAAAGCGATATATTTGTATCAGTCAAATTTTCATCGTACTCTGATATCGCAGTACCAAGCAGTTTGATGTAGGAGGTACATTGTCGAATCCGCATCATCCTGCCCCGAATCAGATTCATAAGCAATTCAAAATTATGAGTGAAATCAGATTGTGATAAAGTTCGAACTTGATCAGTTATACTGTTATATACAAGCCTTTCGTATTCATTCATTTTGATTATTATGGGATCATGAAAAATCTGTGGTGCAAGGTTAAGTTCTTTTTTTCTGACTCTGTAAAAAAGTGGTCCAACCTTCTCCTCAAGTATAAATGCGGCATCTGATAGGTTATTATTTCGATAAAAATATTCAATTTTATTCCGATCTTCATTTGAAATTGGCGGTGACTCCGGCCAAAGTACATCAAACAGATTAAAAGCATCTTTAAAGTTTTTTGGGAAAGGGGTGCCTGTCAAAATACATTTCCGTTTTGCATGTTGGGAAACGCTTAAGACTGCCGTTGCCCATGCACCACCTAACTGTTTAATGTAATGGGCTTCATCTACTACAAAATAAAACCGTATTCCATGGAGTCTGAAAAGGTTTTCAACGCTTTTCCTGTCATTATGTAGTGTTTGAAATGTTGTTAAATAAATATCGCAAGCAGATTCTTTTGAAGTTTGATATTTGAACTCACGTTCTTCAATATCGCCACCTGCAAAAATTTCATAAGTGGGTTTCACCCCTAAAACTTCCTCGTATTCAGACAGCCACGGACCAAAACATGATGGAGGACCGACAACAAATAGTGAATCAACCTCTTCAAGCAACCTTAGTCTATGAAAGGCAACCAAAACTACAGTAGTTTTCCCGCTCCCAGGTACAGAAAAATTTGCGCCATTCTTGACGGAAAGTAAATGAAGAGCCGCCTTTAATTGGTGTTCTTTTAACTGCCTGGGTATATATGTCCTTAGAAATGAATAAAACGCTTTAGTGTCAATTGTTTTGAGATTACCATCTTTTAGCGTATTGCCGATTTGGAGGGCATTTTGAAGTTCACCAGATGTTTTTATATGTTCATTGAAAATACCTTCAGCTTTTTTGTTTAATTCGAACTGGATGTTATTGCGTTTAAAATATTTTGTTAGTTTAATAAGAAGCTGAGCAAGGTTTTCTGGTTCGCACTTGAAGCCATCAATGATAGCATCAAAATGAAAGCCCCAAAAAGAAAGCTGGCTTTCGTGGCGTGGGGCTAAATTAGAACTTTTTAGTTTTAAAATTAGCTCCTTATCTGAGATTGAAATATCAACTGACATGCTTTTTTCTTAATTTTTTTTGTTCTTTTTGAAACTGATAAAGCTCCTTTTCAATATCCTCAGCACGGTTCTTTATTTTAACAGCAAGCTTTCGTGCTCTATCTTGATCATTTATTAAAATTGCCTTCATGTCCATATTATCGTGTGTAAGTTTTTGGTACGCAACCTCCAACAATTGAAGCGGGGTTTCTTTTTCTTGTTTGTTATCATACTCTTGAGCGGACTTTTTTAAATTGTAAGTTATGGATTGTTTATTTTTTGCGACCCATTTTTCATCAATCTCGTCGTAACTTAAAGCATTGCCTTTTTCATCATAGCATTCTTCTTTGGGCAGCAAAGGATTGACATCATCCGCAATTTTTTTAATAGCCTTTTTACCTTCTTTAGTGTCAAGGTATTTTGGCAAATTTCGCATAACAGTGTGCACTTTAGGCATATCAGGTACCAATCTAAGACGGATGATATTGAAAGCCGCTTCCTCAAAGGTGCCAATTTCTTCTTCATCAATATTTAATGCAATTCGTTTGTTTGGGTTGTCGAAATAATTTGTGTAGATATGGCTATAGTCTATAAAGGCTTGCCAGCGACCTTCTGGATCACCCATTTTCGAAGAAATAGTTTTGTATTGCCCTTCACGCCTAAATTGTTTTAAGTATCTGTCAATACTAAGCAGCGGGTTAAGGTAGTCTTTTTCAAGCTTTTTTATCGCCGCCCTTAACTGGGCTTTTGTCGCTTCCGCGTGAACTGGATCATCTTTAAGCTGTTCTTCAAGTGAAAAGCCAAGATCCAGTTTTCTTTTAATGGATAAGGCACGATCAAAGCCAAAGTATTCAGATTTCCCGCTACTTTGAAGTTGATATCGATTTTCAATTTTCTCAATCTCAATAAGGGTTGGTGGTCCGCCCTCATCGTCTTTGCCTGGAAGAATTACAGCTTTCATATAGGCATATTTTTCATCATGAGGATGATCTTCATGTAATTTATCGATAACCATTTTTCTGCGGTTACCGTTAATTAGGAAGCCATCACATGTAATTATTGCAGGCTCTAATTGACCTCCATGGATAATTGACATTCTGAGTGTGTGTGTTTTTTCTGGATCTTTTTGTTCTAAAAATTTTCGAATCTCTTTTTGAGACACTTCATCCTTTTCGTCAAGCAGCCCAATCTTTTTTTCATAATCAAAAACATCTGATGAGATGCGGCCATTATCCTTGCGGTATCTGAGTAGATGGATTGGTACTTTAACTATTTCCCTCTCTTTCCTATCTTGTATGTCTGTTCTGAAATTAATGACTGTAAATTTGGGCGTGGCTGTTTTAAGTTTTTTTCTTTTTATTTCACGTGCAAAATCATCGATAATCTCCCTGAGAGCTGGTGTGGTTATTGGGGGCATGCCTTCCTCCTTTCAATAAATTGGTAACGTTCAAAAGTTGTGGCACGGTAAAAATCGGGTATTAAAGATTAAATATTTTATTTCCACAGCTATCTTATAATTTTTCGATAGGCCGACACTTTTAACAGGAGCTTTTAAATAGATTAAATTTAATAAAATACAATATGTTATCGATGGTTTCCTGATGCTTTTAACCGATAATTTGAAATATTTTTCTCCCAGAATTATTTGCAGATTGAGACACAACCAAGACGACGGTTTTCTCTAAAAAAAGTAAAATGCCACAACTTTTGAACGTTACCAATAAATTGGATTGGAAATTTTCAGATGATTATCTCCGGTTATTGAGCAGATAAGAAACCAAATTCCAGTTGCTTCGTGTGACAGTTTCGTACGAAGTCAGGATGATCGAGGGTGCAGCAAGCTTACCATAGTTTTCAGCAACGCAAGGTTCCTGCATCATTAATTTAAGTTGCAATACCATAATTTTAGAAACAAATCAAAAATTTTAAACTATCCACCAGATCCAGACACCATTTAAGCCTGAATTGACCTTTCGGCCTGAGATCCTGCCATCGGCCAGGAGCGGGACGAGCCTGGCTTCTGGGATTTTTCTGGATGAGCCAATCGCCTGCTTTTTCTAATAAATTATAACAGTTGTAAACAGCGGCTAAGAAGTTTACCAAACCAATCGGGTTCATATTTTACCATCTAATCGATTGTGCGCACCTCAGCGTCTTGGTGCCGGATAGCGACCGCAACTAAAGTATTGAAGGGAGCTGTGGTGTTGCCCTTATTTGTTTTTACTCAGCTTTATCTTTCATCCTCTTTCGATAGCTTGATCCCTCCAGGATAAGGATCTCCGAGTTGTAGACGAGGCGGTCGGCGATCGCAGTGGCCACAGTGGTGTTATCAAATATTTCTCCCCATTGTGCAAAGGGGAAACAGGGTCAAAGCTTGAATTGTGAATAGTATTGGATCTTATTCACAATTCAAGCTTTGACCCGAGCAGCTTTTTGAAATTGCCACCAACCCCGGCGACCTCGTCCTCGACTCCTTCGCCGGCTCCGGCACCACCGGCGCGGTAGCCCATAAAATGGGGCGGCGCTGGATCATGGTGGAACTGGGCGAGCATTGCCACACCCACATCATTCCGCGTTTGAGAAAGGTGATCGACGGCGAGGACTCCGGCGGCATTACCAAAGCAGTGAAATGGAAGGGCGGCGGCGGCTTCCGCTACTATCACCTGGCGCCTTCGCTGCTGGAAAAGGACAAGTGGGGCAACTGGGTCATCAACAAAACCTATAACGCCGCCATGCTGGCCGAAGCCCTGTGCAAGCTGGAGGGGTTCACCTATGCGCCCAGCGATTCGATCTACTGGCAACACGGCTATTCCACGGAGCAGGATTTCATCTATGTGACCACGGCCAACCTGACGCATGACCAGCTCCAGCAGCTTTCCGACGAGGTGGGATCTGATCGATCGCTACTGGTGCTCTGCACCGCCTTCCGCGCCCGGGCCGACCGCTACCCCAACCTGACCGTGAAAAAAATCCCCAAGGCTGTTCTTGCCCGCTGTGAGTGGGGCCACGACGACTACAGCCTGCGGGTGGAAAATCTGCCCCAGGCCCCGCCGCCCAAGGGCCAGATGGGGCTTTTTGCTGAGGAGCCGGACTGATTCTCCACGCAATGCGTGGAAAGTCCCTGATTACGGCAGTAGCCGTAGAATGAATGAAAACCATCAATAGAAAGCTACATGCAAAAATTTACGATAGACTTAAACAGGAAAAATTTAAAGTCTGATTTGAACAACCAGCGGGGAAAGAAATCAATGGACCGACACGTTAACGCCATATCCGGCCGCCTGAGCCTGCGGCCGCCCCAGCGCCGTTCACTGGAGATCCTCCATCGCATCACCGAGATCGCCCCGCCCGGAAAGGACGCCGACACGGCTGCCCAACTTGCGGCGATTCAAAGCGAGTTTTCCCCGGTGGCGGACTTCGAGCGCGAATTTCCCTCCCTGTGCTTTGCCTTGGCCACCGGTGTGGGTAAAACGCGTCTGATGGGCGCTTTTATCAGCTACCTGTATCTGGCCCATGGCATCGGTAACTTTTTTGTGCTGGCGCCCAATCTGACAATTTACAACAAACTGATCACCGACTTTACCCCCAATACGCCAAAATACGTATTCAAGGGCATTGCTGAATTCGCTGTTCATCCGCCCACGGTAATCACCGGGGATACCTATGAAAGCGGTATTGGTGTGCGCGAGGCGTGGCGCAAGCAATACGCCATGTTTCCCGAACTGGAAGGTGTCCATGTTAATATTTTCAACATCTCCAAGATCAACTCCGAAGTGCGCGGCGGCAAGTCGCCCCGCATTAAACGACTGTCCGAATACATTGGCGAGAGCTACTTCGACTACCTGGCCGGGCTGCCCGATCTGGTGCTGCTCATGGACGAATCCCACCGCTACCGGGCCAGCGCCGGGGTAAGGGCCATCAACGAGCTCAAACCCATTTTGGGCCTGGAGCTGACCGCCACCCCCTTTGTGGAGACCAGCCGTGGGGCGATACCGTTCAAGAATGTGATTTATGACTATCCTCTGGGCAAGGCCATGGCCGACGGTTTTGTAAAAGAACCGGCGGTGGTGACGCGCAAGAATTTCAACCCGGCCGGCATGTCGCCTGAGCAGATCGAGCGCCTGAAGCTGGAAGACGGCATGCGCCTGCACGAAAGCGTTAAAGTGGAGCTGGAGACCTACGCTCGGGAGAGCGACAATCCCATTGTCAAGCCCTTCCTGCTGGTGATTGCCCGTGACACCACCCACGCCGCCCAACTGCTGCAACTGATTCAATCCGACGACTATTTCGAGGGCCGGTATAAAGACAAGGTGATCCAGGTGGATTCCAGCCGAACCGGCAAGGACGAAGAGGAGATGATCGAGCGACTGCTCAAGGTGGAACAGACGGATGAGCCCACCGAGATCGTCATCCATGTCAACATGCTCAAGGAGGGCTGGGACGTCACTAACCTTTACACCATTGTACCGCTGCGAGCGGCCAACGCGCGCATCCTCATCGAGCAGTCTATCGGCCGCGGCTTGCGCCTTCCCTATGGCAAACGCACAGGGGTTATGGCCGTGGATCGTCTGAACATCGTGGCTCACGACAAATTCCAAGAAATCATCGACGATGCCAACCGGCCCGATTCCACTATCCGCTTGCAGGCAGTGGTGCTGGATGATGCGGAGCTTAGCCAAAAGACAGCCACATTGGTATCCCGGCCAAGACTTGCGGAAAAATTGGGATTAAAACCTGGTCAAGTGACTGCCAACACCCGGTTGGCCGGACAAGATGAAACGCCGGTATTCACCAAACCTGAAGAACAGAAGGTGGCCCAAATGGCCTGGGAGGTGATCCGCAAGCTGGAGAATCAGCCCCAGAAGCTGCCGAGTGTAACCCATTTGCAGAATCCGGAGATTCAGGCCGCTATTGTCAAGGCAGTGGAAGAGCGGCAGCCTTCGCCCGAACAGATGGCGCTGGAGGGTTTTACGGAAAAGCCGGATATCGCCGCTGTAGTTGCCAAAACCATTGAGGTTGTGACACAGCAGACTATTGACATCCCACGCATCCTGGTGGTTCCCAAAGGAGAGGTGAAGACAGGGTTCAGGCCTTTCACCCTGGACTTGAATACTCTGAAGTATCCTGCGGTTTCTGACGAGCTATGGATTCAGCATTTGCGCACCAGCCAATTGGAAATATTGTCTCTAGGGCGTGGCGGTATCGAGGAGACTCGGCTGGAAGATTACGTGGTGAGTGGCCTGATGGATTTCGATGACATTTCCTACGACGAACATGCCGATCTGCTCTACGATCTCGCCGGTCAGACGGTGCGGCATTTCCAGACCTACTTGTCCGAAGAGGAGGCCCGCAAGGTGCTGCGTTGCTACCAGCGCGATATCGCGCGGTTTATCCACTCTCAGATGCAGTCCCACTACTGGGAGGAGGCGGTCGAATATGAGGTGAAGGTCAGCAAAGGCTTCACCGAACTGAAAGAGAGCGCCTATTCATATTCGGTCGCGGAACCGGTCATCGATTATCGCGTATCGCCAGAGGATAAGAGCAACATGGCCAAGTATGTCTTCGGTGGCTTTACGCGCTGCCTCTACCCGGTGCAGAAGTTCGGCTCAGAGGCTGAACGCAAACTTGCCATGATCCTGGAACGGGATGCCATGAAATGGTTCAAACCCGCCAAGGGACAGTTCCAGATCTTTTATCGCCGTGGTGCCGATTATCTCGAATATCAGCCGGATTTCGTGGCAGAGGCCACTGATGCGATTTTCATGCTTGAACCTAAGGCCAGTAACCAGATGGATGACCCCATCGTCCTTGCCAAGAAAGAGGCTGCCGTGAAATGGTGCGCCAATGCTTCAAATCACACTTTCAGCCATAGCGGCAAGCCATGGCGATATGTATTGATTCCTCACAATGAAATAGCTACAAACTTAACACTGGATGCTTTGACGGCCAGGTTCGGCGCATGAGATCATCGTTGGTTCCGCATCCATCTCAATAAGACGGCATGGGGAAAAGAAGGGCAAATCTTGAATAGTGAATAGCGGCAACTTATTCACAATTCAAGACACGACACCATATACACACGGAGTCATGAAATCGCGGTTTAGAGGACGTTGGCAACAATCGTAACTTGGGAGATGTTAGATGAGAAAGCCTCGTGTGATATTCGGTATTGATTTCAGCGGGGCGCAGGATGCGGGAAACAAAATCTGGATCACGAAAGGGGTCTCTGATGGTGAGGAACTCGTCATCGAAGACTGTCTGAGGGCCAGAGATCTTTTAAACTCGGGAAAGGATATTAAACTATGTCTGGCCGCGATAGTGAATCTGGTAAAAACGAATCCAAATGCGGTTTTCGGGTTCGATTTTCCCTTTGGGCTGCCGATTTCGCTGGTTCTGGCAAAGTCATGGCAGGAGTTCATTTTAGGATTTCCCAAGAAGTACAAAAACCCTGAAGAATTACGAAAATCTTGTCGGAAAGCTTGTAATGACAAGGAACTCAAACGCGAAACGGACAGGGAAAGCCATACCCCTTTTTCACCCTATAATCTGAGACTTTTCAGGCAAACCTATTTTGGGATTTTTTCGATCTTGCTCCCTCTGGTCTTAGGGGACCATGCGCGAATCCTCCCGATGCAGAAGCGTGCAGAAGGAAAACCTGTGATCCTTGAAATATGTCCGGCGTCTACACTTAGAGCGTCCGGCCTGAATGACCATTACAAAGGTAAATCGAAAGCGCATCGAATGGCAAGGCAAAGCATTCTGGATCATCTGCCCGGTTCACGTCATTTTAGGATAAGAAATGAACAAGTGAGAGAGAAAGCCATAGAGAATGCGGGCGGTGATGCTCTTGACAGTATCATTGCAACGACCGCCGCATTCCATGCATTGAACAGCAACTTCGTTCCTCTTAAAGAAAATAGAAATTTTTATGCTATCGAAGGGTATGTTTTTGTTTAGGGGCGAAATAGAAATTAATAAAAAAAGACCGAATTTATTATAAAATTCAATAGGGGGACATAAAAATGGACAAGGCATTACTCGAGAAGCATGTTGCTGAATACATCCAAAAGATTTCATCAGACAAAGTTACTTACGAACAAGATAAAAAAGAACGTGCGGAACGCGCCTTGTATTACCAGAGTTGGACGGCCGTAAAGCTTGAATCGATGACCGAACAGCAGCTTTATGAGTTCATATCTCAATTGTGGGCCATGTTGATCTGGGGCAACAAAAAGTATGTGGTGGATAAACTGATTGCGGACAACACCTTTGGAAAACTTAAGAAAGAGTTGGCAAGGCTCCTTTGGGATAAGGAGTCTATTGAAAAGCGCTGGGATCGCTTCAGATCAAATATTAAGGGTATGGGACCAGCAATGATGAGCGAATTGCTTTGTCATGTCCACCCTGATGAATGTGTATTGTGGAACCGCCGCGCTTATGTCGGCTTCAACTATTTGGGGGTCGCTGGATTGCCCCGCTATGATTATCAGCTCAACGGTAAGAAATACAAGGAACTCTCTGAAACTGCTAAACTGATCGCAAAAGAACTTTCAGCCAAGGGTGTTGCTGACGCAACGCTGCTGGCGGTGGATTATTTTATTTGGCATGAGCTTCAATTCGAAGAGAACCTTAGCCAGATCCATAAGAAGGCCCCTATAGGCGATAAAATACCGGTCATTGACGCTAAAGATGCAAAAACATCTGAGTTCATCCACAACGAAATTCGTGATAAACTGGCCGCCATTGGACAATGGCTGGGGTTCAGTAGCAAGACGGAAATTAAAGTGGCGGAGGGATCTAAAGTAGATGCCATTTGGGAAGCCACTATCGGCAACATGGGCCGTGTAATTTACGCGTTCGAAGTCCAGACCAAAGGGTCGATTGATAGCCTGCTCCTTAATCTTTTAAAATCCTTGAACAATCCCGCTGTACAAGGCATTGTAGCTGTTACTGACTCAGAACAAATAGAGACTATCCGGAAACATGCCGCCGGCGTTTCGGGCCTCAGTGGAAAACTAAAATTCTGGGATTATACCGAAGTTTTACAAGTGCATGAAGCACTGGAAGCTGTTAATGAAGCCATAAATCGTTTAGGGCTTGTGCCGCAGAGTTTTTAAAAAAAATCATTACAATCCAAAACAGCAGCATAAATTTAAGACAGCGCCTTAAGATAATATTGAAGTTATAATATGCCAATAAATATTACCAAAACAGAACAATTAAGATTATTGGACAAATTTTTGGTCGACAATCCAGAGTTGGAAGAGTTGTCAGCCAAATTGGCAGTATTCAATATTCTAAATACTCTGAAAATCGAACAAGCGGAAATCCGCCATAGTAATGTGTTGGCATGGCTCCTGGACCCTGAAGGTAGTCATGGTTTAGGGCAATCGTTTGTTAGAAGACTTTTGTCAAGCATATTAATCGACAATGAAAGTGGAGAAATAGATATAACTCCAGCACAAGTAGAGTTGATAGACCTGTCAGATGTTGAAGTGTATCGAGAGAGAAAAAACGTCGATCTGTTAGTGTTAAGTAATTCTAATAAATGGATTTTGCTGATTGAAAACAAAATCAATTCAAGAGTATCTAAACACCAGCTCATCAAATATTACGAAAGCGTCAAAGGTGAATTCCCTGCATATAGAATCATTCCAGTTATTTTAACGTTGGAAGCCGATGATTTGTCCGATGTTATGGAAGAAACGGGCTACATTTCATATAGTCATGCTCAACTTTATCATGTTGCAATGCATGTGGTTAGACAAAGAAAAGATCGAATACCCGAAGACGCAAAAGTCTTTATCAATCATTATCTGACTGCACTCAGGAGAATTACAATGCAAGACAAAGATATTGAGCAATTATGTAAGGCAATTTATAAAAAACACAAAGATGCCATAGATTTAATAGTCGAATGGGGGGCTACAACACAATTTGTTTCGGCGGTCGAAGATTTTATGTCCACAAATAAAAAACTCGTTGAATTATGTTCAGGCCCACGATGGTTCTGGTTCATTCATAAAGACTGGGAGAAAAAAATGCCACCATGTTCAAACAGCTGGAAACATCTATCTAAACCTTATCCAGTCGCATGTTGGTTTGTTTACAGTCAAAGATCTAAAAAGATTGGTTTCATAATAGAAGTTGGCAGCATAGAAGATTCCAGCAAACGTCTCAGACTAATAAAGGAGTTTGAAAAGGAAAAATTTAATATCGGCAAAAAAGCATTTAGGCCAGAAGCAAAATATACTAGAGTCCATTCGATATATAAAAAATTGATGATCCTGACGACGTTGAACAAATTGGACAAATTATCAATGAACTTTGGAAAAAAAGTTCTACAGCCATAGATTCAACAACAAAAGTCATTCAATCTTTTAAATGGTAAGGATAATTTGTCGGGTTTTAAGGAGAAAGCTTATAATAAAAACAAATAGTGTCCGAATTTTAAACTATCCTCCTTTGAGATACAATTTAGAAATCACAGCCTCATCCAAACCTGCAATACGAGAATACATTCAGAATACCCTTCTCATTGGTGTATTTTTGCTATCGCCTTTGACCGCTTTCGCTTTTGATGTAGGTACCAAATCTTCAAAGTAACCCGATGCTTGATCGTTTTTGATCAAACCGCGTGCTTTGCACGCGGTTATAAATTTAAACGATCGGAGACGTGCCGTCTCCCCTTTAATTCGCGGCCTATGGCCGCAAATTAAAGCCACCCCCTATGGGGGGTGGTCGTTTACTCCCGCCTTCACCGTCAAAATTCCAAATCTCAAAATGTGTTGATTTCCTTTAGAAATCCTGTATAAAGTTAGTGTTATAGGGGACGTACATAAGAATATAAGTTTAAAATTTTTCCATATTTTTTGGTGTTCGTTTTTCAAATATCAATTAGATGGTAACCGTCTGATAACAAAACACTTATTCACCATCAGACTAATAGGAACTTATAAACTAATGTCCCGTAACATTAAAGGAGGGAGCAAATGAACATCCCAAAAGAGGACATTCACTACATTGATTTACCAGGACTTTCTGAGACATTTGCAGATTCCTTTCACACATCTGTTTTTGATGGACAAAATCTTCGCATTGAATTTTGTGTCACCAGAATGGACGATGTTGGCCCATCAGCAAAACCAACAGCAAGACAATATCCATCTTGTCGCTTGGTGCTTGACCGCAATGGCACGCTTGCTCTTTATGATCATCTTCATCAACTTATTGCCACACTTAAACAAAAGGGTGCGATAAAAACAACTGAACCAGAAAAAGATATAATGCATTAAAAAGAACGTATAACCATGTGATTAACTCTGACTAAAAACGCTGACGCATTTTTAGCAGGTTATCACTACGTTCGGTGTATAATAAATATGCAGTAACCGATTTTTGTTTTTTCACTTCAATTGTGTTTTGGCGGGTCGGACCACTCTAATACTCTGATATGACGACAGAATGTCGAAAAAATGGGGCTGATTTTAGGCTTAGGACGTTGTTTTTGCCTTGGAAATGGGCCTTTTAAGAAAGGGGTTATGAAATATCAGGGAATCGGCGTTATATTCCCGCTGTGTCTGGCATGTCACCCACTGTTGGCATAATAAAAATTGCTTGCGGACTTTCCTAAAAAGTGCTATTTTCTTGAACAGGAAAATGAAAAGAATCAGGAAAATACCAACTGAA
>Ga0180009_10004565_pt1 | contig 15217 bp, 11 predicted proteins | sample OS_PC_MetaG_FD_123537 | JGI IMG/M metagenome (GOLD analysis project Ga0180009, IMG submission 123537) | Groundwater microbial communities from the Aspo Hard Rock Laboratory (HRL) deep subsurface site, Sweden - OS_PC_MetaG | ecosystem: Environmental > Aquatic > Deep subsurface > Groundwater...
CACCGGGATGGGCGCGCCGCCGTGGCACTTCAGGGCCCGGATGGTGGCCACGACCACCGCGCAGTTGGGCTTCAGGCCGCTGTAGCGGCACTTCAGGTTCCAGAACTTCTCAAAGCCGATGTCCGCGCCGAAGCCGGACTCGGTCACGTGGTAGTCGCCCAACTTCAGGGCCACGCGGTCGGCGATGATGGAGCTCTGGCCGATGGCGATGTTGGCGAAGGGACCGGCATGCACGAACACCGGCTGGCCTTCCAGGCTCTGCAGCAGGTTGGGGTTCAGGGCCTCGACCATCCAGGCGGTCATGGCGCCGTCCACCTGCAGGTCCTTGGTGGTGATGGCTTTGCCCTGCTTGTTGTAGGCCACCACGATCTTGCCCATGCGCTCGCGCATGTCGGCCAGATCCTTGGCCACGGCCAAAATGGCCATGACCTCGGAGCTCACCGCGATGCCGAACTTGGACTGCATCATGAAGCCGTCGGTGCGGCCGCCCAGGCCCATGATGATGTTACGGAGGCCCTGGCAGCAGAAATCGATGATCCAGCCCATTTCCACGTTGGTGGGATCGATGTCCAGGCGCTCCATGTTACTCAGGCGAATGAGCTGCTCGTCAGTATAGTTGCGCTCGTGCTGCATGCGCGAGTTCAGGGCCACCATTGCCAGGTTGTGGGCGTTCATGATGGCGTTGATGTCGCCGGTGAGGCCCAGGCTGAAGGGGGTCAAGGGGATGCACTGGGCCAAGCCGCCGCCGGCCGCCGAGCCCTTGATGTTCATGGTGGGGCCGCCGGAGGGCTGACGGATGGCCGCGGTCACGTTGACCTTGCGCTGGCCCAGGCCCTCGACCAGACCCATGGAGGAAGTGGACTTGCCCTCTCCCAGGGGGGTGGGGGTGATGGCGGTCACGTCGATGTACTTGCCGTCCGGCCGGTCTTTCAAACGTTCGAGCAGTTTCTTGAAGTCCACCTTGGCCACGTAGTGACCGTGCAGCAGGAGCTCCTCATCGGTGATTCCCAGCTCTTCGGCGATCTCCTTGATGGGCCTCATGTACTCTTCGGCTGCCTCGGCGATTACGTAATCTGGATTTTCTCTGGGATCTGGCAGCTTGGACATAGTTAATTCCTCCTTCACAAATCAAAAGCGCGGCAGTGCTTAAAAGGTCCGGTGAAGCCCCGGTAATTTCCGGCGATGCCCCGGCCCAATGGCAAGACCTTTTGCCTAAAGGTTCTTGTTCGTAACTTTAGCCAGCCTTCCGCCCAAGTTCTTAATAGCCTTAAGCAGACAAAAATGGCTACGCCGGCGAATAGCATGTTCCAGAGCCCAGGTCAAGAGAATTAAGTCACAAACACCTGCGCCGGCCACTAGACCCAAGGGGGGCGAAGTCTCTCAAAGACCGATTTTGCTTTGACTAATGTCCAACGCGATGGTAATGACAACACCATCAGTTTAGAGGCTACATTATAGCTAGTCGTGCTTTTTCATTTAATCACCTGCCACCTTAAGGTATTATCCTGGGGTTTCGCAGGTTTTGTATTACGAAACGCCGAGGAGATTCCATGCATAAAATCCTAGCCAAGAGGGAGTTGGCCCAGGGCACGGTGGTGGAGAATGAAATCGAAGCTCCGCGCATCGCCGCCAAGGCCAAGCCGGGCCAGTTCGTCATCTTGCGGGTGAACGAAACCGGGGAACGCATTCCCCTGACCATGGCCGACACCGATCCCAAGCGGGGGACCATCACCATCATCTACCAGGTGGTGGGCAAAACCACCGCCCTGCTTAAGAGCCTCAAGGTTATGGACAGCATCATGGACATCGCCGGCCCCTTGGGCACCCCCACCCCCATCGAGAAAAAGGGCGCCATCATCTGTGTGGGCGGCGGCACCGGCGTGGCCGTGCTGCACCCCATCACCCGGGGCTTCCACGAGGCGGGCAACAAGGTCGTAAGCATCATCGGAGCGCGCACCAAGGAGCTGCTCATCTTGGAAGAAAAGATGAAAAAGGCCTCCGACGAGCTTTACGTATGCACCGACGACGGCTCCTACGGCCACCACGGCTTCGTCACCGACGTGCTGCGCGAGCAGCTGATCAAGCTGGGCGGCGAGGTAAAGGAAGCGGTGTGCATCGGGCCGGTGCCCATGATGAAATTCTGCTCCAAGGTAACCCAGGAGTTCGGCGTGCCCACCATGGTCAGCCTCAACGCCATCATGGTCGACGGCACGGGAATGTGCGGCTGCTGCCGCGTGCAGGTGGGCGGAGAAACCAAATTCGCCTGCGTGGACGGCCCGGAGTTCGACGCCCACAAGGTGGACTTCGAGGGCCTGTCCAAGCGCTTGACCGCCTACACGCGCGAGGAAAAACAAGCCATGGACCTTTACCAGCATAAGTGCGCCTGCGGGACCCAGGGTAAATAAGGAGAGCGTGAGCATGGCCGAACAAGCGAAAAAGGAAAAAGCCCCGCGCACCCCGATGCCCGAACAAAAGCCCGAGGTGCGCCGCCGCAACTTTGACGAGGTCCCCCTGGGCTACACCGCCGAGATGGCCCTGGCCGAGGCCGCCCGCTGTTTGCAGTGCAAAAAGCCTTCTTGCCAGCTGGGCTGCCCGGTGAACGTGGACATCCCCCAGTTCATCGCCGAGATTGCCCAGGGCAACTACGCCGGGGCCATCATGAAGCTGTGGGAGAAAAACTCCCTGCCCGCGGTGTGCGGCCGGGTCTGCCCCCAGGAAAGCCAGTGCGAGGGCGTTTGCATCGTCGGCAAGAAGGACAAGCCCGTGGCCATCGGCAACCTGGAGCGCTTCGCCGCCGACTGGGCCCGGTCCGAGAAGGACCTGCCCATGCCTCCCAAGGACCCGGCCACCGGCAAGAAGGTGGCGGTGGTGGGTTCGGGCCCCGGCAGCCTCACCGTGGCCGGTGACCTTATCCGCAAGGGCCACGAGGTCACTGTATTCGAGGCCTTCCACAAGCCCGGCGGCGTGCTGGTCTACGGCATCCCCGAGTTCCGCCTTCCCAAGGATATCGTGGCCTCGGAGGTCAACTTTTTGGAGCGCCTGGGCGTGAAGGTGGAGTGCAACATGGTGGTGGGTTCCACGGTCACCGTGGACGAGTTGTTGACCGAAGAGGGCTTTGACGCCATTTACCTGGGGGTGGGCGCGGGCCTGCCCCGCTTCGTGGGGGTGCCGGGCGAAAACCTCATCGGGGTCTACAGCGCCAACGAGTACCTGACCCGGGCCAACCTGATGAAGGGCTACCTCTTCCCCGAATACGACACTCCCCTGGTGGGCGGCGAGCATGTGTGCGTCTTTGGCGGCGGCAACGTGGCCATGGACAGCCTGCGCACCGCCATGCGCATGGGCTGCGACGACGTGAAATGCGTGTACCGCCGCTCCGAGGAAGAGCTGCCCGCCCGCGCCGAGGAGGTCCACCACGCCAAGGACGAGGGCATCCAGTTCTTCCTGCTGCACACCCCCGTCCGCTTCATCGGCGACAAGGACAACCGCCTCAAGGCGGTGGAGTTGCAAGAGATGAAGCTGGGCGAGCCCGACGACAGCGGCCGCCGCCGTCCCGAGCCCATCCCCGGCTCCACCAAGACCCTGGACTGCGATCTGGCCATCATCGCCATCGGCTCCGGAGCCAACCCCCTGATCACCCGGACCACCCCCGGCCTGGCAGTGAACAAGTGGGGATACATCGAGGCCGACGAGGCGGGCAAGACCAAGAAGCCCGGCGTGTGGGCCGGCGGCGACATCGTCACCGGCGCGGCCACGGTCATCAAGGCCGCCGGCGCGGGCCGCCTGGCCGCCGACAGCATTCACCAGCACCTGACCTGGGGCTGGTAGAGGGCGGAGGCCCAAGACAGGAAAAGCCAAGGTGGGGCGCATCGCTTGCTAGGCGGTGCGCCCCGCCTTATAATGTGAGCGCAGTAAAAAAATGCGTGCGCCGGGGTAGAGATTCCGGCAAAGAAGACAAACCAGAGTAACCACGCCCACGCCGGCCCCAGGCAAAGGGTAAACCAGCCTGCGGCGCCCGGGTCCTGCCGGACGCGCGGCCCAGATAAAACAGCCAGGCAACTCATGCTCGACGTACAAAACCAGCCGGACCACCGCAACATCGCCATCGACAAGGTGGGGGTGAAGAATATTCGTTACCCCATCACCGTGTTGGACCGGGCCAACGGCAGCCAGCAGACCGTGGCCTCCATCAACATGTACGTGAACCTGCCCCACCAATACAAGGGCACCCACATGAGCCGCTTCATCGAGCTACTCAGCGAGTACAGCGGCAGCATCAACATCAGCAACATCACCGACATCCTGGAGGAGATGAAGCTGCGCCTGGACGCGGAGAGCGCCCACATCGAGGTGGAATTCCCCTATTTCATAGAGAAGGCGGCGCCGGTGAGCGGGGCCCAGGGGCTCATGGAGTACGCCGTGGCCTTCAGGGGCAGCCTCAACGGGGAGGGCATGGACCTGGTAGTGGAGATCGGGGTTCCGGTAACCACTCTATGCCCCTGCTCCAAGGAGATAAGCGCCTCCGGGGCCCACAACCAGCGTGGCATGGTGCGCCTGGCGGTCAGATTCAAGCGCTTCATCTGGATCGAGGACCTGATCCAGATGGTGGAGGGCAGCGCCTCCAGCGAGGTCTACTCCCTGCTCAAGCGCGAGGACGAGAAGTTCGTCACCGAGCACGCCTACGAAAATCCCATGTTCGTGGAGGACGTGGTGCGCGAGGTGGCCAGGAACCTTTCCGAAGACCGCAACATCGTGTGGTTCACCGTGGACAGCGAAAACTTCGAATCCATCCACAACCACTCGGCCTACGCCTACATCGAGTGCGACAAGCGGGCCCCCAAGGCCTAGCCCGGATATTTCATGAGGGATGGGCGGCTTGCACAAAAAACCGGTAGCGATGCGATTCTCATGAAAATAGCGTTAGCTTATCCGGGATACCATTTGTACTCCGGCCCGGCACAGCCAGCCGCACGGCAGACAAGGCGTCTGGCAAGCGAGGGCCGCAGGCGTAGCCGGGGCGCTACGTCGAGGACCGAGCGCCGCCAGCAACGCGGTATGCTGGCGGCTGGCGCAACCGGACGCACGGCCTTCATGAAAAATCCGGGCTAACCGTGGACCTGCCGCCAAGCATCGAGGAAAAAGACCTGCGCTGGGAATTTTTCCGGGCCACCGGCCCGGGCGGGCAACACCGCAACAAGACCGAAACCGGCGTTCGCCTTACCCACCTGCCCAGCGGCATAACCGTCAGCGCCACCGAGCGCCGCTCCCAACACCAGAACCGGGAGGTGGCCCTGCGCCGCCTGGCCGCTGCTCTGGCCGAAAAAAACAAGCCACCCCCCAAGAAAAGACGGCCCACCCGGCCCTCCCGGGCGGCCAAGCGCCGCCGTCTGGAAGCCAAAAAGCAGCGGGGGCAGATCAAGGCCCTGCGCAAGATCCCCTCGGGCGACTAGCCCGGATATTTCGTGAATAATTGGACGGCAACGGACAACTAATTAACCTTTATGCGACCCTTTGAAAAACACTTATCCTTGTGGGGCGCGGTTTGCACTTGGACCCGGCACAGCCAGCCGCCGGCAGACAAGGCGGCCCAAGGCTTGGGCTCCCAAAAAAGTTTCACCGGGAGCAGTCAAGGTTGGTGTTGGCAACTCGTTGCTCGACCCAATTTGCCTCCAGCGGCGCGCTGGGGCGAGGGAGGGCCGCAGGCGTAGCAAGCCTATGTCGAGGCCCGAGCGCAGCCAGCAACGCCGTATGCCGGCGGCTGGCGCAGCCGGGGCATAAAAAAGCCCCGCCAATGGGCGGGGCCTGCCTGCGCCGGAGCGCTAATTAAATCTTTTGCTTTAACTTTGCCAGGTTGTCTCGCGCGAAGTCCAGGCCTGGGTCTAGTTCAAGTGCGTGCTCGTACATCTGGCAGGCCTCTTTTATCTGGCCCATCTCGCGCAAGTTGCTGCCGATATTGGCATAATTTATGGCCAGGCCCGGCTCCAGCTCGATGGCGCGGCTGAAGGCTTCGACCGCCTCCTCATGCTCTTTGAGCATGTAGTGGCAGAACCCAAGCAGGTTGAATACTTCGGAGTGCGGCTCGTCAAAGGAAGCCGCCCGGCGCAGGGACTCCTTGGCCTCATCGTAGCGGCCCAAGTCCTTGAGCGCCGCCCCGCGGTGGGTGTGAATTGAAGCCTCGTCGCTGGCCGGGGGATTCAGGGTCAAGGCGGCGTCCAGGGCCTCAAGGGCCTCTGCCGGCCGCTCCAGGGTCAACATGGCCAGGGCCCTGAAAAACTCCAAGTAATAACTTTGGCCAGCTGCATCCAGCATTTGATTTAATATCGCCAAGGATTGCGCCGGGTCCGGCAGTTGGCTGGCCGCCTTGGCCGCGTGGAAAACCACGTCCGTGCCGGTGGTGCGATAGGCGAAGTGGGCCCCGGGCACTACGGTGTACACGCTGGGCACCCCCAGCTGGGGGTGGGTTACGTTAAAGCAATAGGTCGAATATCCCCGCCGCTCCAGGGCGCCCACGCATGCCGTCACCTCGTCGCGAAAGTCCGGAGCGCTGAGGTCGGGCAGGGTCTCCAGCGCCACCACGCCGTCGGCCCGGGTTACGTACTGGGCCTCGGCCAGGCTGGCGAACTTGGGCAGGGCGCTTACTTTGTAGGAGGTGTGGGTGTTGAACTCGCCGGCCAGTTGGGCCACCTCGGTCAGCGCCCTGATAAGGGCCATGGCCGGGCTGGTGGCGGTGCCCGCCGCGTAGACGATCTCGCTGGAGGCGGGGAAGGTGCTGGGATCGTAGCACAATGCCGCCACCGAGGGGATGCCCATGCCGCAGGTGAAGTCCTTGAGGAACACCTCGATGCCCGCCCGCCGGAACTTGGCGATAAGCTCGGCGGCGATGGGGTCGGTCACGCTGCCCGGATCGATGGCCGGGGTTGGCCGCTCTTCCAAAGTCACCACCGCCGACACGTGGCGCTCCACCACCTCGCACAGGCTCTGCAGCACCGCCTCTTCCAGGCAGTTGCCCGCCGCAGGCCCGTTGTACTCGTTGATGGCGTAAAACCAGCTCAGGGGCAAGCGCTCATCCCGCTCCCGGCCCAGGTTGCGGGCCCAGGCCCAGGTCTGGGGCAGCAGGTCATACGCCGCCTTGGCCCGCCCCAGGTCGCCGGCGGGGTGGTACACCGCCTTGGCCGCCTGGGCGAAATCCATGGCCTGGGGGCCTGCTTGCGGCGCGGTGAGCCAGGGAAAGCCGCCTCCCTTGATGAAGCTGAAAAAGGAAAAGCGCTCCGCCAGTTCCATAAGCGCGCTGGCCTCGGCCTGGATGGGGCTGGCCCCCTTGCCCATCTGCTTCTGGGTGCCGGTGACGCCCTTGGCCCCGTCCCCGCAAATACTTATATAAACCGGAATTTCCAGGCGGCCGGTGTCGATGCGCATCACCTTGCGCAAGATGTCCTGGCCCATGGCCACAAAGCGCTCCCGCACCCAGGCCACGGTCTCTTCCGGGGCCCGGGCCTTGTCCTGTTCGCCCTGATAACCCTTGGGGGCGGCTTTAAGTTCCAACTTTGATGTAGTAGCGCTCATGCCTGTCACGCTCCGCCATCCTGCACCAGAAAGCGTATACCCAAAATATTGTATATATCGCGCCCTAAAAGACGGCGCCCGCCGATTGCTCGACGGGGCACCGTGTCTCGCGGATCGCTGGCTACTAAACGCAGCCGGTGGGCTTGGCCAGACCTGCCATCTTGCAGGCGCCCTTGCCGGGGCCGCTGGGGAACAGCTCGTAGATCTGTTTCAGCTTGTAGCCGGTGACCTTGGTCATGATCCGGACCATGGGGGCGATTCCGTTTTTCTTGTAGTAGTCCTGGAGGTAGTGGATAACCTTCCAGTGTTCGTCGGTCAACTCGGAGATGCCCTCTTGTTCCTTCACGTAGAAAGCGAAGTCAGGGGCCCAGGTCTCCGGATCTTGCAGGAAGCCGTCCTCGTCGACTTCAAAATCTTTGCCCTTAAAGCTCACGGTCGGCATCTTGGGTTTCCTCCTTTACGACTTTATGAATCGGCCTGACAGGCCATTTCTTCCTCGGGGGGGGTCTTAAAAGCACAATGAACTGTCTATCAACTTGGCATAGTGCTGTCAAGCACAAACTGCCTTTTTACCACAGCTTCCACCGCGTGGCCGCCCCCGTCCGGGGCCCGGACCCAAGCCCAGGCCCGGTCCTAGCGAAAGCTTTGCACCCTGGCCAAGTTCTCCTTGAGCCGGATGATTTTGTCTTCGCCCTCGGCCACCTTGGCCTTTTCCTTGGCCACCACCTCTTCCGGGGCTTTGGCCAAAAAGCCCTGGTTGGTCAACTTCTTGCGGCTGGGGGTTAACTCTTTGTCAAGCTTGGCCAACTCCTTTTCCAGGCGAGCCTCCTCGGCGCTGAAGTCCACCAAGCCCTCCAAGGGCACAAACACGGAGACTTCGGGCAGGGCCGCGCCGGCCGACTTGGCCGGTTGCTCGCCCTCGGCCGCCCAGGCCAGTTCCTGGGTCTTGGCCAGGCTCTGGATGCGCGCGGCCTGGGCCTCCAGCACCTGGCGCGTCTGGCCGCCCTGGGCCGACAGGATCACCGGCACCACCGTGCCGGGGTTTATGCCCATCTCGCCACGGATGTTGCGCACCGCGCCGATCACCTCCATGACCAGGCCCATGTCATGCTCGGCCTGGGGGTCGATCTCGCCGTCGTGGTCACCGGGCCAGGGAGCGGTCATGATGCTGTCATTGGTCCCGGGCAGGCGCTGCCACAGTTCCTCGGTGACAAAGGGCATGAATGGGTGCAGCACCCTGAGCAGGCGCGAAAACACCTCGGCCAACACCGCCCGGGTGGCTTCCTGGCGCTTGGGGTCGCCCTGGTCATACAGGGACCCCTTGGCCAATTCCAGGTACCAGTCACAGAACTCGTGCCACCCGAACTGGTAGGCCAAGTTGGCCGCCTCGTTGAAGCGGTACTCCTCGATGGCCCGGCCCACTTCCTGGGCCACCCGGCTCACCCGGGAAAGTATCCAGCGGTCCTCCAGGGTCGGCTCCACCGGCAACTCGCCCGGTTCGTCTTCACCCAGGTTCATCATCGTGAAGCGGGCCGCGTTCCATATCTTGTTGACGAAGTTGCGGTATCCGGCGATGCGCTCCTCGCTCATTTTGATGTCGCGGCCCTGGGCGGCGAAGGCGGCCAGAGTAAAACGGAAGGCGTCGGTGCCGAACTGGTCCATGACGATGAGCGGATCGATGACGTTGCCCTTGGACTTGGACATCTTCTGGCCCGAGGCGTCGCGCACCAGGGCGTGGATGTACACGTCGGTGAAGGGCACCTCTCCCATGAACTTGATGCCCATCATCATCATGCGGGCCACCCAGAAAAACAGGATATCGAAGCCGGTGACCAGGCAGGAGGTGGGGTAGAACTTGGCCAGCTCCGGGGTCTGCTCGGGCCAGCCCATGGTGGAGAAAGGCCACAGGGCGCTGCTGAACCAGGTGTCCAGCACGTCGGTTTCCTGAGTGAGATCGCTGGAGCCGCAGGCCGGGCAGGCCTCCGGGGTGGTGTGGCTTACGATGACCTCGCCGCAGGAGCAATACCATGCCGGGATGCGGTGGCCCCACCATATCTGGCGGCTGACGCACCAGTCGCGGATATTGGTCATCCACTCGTAGTAGGTCTTTTCCCACTGGGCGGGCACTATCTTGGTGCGCCCCTCCTGCACCGCCTTTAGGGCCTCCTCGGCCAGGGGCCCCACCTTGACGAACCACTGCTTGGAGAGAATCGGCTCCACCATGGTCTTGCAGCGGTAGCAGTGACCCACCGAGTGCAGGTAGTCCTCCTGCTTTTCCAGCAGGCCCTGCTTCTCCAGGTCGGCCAGCATCACCTTGCGGGCCTCGAAGCGGTCCAAGCCGGCGTAGGGCCCGCCCTCGGCGTTGATGGTGCCGCTATCGTCCATGACACGGATCGAGGCCAGGCCGTGCTTTTGGCCGATCATGAAGTCGTTGGGGTCGTGAGCCGGGGTTATCTTCAGGGCTCCCGTGCCGAAATCGGTGGACACGTAGGGATCGCGGATAATGGGCAGCTCGCGGCCCAACAGGGGCAACAGCACCGTGTCGTCGGGCAGGTCCTGGTAGCGGGGGTCTTCGGGGTTCACCGCCACCGCCGTGTCGCCCAAGAGGGTCTCGGGCCGAGTGGTGGCCACCACCAGATGGCCTTGGCCGTTCTTGAAGGGGTAGCGGATATGATACAATCCGCCCTTAACCTCCTCGTGCTCGCTCTCCAAGTCGCTGAGCGCGGTGTGGCAGCGGGGGCACCAGTTGATGATGTAGTCGCCCCGGTAGATGAGCCCTTCCTGGTACAGGCGCACGAACACCTCGCGCACCGCCGTTGAAAGGCCCTCGTCCATAGTAAAACGCTCGCGGCTCCAGTCGCAGGAGGCCCCCAGGCGCTTGAGCTGGTTGATTATCTTGCCGCCGTACTCGGCCCGCCATTCCCAGACCCGCTCGATGAAGGCCTCCCGGCCCAGGTCGTGGCGGCTCTTGCCCTCGCTGGCCAGCTGACGCTCCACCACGTTCTGGGTGGCTATGCCCGCGTGGTCGGTGCCGGGCATCCACAACACCTCGTAGCCCAGCATGCGCTTGTAGCGGCACATGATGTCCTGCATGGTGTTGTTGAGCGCGTGGCCCATGTGCAGCTGCCCGGTCACGTTGGGGGGCGGAATCACGATGGAGTAGGCCGGGCCCTTGCCGGCCGGATCGGCGGTGAACAAGCCCTCCCGCTCCCAATAGGCGTACCAACGCTCTTCCACCTGGGCCGGCTCGTATGATTTGGGTAGGGTCTCTTGGGCCATTGCGGGCTCCTCGCTAGGACAAAAAGAAAAGGCGGGGAGCACCCTCCCTGCCTCGCCACCGGCCCCTGGGGCCGGTGGTCTAATCTACTACTACCCCGTCGTCGCGCTTTTCGGAGGCCTTGCCGGCCATGGTCATGGCCTTTTTCAAAATATCCTTAACCTCCTGGGCCACCAGGGATTTGAGCTGAATTTCCAGCTCTTGGGCCACCAGGGATTTGAGATGGCCTTTCACCTCACTGGCCACCAGGCGGCTCACCAACTTCGGAGCATCTTCTTCCAAGATCTGGCGCACCGCCAGCCGCACCAGTTCGCCAAGCTCCTCGGGCTCTGCCGCAGGAGGGGCCTCGCCGGAATCGGCCGCCTGCTCCGGGGCCGCGCCGGAATCATCCGCCCGCTCCAGGGCCGCGCCCTGGCGGCCCAACTGGGCCAGCAGATCATCCAGCTCCGGGTCGCCGGTGCCCCCGGCCTGGCCCGGGCCTCCACCTTCCTGCCGATCCCGGCCGCCCAACTCCTGCAACAACTCCTGGAACTCGCTCTCCTCCTGGCTGGGGGCCTGCTCCCGGGGTTGAGGCGGCAGGCCCATCTCGGCCATCAACTTATCCAGGTCGTCATCCCGGGCGGGCGGGGGGGTCTGGGTGTTAAGCTCGGCCAAGATGCGGTCCAATTCTCCCAAATCCTTGTCCGGGGCGAACCTGCGCGCAGGCTGGGAGGCCCGTTCCTCAGGCTCGGCCACCTCGGTCAACTCGATGATGGGAGTGCCGGGCGGCGGTGTTTGCGGCTTATCCACCAAAGGCTCCACTTACAGGGGCGACAACTTGCCAGAAAACTAACATATTCACAGGCTCCAAGCAACCGGGGTCATGCGTGGGCCCGGGCGGGGCCGGCGGCCCGGCGGCGCAGACGGCGCAAGAAGGCCAGATTTCGCCGGTCGGCCCAGCGGCTGTCCTTGGGGGTTTCCATTACCCCGCCCGCGTCCCTTAGCCGGGGGTCGCTCATCAAGGCGGCGAAGCACCCGGCCCCCAACAGCCCCCGGCCCAGGTGGGCGTGCCGGTCCCGGCGGCTTCCCGCCGGGAAGTCGGTGTCGTTGAGGTGCCACATCTTCACCCGGTCCAGCCCCAGCACAGCCTCCAGCTGATCCACGAAGTCCCGGGCCGCCTGCTCGCCGTCCAAGGCATAGCCGGCGGCGAAAGCGTGGGCCGTGTCGATCACCGCCCCCACCGGCAGGCCCTCCAGGCGCTCCAGCAACCGAGCCAGTTCCTCCAGGGAGCCACCCAGGTGCCCTCCCCCGCCGGCGGTGTTCTCCAGCCACAGGGCCGCCTTACCGTCCGCCGCCTCCAAGGCCCGGCGAGTCCCCTCGGCCACCCGGTCCAAACCCCACTCCAGATCCCGCTTGCCCCGGCTGCCCGGATGCACCACCACCGCCGCCGCGCCCAGGGCGGCGGCCCGCTTCAGTTGGCTGGCCAGGGCCCGATATGAGCGCCGCCACAGGGCGTAGTCGCCGGAGGCCAGATTGATGAGGTAGGGGGCATGCACCACCACCGGGTCCAGCCCGGCCCGGGCCGTGGCCTGGCGGAAAGCCTCGGCGTCGGCCTTTTTGAGCGGCTTCTGTTTCCAGGTGCGGGGGGTGCCCGCGAATATTTGCAGGCACTCCAAGCCCAGGGCCGTGGCCTGAATGGCGGCCCTCATGGGCCCTCCGGCTACGGACAGGTGGATGCCCAGGCGCAAGCTGGATCAGGCCTTTCTAGCCTGAATGGCCTCCAACATGGCCTCAACCGCCGCCTTGTGCTCGGGCGAGGCCATGGCCGTGCGGAAGCAGCGCATCTCATAGTCCAAGACCTGCTCCAGGCCCACCTCGGCCCCGTGGCGCAACAGGGCCTTGGCCATGCCCACGGCGGGACGGGGCATGGCCGCGATCCGGCCGGCCAACTCCAGGGCCGCTGGCAACAACTCCGCCGGCGGGGTCATGCTGGTAAGCAGACCCATGCCCAGGGCCTCTTGGGCCGGCATCTGGCGGGCGGTGAGCACCAATTCCAGGGCCCGTCCCAGGCCCACGATGGCCGGCAGCAAGAAGGAGGAGCCGAACTCCGGGGTCACTCCCACCTTGACGAAGGCGGCGGAGAAATAGGCCTCTTGGCTGGCCAGGCGCAGGTCGCACATCAGACTCACCGTGAAGCCCCAGCCCACCGCCGGGCCGTTGACCGCCGCGATCAGGGGCTTGGGAAAGTTGGCCAGGGCCCGGGGGCCCTCCAGGCCGGTAAAAAGCACCCGGCGGGCCTGGTCGCCCTCCTGGGCCATCTGGGCGAAACCGGCCAGGTCGGCCCCGGCGCTGAAGGCCCGCCCCGCTCCGGTGAGCACCACCGCGCCCACCCCATCGTCGGCCGCCGCCTCATCCAAGGCCAGGCGCAGGCTGGCCATCATCTCCTGGTTAAGGGCATTGAGCCTCTCGGGCCGGTTCAGGGTGAACAAGCGCACCGGACCGTGGTCTTCCACTAACAGCACTGGCTGGCTCATTGAAACCTCCAAATCGTGCGGGCGGATTCCAGGCTAGCCCAGAGCGGCCAAGGTGTCAAAGCGGCGTTTTACAAGCCCCAAGTTCATTTTTGCTTGACACTTTGCCCGCCTTTTGCCAATAGTTACAACGTAGCTATATTGAAGTTACATTCTAACACTATTCACCCCGGGTCTCAGGGGGAACCAGGGACGCGAGAAGATTCTTGCGCCCGGCCCGGGCGGGAAAAACGGGAGACTCCATGCGTCTAGCCGGAAAAAAAGCCATCGTCACCGGTTCGTCCCGGGGTATCGGCGCATCCGTGGCCCTGGCCTTTGCCCGCCAGGGGGCCGATGTGGTGGTCAACTACAGCTCTTCCGAGGGGCCGGCCAGGGAATTAGTAAAGCAAATCGAGGGCATGGGGCGCAAGGCCGTGGCCGTGAAGGCCGACGTGGCCCAGGAGGCCGACTGCCAGGCCCTGGTGGACGCGGCCACCAACGACCTGGGCGGCCTGGACATCATCGTCAACAACGCCGGTTTCACCCGCCCGGCCATGCTGCACAAAATGAGCGGCGAGCAGTGGGACCAGGTGTTGGGCATCCACCTCAAGGCGGTGTGGATGATGAGCAAGGCGGCCCAGCCGGTGTTCAAGGCCAACCAGGGCGGCAGAATCATCAACGTGACCAGCGTGGCCGGAGTGGTGGGCACCGTGGGGCAGGTCAACTATTCCGCGGCCAAGGGCGGGGTAATCAGCCTGACCAAATCCATCGCCCGGGAGATGGCAGGTTTCAAAGTGTGCTGCAACGTCATTTCCCTGGGCATCGTGGCCACCGACATGACCGAAAAGATTCGCACCGACGAAAAGCTCCGAGAAATCTACATGAACCGAATCCTGCTGAAACGCTTCGCCGAAGCCGACGACATCACCCCTGCCTTTGTGTTCCTGGCCAGCGACGAGGCTAACTACATCACCGGCCAGCTCATCTGCGTGGATGGCGGCTACGGCATGGTCTAGAGACCGACCGCGCCCCCTGGGGGCGGGCAACCTATTGCGGGCCCAACAGCGCAAATAATCGAGGAGGCGAAAATGGCGGCCATACCCGACAAGATTCAAACCTGGCAAATGGTGGAGCCGGGCAAGGAAGGCAAGCCCGGGGTATTGCAAAAAACCACCATCCCCATGCCCGAATTGGGAGCGGACGACGCTCTGGTGGAGGTGGCGGGCTGCGGCGTGTGCCACACCGACCTGAGCTACTTCTACGACGGCGTGCCCACGGTGAGCAAGCCCCCCCTGACCCTGGGCCACGAAATCGCTGGCACGGTCCTGGCCGGGCCCGATGCCCTGGTGGGCAAGCAGGTCATCGTTCCGGCTGTCATGCCCTGCGGCAACTGCCCCATCTGCGCCGAGGGACGGGGCAACCGCTGTCTGGCCCAGAAGATGCCCGGCAACTCCCTGGGCGTCTACGGCGGCTTCTCCAGCCACATTCCGGTGCCGGCCGGCGATTTGTGCGTGGTGGAAGATGCCAAGTTCCCCCTGAGCCACTACGCGGTGGTGGCCGATGCTGGCACCACCCCCTATCAGGCGGCCATGCGCGCCGGCCTCAAGGACGGCGACCTGGTCGTGGTGACCGGCATCACCGGCGGAGTGGGCGTGTACATGGGCCAAATCGCCAAGGCCCTGGGGGCCAAGGTGGTGGTGGGCATCGCCCGCAACCAGGCCAAGCTGGACCGCGCCCTGAACTACGGCGTGGACTACGTGCTCAACTCCAAGGACAAGGACATCAAGCAGATCAAGGGCGAGTTCGGCGACATCTGCAAGCAGGCCGGCGTGCCCAAGAACGTGGGCTGGAAGATCTTCGAGTGCACCGGCACCGGCGGCGGCCAGGA
>Ga0180009_10004566_pt1 | contig 15216 bp, 13 predicted proteins | sample OS_PC_MetaG_FD_123537 | JGI IMG/M metagenome (GOLD analysis project Ga0180009, IMG submission 123537) | Groundwater microbial communities from the Aspo Hard Rock Laboratory (HRL) deep subsurface site, Sweden - OS_PC_MetaG | ecosystem: Environmental > Aquatic > Deep subsurface > Groundwater...
TACCGCTTTAACCGACGCTTCCAACTCGATACCATCACTACGCGCCTTATCGTGGCTGCGGCCACTACTGGACACCGCTCGGACACTTGGCTTCGGCAAGCTGAAGCATCTTTCTAATCAGGAAGATTTTTTATCAAAATAGGCTAATCTCTTACCGCATGAAGATGATTTTTTTGGCATCATGCGAAAAAACCTTCATTCGACGTATTTTCTAGTCCAAATTTTAGAGCGCGGGATACTCGCGCAAAGATAGACGGATATTTCAGGTAAAAAAGAATTATGGCTTGGCCGTGTATTTTATTAATCGATAACAATCAAACCAGAGCGCTTCAATTCAAAGCGGTATTTGAATTTATGGAGCATCGGGTGGAAATGGCTCTTCCTGTCGCTATTACCGAGGGTGTCGAACGTTGCGGCGAAGATTTAATTGCCGTTTTTATTGGCGATTCGATCGATAAGCAAGCTTCGGTTATAAAATCCGTTTTGGAGAAGACCGAGCGAGCGCCGGTGGTTTTGTTGAAAAATAAGGATGTTGCCGGGGCGCTGCCTACGGCAGTCGAAGATATGCTGTTTCAACATTTGGAATGGCCGACTACTCATGCCGCATTGAAGAAATTATTAGATGAAATATTAGCTTCGATCTATAACGGACAAATACCCCGCCATGCCCTTGATCGACGGGTTTACGACCGGCGTTTATCGTCGAAGCAACGTCTCAAAGGCAATAGCAAGGCGATTGTCAATGTGTGTAAACTCATTGATCAAGTTGCCGAGTCCGATGCGACAGTATTAATTCTGGGCGAATCGGGTACCGGTAAAGAAGTTGTCGCTAGGACTGTACATGACTGGTCGCTACGCAGCAAACAGCCATTCGTGCCGATTAATTGCGGTGCAATTCCGGGCGAATTGTTGGAGAGCGAGCTATTCGGGCATGAAAAAGGCGCTTTTACAGGTGCGTTGTCGACCCGGCAAGGCCGTTTTGAATTGGCCGAAGGCGGTACGTTATTTCTCGACGAGATCGGGGATATGCCGATGGCAATGCAAGTCAAGTTATTGCGAGTACTGCAAGAGCGGACATTCGAACGGGTCGGTAGCAATAAAACAATGCATTGTAACGTTCGTATCATTGCCGCGACGCATCGAAAATTGGATGACGAAATTAAAGAAAATCGATTTCGGGAGGATTTGTTTTACCGTTTGAACGTTTTTCCGATCGAAATGCCGGCATTGAGAGATAGGGCCGAGGATATACCTTTATTGGCAAAGGATTTGATAGCGAGAATGGCATCCGAAAATCGCGGTTCCGTGCGTTTGACCGATACGGCGATAGCGTTATTAATGCAACATCAATGGCCGGGTAATGTGAGGGAGCTGGCTAATTTGATCGAAAGACTCGCGATAATTAAGCCGAACGGTTTAATTGACGCAGAGGATTTGCCGGAAAAGTTTCAGCATTATGTGGTACCGGAGAACATAAAAATCGTTACGGAAGAGACATTCGAGCCGGAAGCGGTTCGCAAGAGTAACGACCCGGTGGGAGAAACTTCGGGAGTCCTTCAATTACCGAAGCAAGGTATCGATTTGAAGGAATATTTAAGCGACATGGAAAGCGATTTAATCCGTCAGGCTCTGGAAGAATGCAACGGCGTGGTTGCGCATGCCGCCAAGCACTTGAAAATGCAGAGAACGACGCTAGTCGAAAAGCTTCGTAAATACGACCTGCAACGATAAAATCGACAGCTTTTTGACTAAGGGAATGAGAGTCTGATAATAAGTCATTGAATATAAATATGAAATAAATTGGTCCATATTTTGCATTAAACTGATTGAGCCATCCGGAGCAATCAGTTTATGTCTTCATCAACGATTTCACAATCCCACAACAAAACCGAACAACTCGCCGATGCCTTTCGACTTTTTAACGAGTTGTCTCAAGATTTGACGGTTTCCTATCAAAATTTGGAACGGCAAGTCGCAAAGCTGAGTGACGAGTTAGCTGCAGCACGTAGCGAGAGACTTAAAACGCTATTGGAAAACGAAAAAATCGCGGCCCGTTTACGGCAAATACTCGCCGCTTTACCGGCCGGTATTTTGATTATCGATCCTTCCGGCAAAGTCGCCGATTATAATCCCACAGCGCTCGAATATTTAGATGAGCCATTATTGCAAAGACCGTGGTCTGAAGTCGCCGGGCGCAGTCTTAAAGCGGTTTCCGAGAATCCCCACGAGCGACAATTGCCGAGCGGTAAGCGTGTCGGCTTGAGTTATAACGCATTGACTGAAGGCGCTGGACAACTGGTCTTGTTATCCGACGTAAGCGAAATGCGGGCCCTGCAAGATTTGGTCGATCGGCAAAATAATTTATCGGCCATGGGGGAAATGATCGCGAGCTTGGCCCATCAAGTCAGAACGCCTTTATCAACCGCTATTTTGTATGCTTCGCAAATGTCAAGGCCTGGTTTAGGCGAGAACAAACGGCAACAATTTTCAAGCAAGATTCTCGAGCGCCTGCATTATTTAGAAAGACAGGTAAACGATATGCTGATTTTCGCGAAGGAAGGGCGTTTGTCGATGGCGACTTTCGCGCTGCATGACTTGCTCGGCAATGTTGAAGACACAATGGCGGACCGCGTGGCAGCCTGCAACTCTGTTGAATTTAGCATCAACAATGAGGCAGGTTTCGAGATATTGACAGGTAACGAGCCGGCGTTACGTGGTGCGATTATGAATTTATTGAACAATGCTCTTGATGCCTGTGCCGGACAAGGTGTTGTTACGTTGACGGTGGTTCGGTCTTCGCGACAAAAACTTATCTTTACCGTTCGCGATACCGGGCCGGGTATTGAAAAAGCTCTTTATAAAAGGGTCTTTGAACCCTTTTATACCACAAAAAGCAGCGGCACAGGTTTAGGGCTTGCCGTTGTCGACAGCGTCGTTAGAGCGCATCACGGCAAGGTGAGTTGCGACTCGGTGCCGGGTTTGGGGACTGTGTTTGAATTGGAGATGCCGATTGCCTGGGAGACGAAACCGGCGTTACCCGGTGGGTTTTCAGGAAGGCAAGCTAAGTTCGAGGAGTTATATGATGAAGCAATATGATGTATTGATTGTCGAAGATGATCCCGATCTATGCGAGGCGCTTTCGGATACGCTAGAACTTGAAGGATACCAGGTATTGGCGGCGCATAAAGGAACGGAAGCATTGGCAAAACTCGAGCGTAACCGAGTAAAGTTGGTTGTTAGCGACGTGCAAATGCCGGTGATGGACGGCTTCGAGCTGTTGCGCAACATACACGCTTTGCATCCGGGGCTTCCGGTATTGTTGATGACGGCTTATGGAACTGTGCCTAAAGCGGTTAGGGCGATGCAGGAAGGAGCAGTCGATTATTTGGTTAAGCCTTTCGAGGCTTCGGCTTTAATCGATAAAGTTGCCGCATTTGCCGTTGTCGATGCGCCGGCTGAGGATTTTACGATAGGGCCGGATCCGGCGATGCAACAACTTTATCGTTTGTTAGAGCGGGTTGCGCAAACCCATGTCACGGTGCTGTTGCAGGGAGAAAGCGGTACCGGTAAGGAAGTTGTTGCACGCGCCATACACGAGCAATCGCCGTATCGCGGCGGACCTTTTGTCGCGGTCAATTGTGCCGCAATTCCGGACAATATGTTGGAAGCGATGTTGTTCGGCTACGAAAAAGGCGCTTTTACCGGCGCGGTGCAATCAATGCCGGGGAAATTCGAGCTGGCTCAGGATGGCACATTGCTGCTGGATGAAATAGCCGAGATGGATTTGGGTTTACAAGCTAAATTACTGCGCGTCTTACAGGAAAAAGAAGTGGAACGCATCGGTAGTCATAGAAAGATTGAATTGAACGTCAGAATTTTGGCGGCAACCAATCGAAAATTGAAGCAATCTGTCGAGCAGGGCTTATTTAGGGAAGATTTATATTATCGTTTGAGTGTATTTCCACTGAGGATACCGGCATTACGAGAGCGCCCCGGCGATATTGTGCCGTTGGCTATCGAGTTGTTGCGGCGTCATGGTTTCGACGCGGCATGTGAGGCCGTTTTCGATCGTGAAGCAATAGATAAAATGCAAGCTTATTCATGGCCGGGTAATGTAAGAGAATTGGAAAATGTGATGCAGCGAGCGTTGATTTTAAAAAGCGGTAAGCGAATCGTAGTAGAAGATTTAATCTTCGAGGAGAATGTAGATCTGCATGCCATGTCTGAAACCGTCATTGAAAACGCTTGTGTCGATAGCTCCGAAGACACGTCTTCTTTAGGCGATCAAGTGCGTTCGGCTGAGGAAAAAATGATCTTGCAGACGTTACTGACCGAAAACGGTAGCCGTAAAACCACGGCCGAAAAATTGGGTATTAGTCCTAGAACACTACGCTATAAAATTGCCAGAATGAAAGAATCCGGCATTGCTATTCCTTGTTCGGCCTGATGGCTCGAATAATGCTAGTTCTTTTGGAAGTCGTGTCGAAATAATTGAGAATGGTCATGAGTGAGATGAATGTCAATCAGGTGCTGGCACAAATGCGTCAGATGTCTATCGAGGCCGGGGCGGGTGTAAAGCCGCAAGCGTTGGAAAGTAACGATCAGGCTAACTTCGCTTCGTTGTTGAAACAATCGATCGACTCGGTGAATACGCAGCAAGCAACAGCGAGTGCGATGTCGACAGCATTCGAAACCGGAGAATCGGATGCCAGCTTGGCTGAAATGATGGTAGCCATGCAAAAAGCCAGCGTGTCTTTTCAGGCCATGGTTCAGGTTAGAAATAAACTGGTCGATGCCTATAAAGATGTCATGAATATGCCGATATAGACAGGCAGTGAATTAAGATGAGCGAGCAAGGTGCAAATGAATTAGTCGGAACGTCCACTCCTCATGCAAAGGAAGTGGACACCGGTAATCCGTTGTTGAAAGGTTTGACTGGGCTGACAATGGCTCGTCAGATAGGTTTGATGCTCGGATTTGCTTTCAGCGTTGCCGTGGCCGTGGCGATCGTGCTGTGGTCGCAAGAGCCCTCCTACAATTTATTGTTTGCCGGCATTGCCGAAAAAGATGCGGCGGAAATTATCGAGGCTTTAGATAAAGAGGGCGTTAAGTACAAAGTCGAGTCCGGTTCGGGAGCAATCATGGTCCCGGGGGGCGATGTTCGCGAATTAAAACTGAGACTGGCTGCCCAAGGCTTACCGCGCAGTACCAGCTTAGGTTACGAGCTACTCGATCAAGAGCAAGGCTTCGGTACCAGCAAGAATATTGAACAAATGCGTTTTCAGCGAGCATTGGAAGGTGAAATTGCGCGAACGATCATGACTATTCAAAGTGTTAAGGCGGCAAGGGTGATATTGGCGATGCCAAAACAGTCGGTATTCGTTAGGCAGCAGAAAAAACCCAGCGCCTCAGTCATGGTCAACCTATATCCCGGCAGAACCTTGGATAAAGGGCAAATCGAATCGATTATTCATCTAGTCGCTTCCAGCGTTCCCTTAATGGAAGCAGGGCAAGTGACGGTCGTCGATCAAACCGGGCGTTTACTCAATGCTAAAGGAACCGATTCCGATATCTCACTGACTTCAAAGCAGTTCGAATACAAGAAAAATATCGAAGAACATTTAATGGCGCGCATCGAAAATATTTTGACTCCATTGGTCGGCGCCAACGGTTTACGTACGCAAATATCGGCCGATGTCGACTTTTCCGTGACCGAAAGAACCCAAGAAATGTTTAACCCCGACCTGCCGGCGCTACGAAGTGAGCAGACTCAAGAGAATCTTAGTTCCATGGGAGCCATTCAGGGTGTGCCGGGGGCGTTGACTAACCAGCCGCCACCCGCCGGCATAGCGCCTGAAGTGGCAGCCGGTGAAGGTGCCGAAACGCCGGCGGAATCGTCAGGGTCTTCTAGCAAGAGCGCCACACGGAATTACGAGCTTGATAAAACTATTACTCACACCCGTCTTGCCAGCGGTGTGCTCAAACGGTTGTCGGTGGCTGTGGTTGTCGATAACCGTTCTGTCGTTCGCGAAGATGGGAGTATCGCTAGCGAACCTTATCCTCAAGAAGATATCGTTCGCCTGAGCAACTTGGTCAGACAAGCGGTCGGTTTTGATAGTAGCCGCGGCGATCAAGTAACCGTATCCAATGTCGCATTCAAAGTGTCGGATGAATTCGAAGCATTGCCCGATGCGCCTCTTTGGGAGCAAGCTTGGATTATTGACGCCTTGAAACAGTTGGCGGCTGCGGTGGTTATTTTATTTTTGATTTTTGGCGTTCTAAAGCCGACCATGCAAGGGTTGATAGGCCGTACTGAAGAAGAACGGAAAGCCGCGGCATTAGCGCTGGCAAAAGCGGAAGCCGAAGCCATGGGCGGCGCTGTTGCATTCGACGAAAAAGGGGTGCCGTATGCGGTGCCTGCCGATGAAGCGGCAAGGCAGCAACTTGGCATGTCATCGGAGACCGAAGATCTGTTGTTATTGGAAGCACCTCAGAGTTACGAGAAACGATTGGAATATGTACAAAAATTGGTTGACGAAGACCCTCAATTAGTTGCGCAAATCCTTAAGAATTGGGCCAAGCAAGATGTCTGATAAGGAACTCGATTTAACTCAACCGCAACGGGCCGCGCTACTACTTTTAGCAGTGGGACAGGATCGTGCATCGGCGGTGCTGAAGCACATGGGGCCTAAAGAGGTGCAACTAATTGGGTCAACGATGGCGGGGCTTGGCGCTATTTCACCGGAAATGGTGGATGCCGTGCTTGAAGAATTCATTACTCGAATCAAGGATGAAACCGGTTTGGGAATTAATTCGGACGAATTTATTCGCAACATGCTAACGGGAGCCTTAGGCGCAGATAAGGCGGGAAGCATCATCGATAGAATTCTACTCGGCGCCAACAGTAAAGGGATTGAGCAATTGAAATGGATGGATACGCGGTCGATTGCCGACCTGATACGTTTGGAGCATCCTCAGATTGTCGCGATCATTTTATCGTTATTGGATAGTGACCAGGCTGCCGATGTTTTAGCTTTATTACCGGAAAACATGCGTTCGGATATTCTGATGCGTATTGCGACGATGGAAGGTATACAGCCTGCGGCATTAAAGGAATTGGATGAAATCATGGAAAAACAATTGACGGGCAGCGATGGCATGAAATCGTCATCGGTCGGCGGCGTCGATACCGTGGCCAATATTCTGAACTTCATGGAAGGCTCGGTTAGCGAGCAGATCATGGAAGATATCAATGATAATAATGCCGTGCTGGGTCAGGAAATCATGGATAAAATGTTTGTCTTCGAGGACCTCGCGACGGTTGACGATAGAGGCATTCAGACGCTATTGCGAGAAATATCGACCGATCGTTTGCTGCTGGCATTGCGTGGTGTCGATGACAGCTTGAAAGCCAAAATATTCGGGAATATGTCGCGTCGAGCTGCCGAAATGCTGAAAGACGATTTAGAGGCGGCGCCGCCGGCGAGACTCAGCGAGGTCGAATCGGCGCAGAAAGAAATACTCGGAATCGCGAAGAAGCTGGCCGATGCCGGAGAAATTATGTTAGGTAGCGGCAGCGGCGATGAGCTCGTCTAAACTGCCGGGTTTCACCGATGACGAACTGGATGCGTTGCGCCTTTGGGACATGCCCGATGTGTCGGGACGCGAACGCGCGAAATCTAGCGAAGGGGGTAAATCGCGCAGTCCACTGCTGACCGTTCAAGATATTGAAGCGATGCAACAGCAAGCCTATGAGGAAGCCTTCGCTAAAGGCAAAGAAGAGGGTTTTACGCAGGGTTACGAAGAAGGGCGGTCGAAAGGTTACGAGGAAGGTTTGAAAAAAGGGTATGACGAAAACGTGGATCGACTGCGCGAACAAGGTTTGCAATTAGCCGAAATATTGGAGACGCTCAGCGAACCTTTAAATGCACTGGATGAAGAAGTTGAAAAAGAGCTGGTGGATTTATCGATAGCGATAGCTAAACAGCTGGTTCGACGAGAAATTAAATCGGATCCGGGGCAAATTGTGGCCACGGTTAGAGAAGCCGTCAATGTATTACCTATCGCAACGCGGGAAATAACACTAACTTTACATCCTGAAGATGCAGAATTGGTACGATCGGTGTTTTTGTTGAACGAACGTCCGGCGCCTTGGGATATCAAAGAGGATCCTCTGCTCAGTCGCGGCGGTTGCCATGTGGATGCGGAGCAGTCTCATGTGGATGCCTCGGTCGAAAGACGTCTGGCGGCCGTTATTGCTCAAGTGCTTGGTGATGAGCGGATTAGGGATGAAACATCATGAGATCTACGCTAGATCGAAACGAGATTTGGCTTGGTAAGTTAAAACCTTACGCCAAGCGGTTGGTTCAGCCTCCGGAACTGATCGTGGAAGGCAAGTTATCCAGAATGGTCGGATTGACACTCGAGGCTGTCGGTTGTAGGGCGCCCATCGGTTCTCGTTGTCAAGTGCAAACCAAAACGGGCAGGGTTATTGAAGCCGAAGTCGTCGGTTTTTCCGGCGATCGCTTATTTCTAATGCCGACTGGTGATCCTTATGGTTTGGAGCCGGGCTGCCGCGTCATTCCGATGAACAAGGAATATTTGGCTAGAGTCGGGTTTAGCTTGCTGGGTCGAGTATTGGATGGGGCGGGTAATGCTCTGGATGGTAAGGGACCTTTGAAGACCGATGCGCAAGTGTCGTTAACCGGTGTTCCGGTCAATCCGCTTAGCCGAAAGCCGATTCGCGAAGTGCTCGATGTCGGTGTCAGAGCGATCAATGCTTTGTTGTGTGTAGGGCGAGGGCAAAGGATGGGCTTATTTGCCGGAACCGGTGTTGGCAAGAGCGTTTTGTTGGGGATGATGACTAAATTTACCAATGCCGACGTCGTCGTGGTGGGGCTTATTGGTGAACGGGGGCGTGAGGTTAACGAATTCGTACAAAAAATTCTGGGTGCCGAAGGGCTTAGCCGCTCGGTCGTTGTCGCGACGCCGGCAGACTATCCGCCATTGATGCGGGCGAATGGAGCGTTGCTGGCGACCAGTATTGCCGAGTATTTCCGCGATCAGGGTTTGGATGTTTTGCTGCTGATGGATTCGTTGACTCGTTATGCTCAAGCCCACAGAGAAATCGCGCTCGCAATCGATGAACCGCCTGCCACTAAAGGTTACCCGCCTTCCGTATTTGCCAAGTTGCCTCGGTTAGTTGAGCGGGCCGGAAACGGCGATGAAGGCGGCGGTTCGATTACGGCTTTTTATACTGTATTGACCGAAGGGGACGATCCCAACGATCCTGTAGCCGACTCGGCTCGCGGCGTATTGGATGGGCACATCGTGCTAACTCGAGAGCTGGCGGAGTCCGGGCATTTTCCCGCGATCGATATCGAGGCATCGGTTAGTAGGGTTTTGCCGGATATCGTCGATGACGATCATTTACGAATGGTGCGCAAATTGAGAGGGTTGTATTCCCTGTATCAGCAAAATAGAGACCTCATCAGCGTCGGCGCCTACAAACCGGGATCGAATCCGAATATCGATTTGGCGATTGAGAAAATAGCAGCGATTAGGAATTTTTTGCAACAAGATATGAATGAGCCTGTGGATTTAAGTCGAAGTATCTTGGAGTTGTCCGATTTGCTTGGGAATGAGGGTGAAAGGTGAAAGGGGAAAGAGGAAAGAGGAAAGAGGAAAGAGGAAAGAGGAAAGAGGAAAGAGGAAAGAGGAAAGAGGAAATTAGAGCTTGACACGTGGTTAAAATGCCACACTATTCACCGCTAACCGCTAACCGCTAACCGCTAACCGCTAACCACTCCCTTTATCAGGATAGTTGTTCAAGTTATTTGATGCGCGATTCTTAGCTACGGTAGTTATCAATAAAATGAAAAAATCCGAACGCCTGAAAACGATTGTCGAGTTGAATGTTGCCCAGGAAAAAAAAGCCTTGGAAACATTCGGGCAAGTGCAAAAAAAACAAGTTCAATTGCAAATGCAGCTCGATCATTTGATTAATTATCGTCAGGAATACCAGGAAAAATTCGACGCTTTCTGTAAAACCGGCGCTAGGGTCGGGCAATTGCTGGAGTTTAAGTCTTTTTTGGATAAACTCGATCAAGCGATTAACGGACAGGAGCAAGCGCTGCAGTCATTGGGTACGGAACTAAGTCGGGTGCGCGGAAATTGGATAGGACTGCATAATCGAACTAAGAGCCTGTCGAAATTATTTGACGCGGCGCAAGCCGATGAAGTTAAGCAGTTAGATAGACGCGAGCAGAACGAACAGGATGATAGAGTCGCTTCAGGGCGGCGCGGCGGCACGAAAAATGCTGGATAAATCCGTAACAGTTAAGAGGAAAAGTATATGAGCGCTTTAAATTTATTGACGATGTTATCCGGTTCGATCGGCAAAGAAAATTTAAGCCGGCTTTTTCAGGGAGAAGATAAAGCATCCGGTGACTTTGCCGAAACCTTGATGGCTCAGATCGGTTTGCTCGCACAACCCGAATCTCAGGAAAATTTAACGTTGCCAATAACTGATTTTGCGGAAATATCCGAACAATTAACGCAGTTGACAAGTTTTGATTCCGAACAAATGAGTTCGACTATGCAAGAAATTGCCGGTTTGTTGGGCAATAAATTGCCGTCCTCGGAGCATTTTGATCAAGAAATCGATCTAGAGAAAACGATGCAGAAGTTAAGCGAGGTACTCGCTCATATTGAGGCCGCGACCGAGTCGTTGACTAATTCGACTGGTATGTCCGGCAATGTCGAACGCGCCGTAACGGATGAAGCGAAGTTGCTCGATCATTCTGCTGAGGAAACCCCAGCTGCCATTCCGTTAACGACAATGCCTCTGAATATTATCGAAAACCCGGATAAGACGATACTGGCGGTCGATGCGAATACTAAGCTGCCGCTTGAGGATCAGAACGATACCGGGATTACCGATGGTGAGGGAAATATTCCTAAATTAATCAAAAATATATTACAAAACGGAGAGGAGTTGAGCAATGGCAAGTCGCTGATCGAAGAACAGCGTATTGCTGGGGAAAGCAAAGTATCGGCTGACGGAAAGGCTGTTGACCCGCATGCCAAGACCGATTCCAAAACCGCAAGTATTGAAAAAAAATTAGCGCCTTCTACGGCTGTTGAGAAACCGGTTCCGAAAATGGCGTTGGATATGGCTCAATTACACCGGCAAATTGCCGGTCAAACAAAAATCGAAGCACCGGCAATGAGCAAGCCGATGGCGCATCCCGAATGGGGCCAGGAGCTAGGCGAACGGATTGTTTGGATGAATAATCGGGCCATGCCGTTTGCCGAACTTAAACTAAATCCTCAGCATCTCGGGCCTATTTCAATTCGTATCGATATGAATCAAGATCAAGCTACAATCGCATTTTCCGCTCAACAAGCTGCGGTAAAAGAAGCCATAGAAGCCGCGATCCCGAAGTTACGTGAAATGATGGGGGTTCAACAGTTGAATGTAGCTGAGATTAGCGTGACTCAAGCTTCGCTTAACGAACAAACTAAGTTACCGGGATTTGGTCAAACCGCTCAACATCAAAACGAAGGTGGACAAAAAAATAGCCGTGGAACCAGGCCTTTTGAAAACTCGGGCAGTGCGGCTAATGCTAGCGAAGATGTTGATAATGCAAATGCGGTAACCAGTTCAGGAATATTGAGTATTTTTGCATGATGGGAGTGTAATTTGTTAATCCTAAAGAGCACGGTTGGCGTGTCTTTTAGTATGCCATGCTTCGACTTGGCTCGGCGCGAACGGTTATCTGTTTTTTTCCTAGAAATGATTCTGCCGTATCATGCTCCAGTTTTATTTGTAAAAGCTGTGGGAAATGGTCGTGGTTTTTAATTTATAATTCAACGCCTTATGTCAGTAGGCATTGCATTTGATAAGGCTGGATTAAGGAAATGAATAAATTTTCGATTTTTGCTTTCGATTGCTCGGAAATTATTTAAGAAATCGGGTAATGTTCTCTTCGGAGATAAAAAATTTATTCAATTTCAAGAGGATATTTATATGGATTCTCAGCTTCTAACACAACAGCGCGCACAATTTATTGACCGAGTGCATCAGGAATTTTTAGTTATGACAGGCTACGGTGCACATGTTCATGTCAATACACATGGCATTTTGATGTTATTCAATCAATTTTTAAACCAACAAAGACCGGAGAGAGAATTTATCAGAGCAGCGATTAGTTCTCTTAAGCGGACATAATTTCCAGTCTTATTCTTCGCGCGGTCAGGGCTACTTTTCGATGCTTACAAGGAAACCGTTGGTAGACTAGCACTCAGTCAATCTTGTCTTGACGGGTAAAGGTAAATCCGTTCGTCCTGAGCCTGTTGAAGGATGAATTGATTTACGCTGAGTTAAATAATTTTTATCCGAAATTGTAAAAATGACTGAGTATTAGTCATGTATTGGCAGTCGACGCTTACAGCGTAATCGGCACGGTTTCTGTGATTAGATAGGCTCAAGCTTTAACCGCTACGCCAAATAGAAAAGAGTAACCAAATTCCGCCCAATAATGCGCCGACGAAAGCGGTCAAACCGATCAACGATGAGGCACCACCTTCAACGGTCGAGACAATAGAGCTGCCGATAATCATTGCCGCAGTAACTAAGCTGACGGAAATTCGATTGACCACACGGTCGAGCTCCTTGCCCAGCCATTCCGGTCGCGTGATGTCCAATCGAACGCTCAACGCACCTCGTCGCAAATCCTCCATAATTCGGTGCATATCTTCCGGTAACTCGCTTAGCATTTCAACGAGTCCGGCCGCCGATTTAAAACCGCGACGCGCCATGGCTTCGGGATTGTACCGGAGTAGAAACGCCCTTTTGAGTAGCGGTGTTGCCGTCACGACCAAATTAAATGACGGATCGAGTTGTCGTCCCAAACTTTCCAATGTAATGAATGTTTTAATTAATAATGTCAGATCGGCCGGCAAATTGAGCTGATGGTCGCGTAGTAAATTCGTTAAATTAAATAGCAACTCTCCTATGTGCAGGTCTTTCAATGGGATATCGTGGTATTGGTCGATAAAATTGTCGATTTCCAGCGTCAATGCGTCTTTATTTGCCATCGACTTATCGGCCCATTTCAAAAGAATTTTGACGACGATATCCGGATCGCGCTCCACTAAACCGTGCAACAGATTGACGACTTGATTCCTCCGTTCGTCGGTGAGTCTGCCGACCATGCCGAAATCGATAAACGCGATGCGATTGCCGGAAAGAAAGAAGCAATTCCCGGGGTGAGGATCGGCATGAAAAAAACCGTCTTCTAGAATCATTTTAAGCACCGCATCGGCACCGGTTTTAGCCAGTTTTTTCCGGTCTAAATTTGAGTCATCGATGCGATCGATATCATGACCCGAAATGCCGTCGATGTATTCCTGAACATTCACGCGCTCAGAAGTCCATTGCCAATATACTTTGGGAATAATGATAGTGCGGCTTTTTTTAAAGTTGACGCGCATGCGTTCGCTATTGCGCCCTTCGATAGCCAAATCCAACTCTCGACGCATTGATAATGTGAATTGGCGTACGATTTCCTGTGGATTATAACGACGCAGATCCTTGATTTCCCGGGCTGCAACCTCGGTCATTTGGTTGAGTAGGCGCAAATCCGCTTCGACGGTAGGCCGTATGCCGGGACGGCGGATTTTGACAATAACCTGAGTGCCATCCTCCAGCGAAGCTTTATGAACTTGGCCAATCGAAGCGGCTGCTATCGGCGTTTTGTCGAAAGTTGCAAAGACTTCGTGCGGCGGGGCCCCCAGGTCTTCCTCTAGCTGTGCCAAGATTTTATCGATCGGTGCCGGACGGGCTTGGTCCTGCAGTTTTTCGAACTCGGCAATCCAGGTAGGGCTGAACAAGTCGGGGCGAGTTGCGAAAATCTGGCCCAGTTTCACGAAAGTAGGGCCCATTTCTTCCAGAACTCGACGAATGCGTTCCGGTGGTTCCATACTGGTCAATTCGTCGATTTCATGCCAGTGCAAAACATGGCCGGCGCGCTCAACAAGACCAACAATGCCGAGTCGGCGGACAATATCGCCGAAACCATAGCGGATCAAAATCGAAGTGATTTCATGAACGCGTCCGAAATCTCTAGCGACGGAAAAGGTTTCCAATATCATTATGTTGGTATGCTGACGGTTAGGTGGCGGAAATGAATGTCAATATGGGAGAGGGATATCTCGGTAAGTCAATGGTTCATAATTTATATAGTTAGCAGTTAGCAGTTAGCAGTTAGCAGATCGTTAACTTTGGGTTGAAATTCATGTCTGCGTCAAGTTCATATATACCCGTAGTAGATCAAAATTCGGTGCCGGGATGTCCGCCAAAGGACTCCGTGAATACGTCCATGTAGACTCTATGCTAGCTCCATGCTGACCCCTCACCTAACGCTAGGTGAGGGGTCGGATACCCCGGCGCCTCCTCCGGCACTGCCGAAATTTGAAGTGCGAAAGGTATACAAAGAACATGAATAATCGGGAGATTCATATTTGTTATAAAAGTTTCACAAGCCATCGGTCGTAACTTTATCGGCCATATGAATAGCCAGCCAAATCGTGTCACTGTTTCGATCGGTCCATTCTACCCGATGTAAGGTATGTGCCGGGATTAATAAATAATCTCCGGGATTTAAAACAATATCTTCGGGGCGGTTTTTATAACGTAGTTTCGCTTGCCCTTGAAGGAGCAGTACCCACTCGTCCCAGTCTTGATCGTACCAATGGCCGGCTTTTGTCGATTGATTCCTAGAGACAATCCGCTCAATGCGGACATGATCGGTTTTTAGCACGGTTTCGAAGAGTTCTTCGGGTAATCGACTTGGAATGTTTGCGAAAATATTGGAATAGCTTATGGACATCGTTAATATGAATCCAGTCAAAAAGCGATAAATATAGCAAAGGTGAAAGATGAAAGATTCGCTGTTTCCCAAGCTCCTGCTCGCTGTTTCCCAAGCTCCTGCTTGGGAAACACTTGCGCGAAGCTCTAGCTTCGCGGTGCAAAAGTTATTGTGGAGGCGGGGTAAGCAACTCCGATTTAAACGATCAAGTCTATAACTTTTCCTGATTAGCAAGTTTCTTCAGCTAAAGCCCAAAAACCAGCATATCCCTAGCAGGACGGGGTTTGCAACCCCGTCCTAAACGTTTTGACTTTGGCCGAAGTCAGCCGAAATGTTTAGGGCA
>Ga0180009_10004567_pt1 | contig 15213 bp, 12 predicted proteins | sample OS_PC_MetaG_FD_123537 | JGI IMG/M metagenome (GOLD analysis project Ga0180009, IMG submission 123537) | Groundwater microbial communities from the Aspo Hard Rock Laboratory (HRL) deep subsurface site, Sweden - OS_PC_MetaG | ecosystem: Environmental > Aquatic > Deep subsurface > Groundwater...
AAAAGTCGGCGCCACCGAAATTATTAATCCCGAAAAAGCCATGGCCGTTCGGGTTGCCAAGGGGTTGTCGACACCAAATGTGCTTGATTTTATTCCGCTTGCCAAAGGCTTTGATTTGCTTCAAGTTGATCCGCCGCGGGCGTTTATCGGAAAGACATTAAAAGAGCTTGACCTAAGGGCCAAGTACGGCGTTTACATCATCGCCATCAAGGAACTCGTACCGGAGAACTTTATTCTGGTTCCACCGGCGGACTTTTTGATCAAAGACAGTGATCTTCTGATCATGGTGGGCAAAGATGAAGACATTAAGCGCATCAAGGGGTTGAAGTAGCAGACTTGCTTTTTTTGGAAAATCAGCTAAAATTGATTTGCGGGCAATGCGAACAATCCAACAATTAATAACCACGCGATAATATCAATGAGTTTATCCAATTTTTCCACCTTCTTCATGATATTATCGGCATATGCTCGAGAAACTTTAACCTAAACTGAGCATTTCAAATTCTAAAAGGGGATTAAATATCTTTTATTTTTAATCCGCCTTTTTATCTTGCAATTTAACAACTTTCTTCGATGATGAGCTTGATGAAAAGATATTGACGCTCCCATTCGATGGACATGAGTTTGCGCGGATCTATGGGTTGTCCATCAATTGCAGCGGCTCGACACCCATTCGCGAAGTTATCCGGCACATTCCGGAAAAACTCATAAAGATTTTTTCCGCTGACCCAAATGCCATGTTTGAAAAATGCGGGTCCCAGTTCTCGGGCCACCAGGTTGAAAAGCTTTATGAGTATCCGGCCCTCTTTATCCTGATCGCGCATGGGCGTTTTGTTGTGGGAAATTTGCCGACGCATCGGTGCGTACACGCCGCCGCGGCGCAAAGTGGCCCCCGCCAGGCCGGGCATAGCGGCCGAGAGGGCCAGGGTGGAGCCCTGCCGGACAATGGCGGCGTTGACGTCATCCACCGCTTTTCCGTCCAGGAATATGGTTTGAATCCTTTGGTCAAGATATTCCGGACTCACCCCCAGCTGCCGGCACAATAGCTGCTCTATCGTGCATTCCAGCTTGGCCGTGACCGAAAAGCCTTGTCCGAGCAACCGATAAAACGTCGGGAACAGGTCTGAGCCTACTGTCAAGCAGAGGGTCGCTGATGGAGTCTTTTCAGATTCTATGCTCACTATACACTTAAAAGGCGGAAAATAATGGGGAGCCAAATGTGGAACTCACCACAAATTTAATACCTGCAAAATTCAGGTAATAGGACTGAGAGTATCATTTATTAAGTCCCGCTTTAAGCGGGACGTTGTATAAAATCGCGAAGCTATTTTATTTTACCAATTATAAACCTGGTCAAGATCGTCGTCTTTGACTTCAAAACGCACGTTATGGGGCGGCAGGCTCTCCTTTTTGAAGAAATCCGGCAGCCGATCATGCTTGGCTGTAAATCCGGCCCGGGCATTAAAGTCTCTTTCAAGGCTGAGGATCTTTTTCCCCAGGGCAGTTACGTCGGCGGCGGTAAAATCCTGGCCGGTAAAGGCGCCGATCATGTCAACCATGGCCTGAAATGTTTCCGGCTGATCCAGAATTGCAAATGCAATAAAAAGACACATCCCGGTAGCGTCAATGGCGGCCGTGGCAATCTGAAGGTTTCGGGAAAGTTCGATCTGGCCCTCGGGTTTTAAGGGATCCACATTGCCGCCGACACCTAAGACATTGGCGGTCACGGCATAGCCGGCCGTGTGGTCGGCACCCATGGTGCTGGTGGCATATGTTACCCCAATACCCTGGACCGACCGGGGATCGTAGGCCGGCAGCGCCTGGCCCTTCACGACAGGAACCCTTTCAACGCCAAACACCTTGCCGGTTACGGCGGCGCCACTGCCGAGAATGCGTCCCAACGGAGAGCCTTTGCCCACTTCCTTGATAAAATTGATGGCGGCCTGGCCGTTGCCGAACTCGGCCAGGCCTGCCTCCATGGCTACACCGATGGTAGCGCCCATTTCGATGGTATCGAGTCCGTAATCATCATCCAGGCGGTCCAGCATGGCAATGACATCCATATCGTCGATGCCGCAGTTAGCGCCGTGAGCCCACACCGTTTCATATTCCGTCCGCTTGGTCAGGTATTGGCCGCCTTTATCATTGTAAGTGCCCGAACACCGGATGACGCAGCCTTTGTGGCAGCCGTGGGCAAGCGTGCCCCCGCGGGATTTCATGATTTCCGACTGAGTTTCGCCGCTGATGCTGGCGGCCCCGTCAAACCGACCGGTTTGAAAATTGTGGGTGGGCAGTGCGCCGGCTTCGTTAATCACGTTGGTTAATATGTTGGTCCCGAATGACGGCAGGCCTTCGCCGGTAATCGGATGCTTCTTCAGTCCGGCGACAAAGACCTTGTTGGCCTCCTTAAATTTTTCCGGGTTCTTAGGGGATCGTGCCGGCATGTCGGTATCATCCAGCACGATGACTTTGACGCCCTTGGCTCCCATAACGGCGCCGACGCCGCCGCGGCCGGCATGCCGGGTCGGCCGCTGTTCCATGTCGGTAAAGGCCACCGAAGCGGCCGCCATTTTCATCTCGCCGGCCGGCCCGATGGAGATGCAGGCAACCTTGTCGCCGTATTGGGTTTTCATCTTGTCAATCAGGTCGTAGTTGCCCATCATCTTGAGACTGTTGTCGGGGATGATGGCGACGCCGTCCTTGTTGATGACCACTTTGTAGAGGGTGTCGTCTTTGGGTTTGCCTTCGAGCACAATAGCGGCATATCCCAGGCGGGCGAGAACTTGAGCCCCCTGGCCGCCGACATTGGCTTCCTTGATGCCGTCGGTTAGCGGGCTTTTGCAACCCACCGAGGCACGTCCTGACTGGGCTGCATGGCTCCCGCTGAGGATACCGGGAGCGATGACCAATTTATTGTCCTGTCCCAGCGGGTGGCACAGCGGCGGGACTTCTTTGGCGATAATCGCCGAAGTCATACCGCGGCCGCCCAAACCGGCATATTCGCCCAGCGGTTCTTCACCGGCCTGGGGCCCGCCGTCTTTTCCCATGTTTATTCTTAGAATTTTGTCCATGGCAACCTCCTTTTAAGCGGTTGAAGGATTTTAAAGCGTCATGCGATCGTGCTGAAAACATTAGGAGTGGCTTCAATATGGTACTCTCTGTAATTTATCGTAGCAAATTGTAATGTCAAGAAAAACTAAAAATAACACCTCACTTCTTTGTCATAACCTTTGGAATTGAAAAAAATGCTTTATTGACAAATATGCATTCATACTCTATTATTCATACCTGTATTGGGCAAGGAGGGAAAGGGGTGAAAGCTAAAGTAGCAGAGCGCGGCCAGGTTACTATACCCAAGGCTTTGCGTGAACGTTTGGGGATCCGGCCCGGAACCATCCTGGAGTTCAGCGAGGAACTGGGGCGGCTGGTGGTTGTAAAGGCAGACCTTGCAGATCCTGTGGATCAGGTATATGGTCAACTCGGTCGCGGCCGGCGTACCGACGAGGTCATGATTGAACTCCGTGGTGAGGCATGATTACAGCCGTTGATACGAACATACTGGTGGACATTCTGGAACCGGATCCTGTTTACGGACCGGTTTCCAGAGACGCTTTAAAACAGTGCTTAAGAGAAGGTTCAGTCATTGCCTCTGAGGTGGTATGGGCAGAGGTGGTAACTGCTTACGGGCATGCCATAGAAGAGGTCGTCGATGCATTAATTCAAATTGGCATCGAATATAAGCCCATGAGCCTCGAAGCCGCTCTGGAAGCGGCCAGGTGCTGGTTTGAGTATCGAAAGCAGGGCAGAGATCGAAACAGAATTGCGGCTGATTTTTTAATCGGTGGATACGCCCTAATGCAGTCTGATCGGCTATTGACACGAGACCGCGGTTTCTACCGAAAATATTTTACGCCTCTTAGAGTCAAATCTCCTTCCTAAAGCCTTCCAGCCTTCAATTCGCAATTTTAAAATGAATTATGGTCTGTCCCGTTTTCGGGGCTTGTCCGGCGGAGGTATCGTGAAAATAGCAAGTTTCAACGCCAACGGGATCAGGGCGCGTTTGCCGATCATTCTTCAATGGCTCGAGCAGAAATCACCCGAAGTCCTGTGCATTCAGGAAACCAAGGTTCAGGATCAGGATTTTCCCGTGCAGCCGTTTGCGGATGCAGGCTTTCATTGTAATTTTAAAGGCCAAAAAAGCTATAACGGGGTCGCCGTTGTGAGCAAAAAGGAACCCCGATCCGTCTCGACGGGGTTCACTGAAGGCGATGACAAGGAAGGGCCGCGGCTGATTAGGGTCAACATTGACGGGATCGAGATTATCAACACTTACGTGCCCCAGGGGCAGGACCCGAATTCAGAGCAGTTCGCGTACAAGCTTGCCTGGTTCGGTCATCTGCGGAAATATTTTGAAGCAAACCTTGCTCCGAGCGCTGCGGTCATTTGGACCGGCGACTTTAATGTGGCACCAAAGCCCTTGGATGTTTATGACCCTGAAAAACTGCTGGGCAGCATCGGTTATCATCCGGACGAGCATCAGGCTCTGAAGGAAGTCATGGAATGGGGGTTCATCGATGTCTACAGAATGCATCACCCTGTAGAAAAAGCGTTTACCTTCTGGGACTATCGCATTCCCAACGCCGTCAAGCGGGGCTTGGGGTGGCGGGTGGATCATATTTGGGCCACAAAGTGCGTGGCTGAAAAATCGAAAACCGCCTGGATCGATCAAGAGCCCAGGCTCTGGCAGCGGCCTTCCGATCACACCTTTATTGTCGCTGAATTTGAAACCAAAAACTGCATGAAAAACTTTGAAAAGGAAAATATGTAAGTATTTTATAGACAGTTAAAGCCAATCAAATTCTTTTTAATGGGGACGGAGCCAAGAAGGTTCCGCCCCCTTTCACTACATTTTCCTATCAAAAAAATGGTCGTGATCTACAGCACGCGATTTGTTTAGGCTGCTTCGGTTAAATTAAAGGCAGCTTCGGTTTCTTCCTGCCAACCATTCCACAGAAAGGCATGTTCCCTTTCCTTTGCAAGTACGCGAAACGCATATCGCACCTGCTCTTGGTAAAATTCGCAGTAATGGCTTGGGGCGTTCAAATCACCGGAAACCATCTTGATTTCTGCAGGACACGGTGCGCCGCAGAAGTGGCGAATTGCGCACCGGGCGCACGGATCGATATTTTCGACCTTGCGGTCGGTAACCTTCCGGAACGCCCGGCTGTCTAAAATGGCGTCGATATCCTTTTGATACAAGTTGCCGCCTTTGTACTCCGGAATACCGATAAATTCGCTGCATGGAAACATGTCGCCGTTGGCAGCAACGGCAAAAAAGCAGCGACCGGCGCCGCAGGGAGAGATATCGCACATCAGTCGCCTGCTCGTTGGGCCAGCAATGGCCGCCAGCACGTTGGCGAAATTGGCAACAACCAATTTGCGCCCGGTCTGTTTGAAAAGCTCATAGCTCCGATCAAGCGCCTGGCAGAAATTTCTTGTCAGGGCTGCATTGGACGGCTTTAGCTGCCTGCCGCCTTCCTGCGTGCATCTGACCGGGTTCAACATTACAACTCCGACCCCGTGATCATGTAAAAATTCCACAAGCTGGGGAAGCACATGTACGTTTTGCGATGTTACCGTGGTGATCACGTTAAACGCCGAATAGTCCGCCAGCTTTTCCATCACCTGCACAACGGCATCGAAGGCCCCGGCTCCTTGCCAGGTCTTGCGGGTGATATCGGCGATATCGGCGATAGGAGCGTCCAGAGATATTCCGATACCCACCTGATGTTCGGTGAGAAAGGCGATGGCCTCATCGTCCATCAGCGAAGCATTGGTCTGTACCCCGAAGTGAAAATCTTCCTTAAACCGCTGTATGCCCTCAAAAACGGACGCGCGCGCCAGCATCGGCTCACTGCCATGGAAAATCACTTGAGGTTTGACCTCGCCGGAACCGATAGTTGCAAAGTGTCCGGAAAGGCGTGCCAGAGCGTTGCAAAGCTCGTCTTTCGTCATCGTCTTACCATTGCGCCGCATATCTTCAGGCAGATAACAATAGCTGCAGTTGAAATTGCACCGCTCAGTGGGATTGAAATAAACGGCGGATGGTTTGAGACCAAAGCGTAGATGCTGCATTTCTTTTTGAAAATCATCCGCCTTTTTCTGAAAGTCTGCTACCAGCTTTCCGGCCAGGACTTCCGAAAGATCGTCTTTGGCAACGATGGCCCAAAAGGCCGTATCCGGTTCAACCACAGCGCATTTATCGGAAATGCCGATGTCGAGTACGGAGAAATTTGGCCCGTATCCTATATTAGCATACCGGGCAGGAATTTTTTCCTTAAAATGTTTGTTCACAGGATTTCCCTTTATCCATTTTGGTTCTTTTTGGGCGCCAGCATAATGTAATGGGACAGCCCTGTGCCGATCCGGCGGCACCGGCGGCGATACGCAATCACTCGCTTTTTTTTCATAATACCCTCCTTTGGTTTTAGCCTGAATTTTTCAGTGTGTCAGCTGTGTTGCAGACTTCCAAAAAAAAACCCGATCCGGTTCTTTAAAAAAGAGCCGATTCGGGTTCCTTTTACCATTAGGTTCCCTGATTTTAGGCATCCAGCAGGTCTTCTGGCTTTCGGGTCATCTAAAAATCCGCGGCCTTCCCCTCAGGGTTCTCCCTGAAAGTGACCAAGCCTTGCGCTTTATGGCGGATGTTTATCTCCGATTACAGCGGCGGGATCGCCACGGATTTTCACCGTGTTCCGGGATACTGGATGCCACCACAATTTCAGAATCTAGCTGTCATAGGATCAGAACCTTGTCAAGATGTTTTTTCCGGAACTCGATAAGCAGCGTTCGATATTTCACAAAGCATGATTAATAATTGACACCCTTCCCTCTTTTCCTTAATATCATTTGTTTTATTTGGAGCTCTTATAATTTTTCAGCACTTATGTAATGATTTATGTAAAAAACGCAGGGCAGAATAAATGAGGACCGTATTCCGGCAGGATAAATTGAACCATATCCAACGGGCTGTCGAATCGATGGCGAAAAAGATCAAGACAATTCTGACATTGTCGGCGGACTCTCCAGCCAAACATAAAAAGATACTGCGTTTGACGATTGAAGTTCCCGATCAACCGTTGTTGCCCTGGTTGATGAACCAGAAATCGAGTCTGAAAATTTACTGGTCGGACCGCCAGGATAAATTTGAAATGGCCGGGGTTGGCGCTGCGGACTATGTTGGCGATGGCGATGAATACGGTTACTATGAATTGTTTAGACGGCTGCATGGTTATCTAGATAATTCCGGCGATCGTGTTCGTTATTACGGCGGATTTAATTTTGGGTCGAATCAAGAAGCTGATGATGGCTGGAAGCGGTTTGGCCGCTATTTTTTTATTTTGCCTCGATTTGAATTGGTTAAATCGGCGAATAAAGCTTTCTTTGTTTGTAATTTGCTCACCGATGTCGATGGATATCATTACAGGCCGATCATGTCTCAGCTTGAAGCCATTTCCTTTGAAAACGGCAACATCTCCCACGACATCCCGAAGATTATCTCGGAGAAAGATTTTCCTAAAAAAACCGATGGATAGAGATTGTTCAATCGGCGCTAGCTGCTTGCGACGCGCAGCAGTATGAAAAGATTGTTCTTGCCCGCAAAACCGTTCTGGAATTATCAGAAAGCCTTAATTGCTTGGTTATATTGCACAATCTAAAAGAAGAGGTGTCAAACAGCTATAAATTCTGTTTTCAGCCGGAGGATAATCTGGCGTTTATCGGCGCATCGCCCGAACTGCTTTATTATCGTGAAGGAAAAAAGATACGATGTGAAGCTGTGGCCGGAACCCGGCCTCGAGGGCGAACGAAAGAAGAAGACCAAAGATATAGCGCGGAGCTCTTGAGAAGCGAGAAAGACCTGCGGGAACATCGTTACGTCATCCACAGCATTGAAGATGCCTTTAAGCCTCTGGCCCGCTCCGTCCTGAACTGCAACCCTACATCCACCTCTCTTTTGAAGCTTTCCCGGATACAACACTTAATTACCCCTTTTGAGTTTGAATTAAAAGAAAACGTCTCGGATGCTGAATTGATCGGCGCGTTACATCCCACAGCGGCGGTCGGGGGGTATCCAAAGGATAAGACTATCGGCGAAATTATGCGATTGGAAGGTTTCAATCGGGGCTGGTATGCCGCTCCGGTGGGCTGGGTGGGTCGGGATGCCGCTGAGTTTGTGGTAGCGATACGAAGCGGTTTGGTAAAGGGCAATTTCCTCAGTTTGTATTCCGGCGCCGGTATTATTAACGGTTCCGTTCCGGAAAATGAGTGGGACGAGATGAACTATAAAATCGAAATGTTTTTAAGGGTGTTCACCTGATGGATCCACAAATATCATCCAGTTTGAACGCGATTTGGGCCGAGCTGATCGTCAAGGAAATGCTGCGCAACAAAATAGATCAATTTGTGCTTTCTCCCGGTTCCCGGTGCACACCGCTGACCGCTGCCGTTGCCGCTGAAAAAAAGGCCGCTGCCATTATGCATTTTGATGAAAGAGGGGCGGCTTATTTTGCTCTCGGTTATGGCCGCGCAACCGGCAGGCCGGCGGTATTGGTGTGTACTTCGGGAACCGCCGCCGCAAATTATTTTCCGGCGGTTGTGGAAGCTTCCATGGATAGGGTGCCACTGATAATGCTGACGGCAGACCGACCGCCGGAACTGCTCGGCAGCGGCGCCAACCAGACCATCGACCAAGTCAATTTATACAGCAAGTATGTTCGATATCACTTCGAACTTCCCTGTCCGGACAAGCAGATTCCCCCTGAATCTATCCTGACGGTGGTGGATCAAGCCGTTTATCGAACAACCCGTTCGCCCCGCGGGCCTGTGCATATCAACTGCATGTTTCGGGAGCCGCTGGTACCCACTCAATCCCAAAAAGATTTCAGCCTGTATCTTTTGGGCGTAAAAAGATGGATAAACGGGAATAAACCATTTACTTTATATGGGCCGTCAATTCATACCATTGACGACAGCAAAGTCGAACAGCTTGCCGCCGTCATTAATAAAGCGCAAAACGGCTTGCTTGTTATCGGCAAATTGAATGCCGATTCTGAAAGAGAGGCCGTCCGTCGATTGTCACAGAAGTTGAACTGGCCTACGTTTGCCGATATTCGATCCGGATTGCGGCTGGGAGTCAAAGACAGCAATACCATTACTTATTTTGACCAGTTACTTTTGGCGGATACGTTTCAAAAACTAAACCCAAGCGTGATTTTGCACCTGGGTGGTGTAATGGTCTCCAAGCGATTTCAGTTCTTTATTCAAAAAAACCAACCGGAGCATTACATCCATGTGTCCGACCATCCCTTCCGGCATGATCCCGACCATAGGATCACCGCAAGAATTGAATCCGATTTCTGCTGGTTTTGCCTAAAGCTGCTTCCGTTAATAAAAACCGGCGCAGACAACCTTTTTCTAAAGCGATTTCAAAAGGCCGACAACATCGCCGGAGAGATCGTTGAAATGTTCATTGCCGACAGTCCGGCGATTACGGAACCTGCTGTTGCCAGAATCGTATCCAAGACTATTCCAAAAGACAGCTGTCTTTTTGTGGGCAACAGCATGCCGATTCGCGATATGGATATGTATGCCGACCCTTCGGGCCCTGGCGTTAAAATAGCAGCCAACCGCGGCGCCAGCGGTATCGACGGCAATATTGCGACAGCTTCAGGATTTCTTCACGGCTCACGTGCACCCGGTACACTGGTGCTTGGAGATCTGGCTTGCTTACATGATGTAAACTCACTGGCCCTCTTAGCTAACATATCCAATCCATTAACGGTTGTTGTCGTCAATAATAACGGTGGCGGCATCTTTTCGTTTCTGCCCGTGTCCGAGTGCCGGGAAATATTTGAACCGTTTTTTGCCACACCTCACAATTTAACGTTTGAAAAGGTCGCGGAAACATTTAGGCTGGAATATTATCAGCCCCGGTCAAAAAAAGCGTTTATTCAAGATTACCAAAAGGCCATTAACACAAATCGCTCGACTGTCATTGAGGTCCGGACCGACCGTGATGAAAACCTGACCTTTCATCGACTGCTTCAAGATAAGATCAAGACAAACATAGATAACCTTTAAGCAATAATGACCCGATTGAATCGATTTTGCTATATAACTTACGGCGACCCTATGCGGCCCCCGGTGCTGTTTCTGCACGGATTTATGGGGAATACCGCCGAGTGGAGCGAAATCGTCCCCTTTTTTTTCGGAAAATTTTTCTGCATTGTCGTGGACTTGCCCGGGCATGGCCGCACAGCGGTTCAGGATGAAGATGATTATCGGATGGAAAATTGTGCGGACAATTTGGTGATGTTTCTTGATGCACTGAATATTTACAAGTGTCGCCTGGTATCATATTCGATGGGCGGCAGGCTGGCCTTCTATCTGGCGGTTTTTTACCCGGAAAGATTTGAGAAAGTTGTTATCGAATCCGCCTCTCCGGGGCTTAAAACCAGGCAGGAAAGACATGCGCGCGTCATCCATGACTGCAAGGTGGCCCAAAAGCTTGAAGAGTTGCCGTTTACACAGTTTTTGCGGACCTGGTACAGTCAGCCTCTATTTTCATCCCTCGATAAAGACAGCAAGCAATACCAAAAAATGATCCAAAAAAGAATGGAAAACGATGCCGAAAAGTTAAGCTTATCATTGAAACTGATGGGTGCCGGCGTTCAGCCGTCACTCTGGGATATCCTTGACCAAATAACCGCTGATGTGCTTTTAATCGCCGGAGCAAATGATAGCAAATATAAACAGATTGCCTGTGAAGTGGCTGAAAGGTGCCGCCGGGCGAAAGTAGCGATTATTGAAAATGCCGGCCACAACGTGCATTTTGAAAACAGAAATGAATATGTTAAACATGTTGACCTGTTTTTGAAAGGAAAAGAGTAGGGAAATTATGACTACCATTAACTGGATCGAACCCAAAAAGTTCACCGACATCAAATATCACAAAGCCGAGGGGATCGCCAAAATAACCATAAATCGTCCCGAAGTGCGCAATGCGTTTCGTCCCCTGACGGTCACTGAAATGATCGAAGCCCTGGCGGACGCGCGCGCCGATCATGCCATCGGTGTTGTCATTTTAACCGGTGAAGGGGACAAGGCGTTTTGCTCCGGAGGTGACCAGAGGGTGCGCGGCAAAGCCGGATATAAAGATGAAAAAGGCGACCACCATTTGAATGTGCTCGAATTTCAACGCCAGATCCGCACCTGCCCCAAACCGGTGATTGCCATGGTTGCCGGTTATGCTATCGGCGGCGGACACGTTCTGCACTTGATATGCGACCTGACCATTGCGGCCGACAATGCTGTCTTCGGCCAGACCGGTCCGCGGGTGGGCTCATTCGACGGAGGTTACGGTTCTGGATATCTGGCACGGGTGGTCGGCCAGAAAAAGGCCCGGGAAATATGGTTCCTCTGCCGCCAATATGATGCCAAGCAGGCACTGGAGATGGGCCTGGTGAACACCGTGGTACCGCTGGAAAGACTTGAAGATGAAACAATTGCGTGGTGCCGGGAAATTCTGGCGAACTCTCCGGTCGCCATCCGTTGTCTGAAAGCGGCCCTAAATGCCGACTGTGACGGGCAGGCAGGACTTCAGGAACTTGCCGGCCATGCCACCATGCTGTTTTACATGACCGAAGAAGGTCAGGAAGGGCGCAATGCGTTTTTGGAAAAGCGCAAGCCCGATTTTTCAAAATTTCCTCGGAGTTCTTAATCGTTATTTGTCAGCGATTTTTGAGTGGTAAGTGGAACAATCAAACCTAAAAATCTGGATTCTGGCCGCCAGGCCTAAAACCTTATGGGTGTCGGTGGCGCCGGTTGCTATCGGTTCTGCCATGGCCTTTGAAGGCGGCGGGCTGCATATCCTGTCGGCGGTGTCGGCTTTGCTTGGGGCGGTGTTAATTCAAATCGGCACCAATTTTGCCAACGATTATTTTGATCACCATAAAGGCGTCGACTCACAAGGTCGCCTGGGCCCCACCCGGGTAGTTCAGGCCGGACTGGTGAGCTCTTCGGCGATGAAAACAGCAATTATTGCGGTGTTCGCCCTATCGGCGTTACCGGGAGCTTATCTCGTCTGGCGCGCAGGATTGCCGGTTGTTGTCATCGGGGCGCTTTCGATTCTTTTTGGTATTCTTTATACGGCCGGACCGTATCCGCTGGGGCATGTCGGTTTAGGGGAAATTTTCGTGATCATTTTTTTCGGGCCGGTAGCTGTCGGTGGGACCTATTATGTTCAAACGCTGAATATTTCCTTGCCGGTCTTGCTGTCCGGCCTGGCACCCGGGCTTTTTTCAGTGGCGATTCTAACCGTGAACAATTTGCGGGATGTAAAAAGCGATCGTCAGGCCGGCAAAAAAACCTTGGCCGTGCGATTCGGCGCTAAATTTTCTAAAATCGAATACCTGTTGTCCATAGTGATGGCCTGCTTGATTCCCCTGTTTTTGTTGTTGGACGATGAAAAGCATCCCTACACACTCCTGGCTTCGGTTGTTTTTCTGGTGGCGATGCCGTCGATTAAAATCGTGTTCACTTCCGAAGGAGCCGTATTGAATCGTGTCCTTGAGCGCACCGGCAGGTTGCTTTTGCTTTACAGTCTGATCTTTTCCCTCGGATGGATTGTATGAATGTCGTCGAAATTACAATCTATCGTTTTCGTCTCAAGTTAAAACGGCCTTTGAAAATAAACACCGCTGTTTTGAATTTTCGGGAGGGATTTGTCATCCGAATGGCCGATGACAGCAGATCTTGCGGTTGGGGAGAGGTTTGTCCCCTGATAGAATTCAGCCGGGAAAACACGACACAAGCGGGCAACGAGCTGGCGGATCTGCCGTCATTATTAACCGGGCGGGGCATTCCATTGGATATTGAATCGTTAGACGGTGGTTTTGAGGACTGGTTGGGCGGCTTCAACTTCTCGGCATCGGTGAGATTCGGAGTTGAATCGGCGGTGTTGAATTTAATGGCGGCCTCAAGGCGTCAGGGATTGCACCGATTACTGGATGAAGGCGCGGCCGCGGCGATCGCGGTCAACGGACTTTTAACCGGAACTAGGAAGCAGGTGGAAGAAAGAGCAAATGCGATGTTTAAAAAGGGATATCGTGCCTTCAAGTTAAAAGTTGGAAGAATGCCGATGGATGAAGACATCGACCGGATCGCCGGAGTCAGAAAGATCATCGGTCCCGACGCTTTATTGAGACTCGATGCCAATCGTGCCTGGAGCATCAACGAGACGCTCAAATTCATGGATCTCGCGGTGAAATTTAATGTTGACTATATTGAAGAGCCCGTGGAGGGCTTCATTCCGTTACAAAAAATGGTCCATGAATACCACCTGCCGATTGGGGTGGCGCTGGATGAATCGCTGCTGGAAATATCGCCGCAAGAAGTCCCGCGCCTGCCTTCGTTAAGGGCTGTCGTCATAAAACCGATGCTGCTGGGATTTGAACAGGCCGTACGCTATTCCCGGGCGGCAACCAGAATGGGCATTACACCGGTAATAAGTTCAGCGTTTGAGAGTTCCCTGGGAGTGCTCACCCTCGCTTCGATGGCGGCAGCGACAACCGGCGGCAGAACGCCGGTGGGCCTTGATACCCTTGATTGGCTGGAAGATGATCTGCTGGAACCGCCCCTGCGGGTCCGGTCCGGCAATATTTTCCTTTCCGATGATCAATGCCGAATGCAAACCGTCAAAACAGAGCTTTTAGAAGAATTTGCCCGGTGAAAACCATACGCTTTTCTCTTCAGCGCATCGCAGAAACATATGCTGATCGTCCGGCTCTGATCGGGGCCGAGCGGATGATCTCGTATGCCGAATATCATCGGCAGGTTCACACCGTGGCCGACAATTTAATTCAGATTGGTATAGAGCGCCAAGAACGCCTGGGAATCATTTTAGATAATTCCATCGAATATATTCTGCTGCTAATGGCTGCCTTTCAGATCGGTGCGATCGCCTGCCCTATCAGTCCCCGCTTTCCGGAAAAAACGATCAACACATTGCTGGAGAAAATTAACTGCAAAAAGCTTGTTGCCGGGCCATATCACCGCTCCAAGTCCTATAAAGCTACAACTTTTGAGTTAGCCGCTTTATTGAATCCTCTGGAGAGCTTGGCGGGCAAAACCATATCGAAGGAAATCGATGTGGAACAGGATGCCACCATCATCTTTACTTCGGGAAGCAAGGCCGAACCCAAAGCGGTTTTGCACACATTGGCCAATCATTATTACAATGCCCTGGGGGCCAACGACAATATGCCCCTCCAGCCGCGTGATCGCTGGCTGCTGTCGCTTCCGTTGTATCATGTCGGCGGGATGGGTATCGTGTTTCGGTGCTTGTTATCCGGTGCGGCGGTGGTGGTTCCGGCCCGAAATGATAGGATGACCGCGATAATCCTCCGCCATCGGGTCACCCATGTTTCGCTGGTCCCTACCCAGTTAAAACGCCTCCTGGACGATACCGTTTCAGGGGAAACAGCAACCTGTCTCAAACATGTTCTGGTGGGGGGAAGTGCCGTGCCGCAGGATTTGATCCGGCGGGCGAAAGAAAGCGGTTTTGAACTGCATACCAGTTACGGCTTATCCGAAATGGCATCACAAGTAACCACTACCGCTTTGGCCGATTCGCCCGAAAAGCTGTTTACCTCCGGCAGGATCTTAAAGTACCGAGAACTTAAACTTTCTCCGGAAAATGAAATCCGTGTTCGGGGCAAGACCCGCTTTAAGGGCTACGTCGAAAAAAAATCTCTGATAACACCGTTTGATGAAGACGGTTGGTTTGGCACTTGCGACCTTGGCGTAATGGATGTCGAAGGCTATCTGATGGTATTCGGACGAAAGGACAACATGTTTATCTCCGGAGGGGAAAATATCCAGCCCGAAGAGATCGAAAGGATATTAGGCCGGCTGGATATTGTTGACCAAGCCATGGTGGTGCCGGTCAAGGACAGCGAATACGGCCAGAGACCGGTTGCCTTTATTAGGGCGGCGGGAGAACGGGAAATAATCGCCGAAGACATTATCCATTTCCTGCAAGAATATCTACCCCGGTTTAAAATCCCGGTCGGGTTTTACCCCTGGCCGGACGGTACAAAGCTGGACGGTATCAAACCGAGCCGACGGTTTTTTGTCGAACTGGCACAGGAATTA
>Ga0180009_10004568_pt1 | contig 15212 bp, 17 predicted proteins | sample OS_PC_MetaG_FD_123537 | JGI IMG/M metagenome (GOLD analysis project Ga0180009, IMG submission 123537) | Groundwater microbial communities from the Aspo Hard Rock Laboratory (HRL) deep subsurface site, Sweden - OS_PC_MetaG | ecosystem: Environmental > Aquatic > Deep subsurface > Groundwater...
CCTCCTCGATACTGGGTGAAAGACCTGAAGACCTTCAACCCGGTAGCTTGGGACAGTCCCTGCTCTACTTCAAGACTGCCTTCAGGGGGCGGGTCGGATTATAGCACTCTCCCCGGGTGGGACTCGAACTACCCCTCCCACCCATACTCCCCCATATCCACCTTCCCCCGCTCGGAGAACTCCACCCTCTCCTCCTCCAGCATCCTCCGCTGCCTCTCCGCCCCCTCCCGCTGGCTGATCCGGCCCTGGGCGTTGATCACCCGCCACCACGGAACACCATCGGGGCAGTGGGCCATGGCCCCGCCCACCCAGCGCGGACCGAAGGCCCGGAAGGCCGGAGCATCCATTCCCGACGGGGCTCCCACCAGCTCGGAGATCCGGCCGTAGGTGCACACCCGCCCCCGCGGGATCTGCATGACCATCTCCCACACGGCCTCCTCGAAGCCCTCACGATCGGGCGGTGTCGTGAAACGCGGCACCGTCAACCTCCTGCCATATCGGCCCCGGAACGAACACCCGTTGACCCCCACCCCGCCGATCCCCTATGAATCCCCGGAAACCCTGCCCCTCCCGGCGGCGTACTGGCTGACCTGGATCATCCGTCCCCTTCCATCCGGAGGCAAGCGCCCATGTCCCGATTCCTGCCCCTCCTCGTCCTGGCCATCATCGCGGCGATCCTGCCGTCCGGCCAGGTGTTCGCCGAACAGACCACCGCACCGGCCGAGCCCGGTCTGCGCATCCTCATCCTCGGGGGCACCGGTTTCATCGGGCCCTGGGAAGTGAAGGCCGCCCAGGAGCGCGGCCACACCGTCACCCTGTTCAACCGGGGCAAGACCAGGCCCGACCTCTTCCCCGACATCGAGACCCTCAAGGGCGACCGCGATCCGGACAAGGACGAGGGTCTGTCGGCCCTGGAAGGACGCACCTTCGACGTCGTGATCGACAACAGCGGCTACTATCCCCGGCACGTCAAGGCGTCGGCCGAGCTGCTGGCGCCCAGCGTCCGGCAGTACATCTACATCTCGTCGATTTCCGCCTACGCGAAGACCGACGTCGAGAACCAGGACGTCGATGCGCCGCTGGCCGTGATGGACGACCCGACCCTGGAGACCATGGGCGAGAACTACGAATACTACGGAGCGCTGAAGGCCCTGTGCGAGCAGGCGGCCCAGACGGCCATGCCCGGCCGCGTCGCCGTGGTGCGGCCCGGGTTCATCGTCGGCCCGGGCGACACCTCCCACCGCTTCACCTACTGGCCGGTGCGGGTGCGCCAGGGCGGCGAGATGGCGGTGCCGGGCAGTCCCGAGGACCCGGTGCAGATCATCGACGTGCGCGACCTGACCGAGTGGATCATCACCCTGGCCGAGCAGAACACGACCGGCGTGTTCAACGGCTGCGGTCCCGAGGGGCGGCTCACCATGGGCAAAGTCGTCGAGACCGCCCGCGCCGTCACCGGCAGCGATGCCGTCTTCACCTATCTGGGCACCGGCTGGGACGAAACCCACCCCGACGTCGCCTTCCCCATCTGGACCCCCTACGAGGGCGAGTACAAGGGATTCCACACCTTCAGCAACGCCCGGTCGGTGGCCTCGGGATTGACCTTCCGGCCCCTGGCCGACACCATCACCGCCACCCTGGAGTCCTTCGACGGCCTGCCCGAGGACAAGCGGGCCGCGGCCCTGGAGCGCATCCCGGTGGCGGGTGAGGCCGAGCTGATCGCCGCGGCGAAGGCCGCCGGCGAATGAACCGGAACAGGAGCCGCCCATGACCGGCATGCCGCCCATCGTCGTCGAACTGTCCGTGGCGGCGTCCCGCCAGGCGGTCTGGAAGGCCATCACCGACCCTGACGAGATGCGCCGCTGGTACTTCGAGCAGATGGAGGACTTCCAGCCTAGGGTCGGGTTCGAGACACGCTTCACCGTCCGGCACGAGGGGCGCGATTACCACCACGTCTGGCGTGTCACCGAGGTCGTCCCGCAGATCAAGATCACCTACACCTGGAATTACGAGGGCCTTCCCGGTGAGGGCGCGACCACCTGGGAGCTGGCCGAATCCGACGGTGGAACGACCCTGACCCTGACGAACACGGGTCTGGAGAGTTTTCCCCGCAATGATCCGGCGTTCAGCCGCGAGAGCTGCGAGGGCGGGTGGCGCTACTTCATCAGGGAGCGTCTCGCGCACCATCTGGGCCCTCACCCCTGACCATTCCGTTCCGCGGCATTCTCATATAAGCCGAGGGCCCGGTTGCCACCGGGCCCTCCGCGTCTTCCCTGGATTCCCGGGAATCGGTTTACCGATACAGAGCCTTCAGGTTGCTCCAGGTCTGCGCCTCGGTGTCGACCGTGCAGTTGTCGATGTACAGCACGAGCTGGGTGAAGTCCCAGAAGGCGGCGTTCGACGCGCCGGAACTGCAGGAGGTGGTCAACGCATCCGGGTAATCCGCAAGCACCGGACCGCTGTCGGTATCGCCCCTCTTGGTTCCGTTTCCGACGGTGAATCCCAGGCAGGCCCAGTCGTAACCGTCGATGGTGGCGGTGGCCGTGACGTTGGTCCGGGCGCCGATGACGTTTCCGCCGACGTAGGTCAGCGTCTCGAATTCCACGTAGGAAAGGATCTGCCCGGTGTACGACGGGTCGCCGGTGCTCCAGGGGCCGGAGCCGCTGAGCCAGATCGTCCCCCCGTGGAAGACCTTCTTCCAGGTCCGGGTGCCGTTGCCGGCGATGACGGAATCGTCGATCAGCACGGCGTCGGCGGTCTCGATGGCGCAGGAGTAGGCCCAGCTTGCGCCCAGGACCGCGCCGTCCCAGGACGCCGCATTCAACGTGGTGCCGGCCAGCATGGCGCCGCCGGCGGCATCCCAGCCTTCAGTGTAGCGGCCGGTGGGCACGGTGCCGCCAATGTCCGTGGAACTCCAGGTTCCGGTGAGAGGGGCCCCCGCCAGTGCGATGGTGGGGCAGAGGAGCAGAAGAGCGAGCAGTGCTGTTGCAAAGTTCCGCATGAGGAACCCCCTATGATGATGGCGGCCCGGAATGGACCGCCGGAATTATTTTAGATCTTGTACTCGCAGCTTTCAATAATATTGATTTATTATCTTATTATAATATTATTGATAAAATATTCGGGACAAAAGTAATCTTTTATGGATTAAATTTAACTTTTGATCGTTTCAATATATAATGATTTTGACAACACGCATCCACAAACAATTCCCACCCATCCGCTACGAGCAGCACCTTGAGCCCCTGGGCCAGGTGGCCGGCTGATCGAGGCGGAGGGCGGTCAGTTTCGCCGCCGCCGTTGCCGGGTCTGGAACCACAGGGCGAACCCCGAAACCACCGTCACTAGGGCCAGCGCCGCGAGGACCCTCAGGACGGGGTTGTTGATGTCGTCGCGGCCCAGGTAATCCATGGTGTGGAGCATCCAGAGGAAGTCGAAGACGCGCCAGCCCCCGTTGCGGTGGGTGACGACCTGGCCGTCAGCGGCCGAGACGTAGACACGCGTTCCCGACCCGTGATCGAAGGTCACCCGCCAGGCCGGCAAAGGCCCCTCCCTGTATTCATGGTGCGGGCCCACCTGGCCGGGTTCCAGCCGGTCGACGCTCGCGATCCCGGCCCGGGGCAGGAAGCTCTCCTGTGCGATGGCGCGCGCCTCCTCCTCGGTGACCGCCGGCCGCACTTCCCCGGTCGCGGTCCCCACCAGGACCGTCCCCGGCTCCGCCCCGGTGGAAAACTTCGCGCGGTAGAAGGTCTCCCCCAGGACCGAAACCACATCGACGGATCCCACCGTGTCGGGGACCCCTGCAGCGCGCAAAGCGTCCGCCGGACCCATCCAACCGGGACCCAGCACCAGCGGTTCCCCCGGTGCGCGCAGGTGGTCGCCGTGGATCTCGTCGAGATCCGTCCAGGCGAAGTAGATCCCGCTGATCACCCACAGCGCCAGCTGGATGCCGATGATCACGGAGATGCCGCGATGGAACTTGCGGTAATGCATGGGCCGGAGCATACCTACTGCTCCGCCTCGACCCCGGGATAGGTCGTCATCGACCACGGGACGTGCCCCGAATCGGCGAAGCTGACCAGCTTCAGCGCGCCGTCCGCGCGCACCTGGATCACCGTGACCGAACAGTTGGCGATGCTCATGCCGAGCCAGGCGTGGGGATCCACCCCCAGGGCCCGGGTCACGAACCACCGGATCACGTTGCCGTGGCAGACCACGATGTCGTGCTCGTCGCCGGGTCCGGCGGCCGGCCGGAAGATCCGCGCCCAGCCCGTCTCGATGTTCGCCTCGCACTCGGCGGCCTCGCCCGGCTCCAGGTCGTCCATGATGTCCTGCCGCCGGGTCGTCGGCGTGCACTCGCGGATGTCGTCGAACCGGTCCAGCGTCAGGTCGGGAAAGTGGGCAGCCAGGATCTCGGCCGTCTCCCTCGCCCGCGTCATGGTGCTGGACTGGATGGATGTGAACGCGACCGGGTAGCCGTCCAGGCGGGCGGCCAGCAGCCGGGCCTGCTGCCGGCCCAGGGCCACCAATCCCCCCTCGTCGGGCGTATCCACGCCGTGTTCGTACTCGCCGTGGCGGATGAGCCAGACCGTCCGCACGGGTTCGTCATATGTCGGCAGAACCGCGACGGCCGACCCGGCGCAGATCACGAGAAGGACCAGGGAGAAAACGGCACGGATCATGGGTTGCCTCCGGGCTGGGGGACCGAACAAGGTGCCCGGACATTACCGCGGCCCTTCATGGTGCGCAACACCGGGATCCATCAGGCTGGCATACGATGTTGATCATGAATTTTACCTCTATAACAGTAAATTTCTGACTTTTCTCGGGGAAAACATCCTCATTCCATGAAAATTATCAATAATTTCCACCCAAGCAGTAATTTTTTTCGATTTCCCCTTGACCATTGGCTTCACCGTGCCGAAAATCATGATAATAACCGTCAAGGCAGTAAATACCAGCCCCAAGAACCCTCAACCACCATCCCACGGGGGAGCAGCCCATGCCGGCCGCAGCCACCGATCATTCGCCCGGCGCCTGGACCCGGAACCTGGGCGCCGCCGTTCGCCGGCACCGCAAGCTCGCCGGCCTGAACCAGGCCGAGCTTGCCCGCCTGGCCGGCGTGGGCAAGACCGTCGTCCACGATCTGGAGAAGGGCAAGCCCACCATGCAGGTCGATACGGTGCTGAAGATCCTCGCCGCGCTCAACATCCGCCTGGCGTGGACCTCGCCTCTCGGGGAGGCCGGCGATGCGTGAAGCCCTGGTCCTGGTCCATGGCCTGCCGGCCGCCAGGCTGAGTGAAGGCGACGACCGCCGGGAGTACCGGCTGACCTATCACGGTGACTACGCCGGTCCCCCGGTCTCCCTGGCGTTGCCGGTCCGGCCCGAGCCGTACGTCTTCGACCGCTTTCCCCCCTTCTTCGACGGCCTGTTGCCCGAGGGCCTGCAGCTGGAAGCCCTGCTGAGGGCGGCCAAGCTCGACCGCAGCGACGGCTTCGGGCAGATCCTCTGCGTGGGCCGGGATCTGGTGGGCGCCGTCACCGTCCTGCCTCCCGACACGGAGGCCGGACCATGAGCCGCTGCCCCATCACCTACGAGGACCTCCCCGACGGTCACCCCGGCCTCTACTCCCGGGCGGGGTTGCGGCTCCTGTCCCCCCGGCTCGTCCGCCTGGATCCGTTGCCCTTCGATGCGGCCGAGCAGCTGCAGGAAGCCGCGGCCCGGGCCGTCAAGATGTCCATCCAGGGGGTGCAGCCCAAGCTGAGCGCCCGGCTCGACGTCCGCCGTGGCCGGTTCGAGGTGGTGGACACGGGCGGCCGTTACATCCTCAAGCCGCCCAGCCCCTCCTATCCCCACCTGCCGGAGAACGAGGATCTCACCATGCGCCTGGCCGCCACCGCGGGCATCGAGGTGCCGGTCCACGGGCTGGTCCCGGGGCGGGACGGCTCATGGACCTACTTCATCCGCCGCTTCGACCGCGCCGGGCGCGGACGCAAGCTGGCGGTGGAGGACTTCGCCCAGCTCTCCGGCCGCGATCGCGCCACCAAGTACGATTCCAGCCTGGAGCAGGTCGCGGCGGTCATCGAACGCTTCGCGACCTTTCCTTTGGTGGAGTTCCAGGAGTTCTTCCGCCGGGTGATCTTCTGCTTCCTGACCGGCGGGGAGGACATGCACCTGAAGAACTGGTCCCTGATCACCCGGCCCCCGCGCGTGCAGCTCGCCCCGGCCTATGACCTGCTCAACTCCACCATCGTGCTGCGCGACGCCCGGGATGAGTCGGCCCTCCCCCTCGCCGGCAAGAAGAGCAACCTGAAACGGGAAGTCCTGGTGGATTATCTGGGGCGTGAACGGCTGGGGCTGCCCGGCCCCGTCATCGACGACGAGCTGGAAAACCTGAAGACCGCCAGCGGACGCTGGCCACAGATGATCCGCCGCAGCTTCCTGCCGAAAGAGCTTGCAGAGGCCTACGTGGAACTCATCGAGGAGCGCAGGTGCCGGCTCTGGGATTGAATCGGAAGTTCCGCGAACCTCACCCCAGCCCGTCGATCACCATCAGCACCGACACCAGCAGGGCGAAGGTATTGATCTCCATGAAACGGATCTTGCAGCTGCGGCCGAAGACGGCCATCACCGCGGCGCCGCCCTCGGCGAGCGCGACGGTGTCGATCCGCAGCAGGGCCAGGGCCCGGACCACGACCACCAGCCCGGCGGCCGCCAGGATGTAGCCGTGCACGGGGCGGTCGAAGACCGCGAACAGGGGCATGAGCAGGGAGGCGACCGCCAGGGCGGCGATCCACAGGAAGGTCAGCTTGACCACCTGGCGGCGGTCGAAGCGGTCGAACATCGAGGGCATCCCGCCGGCGGTGTAGTCGCTCTCGTAGTGCAGCAGCAGCAGCCAGAAGTGCGGGATCTGCCAGATGAAGAAGAAGAACGCCACCATCTGGATGGTGGGGTCCTCGAGGTAGCCGCCGGCCGCGACCCAGCCCACCACCGGGGGCAAGGCGCCGATCAGCGCGCCCGGCAACGCGGCGAACGGCGTGACCCGCTTGAGGGGGGTGTAGATCCCGTTGTAGACCACGGCGGCGGCCACACCCAGCAGCGCCGCCGCGGGCTGCACCAGCCACAGCACGCCGGTCCCGGCGGCCAGCAGTCCCAGGGCGAACAGGAACGCCGCCCGGCGACTGACCCGGCCCGAGGGGATGGGACGGCCGGACGTCCGCGGCATCTTCGCATCGACGAGCGCATCCTGGACCTGATTCAGGGCCGCGGCCCCGCAGGCCTGCAGCAGGATGCCCAGGGCCACCGGCAAAAGCGGCCAGTCGAACCGCCCGCGCATCATCACGTAGCCCACCACCGTGGTCACGGTCGAGGCCACCGTGATGCGCAGTTTCAGCAGCTGCAGCCAGGGTTTCACGGCTATTGCAATCCCTTGATGAACTTGATCAGGGCGTCCACTTCCTCGTCGGTCACGAGGTCGCGCTGCTCGGGCATCTGGTCCTTGTATCCCTTGACGATCTCGGCCTTCGGTTCGAGGATCGCCCGCCGCAGGTACTCCTCGTCGATGGTCACCTGGCGCTCGGTCCCGTCGGGCAGCACCACGGTCTCGGTCTTGCCGAAGACCCCTTTGAACGACGGGCCGACCAGATCCTTGCCGTCGAGCGTGTGGCAAGCCACGCAGCCGCGCAGGGTCAGCAGCTGGCGGCCGGTCGGCGGCCCCGCATCCAGGCCCAGCCAGGCGTCGAACGAATCGGCCGGCACCGAGACCACCTTCGAGAGCATGGCGCTGTGCAGGTCCCCGCAGTACTCGGCGCACAGCAGGTCGTACTCCCCGTCCCGGATCGACTCGAACCAGGCGTGGTTCGTCCGCCCGGGCATGCAGTCCTCCTTGAGCCGGAACGCCGGCACGAAGAAGCTGTGGATCACATCGGACGAGGTGAGGTTCAGCGCCACCGGCCTGCCGGTGGGCACGATCAGCTCGGCGGACTGCTTGCCGTTCTCGTACTCGAAGAGCCAGGACCACATCTGGGCCTTGACCGTCACCTGCATGGCCCCGTCGGGGATGTCCCGCATGACCTTGAACCCGGCCCAGCCGTAGTAGAACATCACCAGCACCAGGATGGTGGGCAGCACGGTCCAGATCGTCTCCAGGGTGGTGCTGCCCTCGATCTGGGCCGGGTTGGGGTTCTTCGAGCGGCGGTAGCGGACGATGAAGAAGATCATCACCGCGGTCACCGCGATCAGCAGCAGGATCGAGGTCCCCAGGATGAAGATGAAGGCCCTGTCGACGAGGCCCGAATAGCTCGATGCGCCGTTCATGCCGTTCCTTAGCGGTGGAGGTAGTCGAAGAAGGTCAGACCCATGAAGATGGCCAGGATGCCCACGGCCACCAGGAACATCGCCACGAATGCAGGCTTCTCGTACTTCAGGTGCATGAAGTACATCAGGATCAGCGCCGCCTTGGCCGGCGTGACCAGCACGGCCACCAGGATCCCGATCTTGCCGGGAAAGAACACCGAGGCCGACACCGTCGCGGCCGTCAGCAGCAACAGGCCCACCCAGATTCCGACGAACAGCCCGTCGGGCAGGACGTGGGGCCTGGCATTGCCGCCGTGGGTCATCGAATGGCTGTGGTTCATGTCGCTCGTCCTTCGCTCAGTTCGTCAGGTAGAACAGGGGCAGCAGGAAGACCCAGATCAGGTCCACCAGGTGCCAGTACAGGCCCACGTACTCCAGGGCGCCGTGGCGGTCCTGGTTGATCGACCCGCTGCGGACCTTCGCGAACACGATGGCCATCGCGATCATGCCGATGACCACGTGGATCCCGTGCAGGCCCGTCATCATGAAGTACAGGCTGAAGAACAGGCCCTCCCCCGCAGGAAGGGCGTGGATGTGCTCGGTTCCCGGAAAGATCCCGTGGTGGTACTTGGCGCTCCACTCGAAGTACTTGATCACCAGGAAGCAGCACGACAGCAGGAACGTCGCCGTCAGCATGGCCAGGCTGCGGCTGCGGTTCCCTCTCTGCAGGGCGCTGACGGACAGCACCATGGTCAGGCTGCTGGTGAGCAGGACGACGGTGTTGGTCACCCCGAGGGTGCGGTTCAGCTCCTCGGCCGCGTGGTGGAAGGCCGCGCCGTCCATGGACCGGTACACCGCGTAGATCAGGAACAGTCCGCCGAACAGCAGCAGCTCGGTGAACAGGAAGAGCCACATCCCGGTCTTCGATCCCTCGTCGTCGCGGTGGACGGGCAGGTCGTTGCCCCGGCCGGCCTCCAGGGCGTGGGCGTGATCGGCGCTCATAGGGACTTGGCCTCCGGGTCGTGACCCTTGGCGAGGATCTCGGTGAAGTCGTAGGGCCCGGTCGTGACCACCGGAGCCTGGGCGAAGTTCAGCAGCGGCGGCGGCGACGACGTCTTCCACTCCAGCGTCGTGGCGCCCCAGGGGTTGTCCCCGGCGATCTTCCCGTGCCTGATGGCCCGCAGCAGGTTGAAGAACATCAGCAGGATGCCCGCGACCAGGATCCACGACCCGATGGTCGAGACCATGTGCCAGAAGCTGAACTGGGGCAGGTAGTCCTGGTAGCGGCGGGGCATGCCCATGATCCCCAGGATGAGCATGGGGAAGTACAGGGTGTTGAAGCCCACCATGATCAGGCCCCAGGCCCAGGTGGCGCGCTTCTCGTCGTACATGCGGCCGTAGATCTTGGGGAACCAGAAGTGCAGGCCGGCGAACATCCCGATCACCGCCCCCCCGAACATGGTGTAGTGGAAGTGCCCCACGATGTAGGCCGTATCGTGGATGTGGATGTCGGTGGCCAGTGCGCCGTTGGCCAGACCGGTCAGCCCGCCGATCGAGAACAGGAAGACCCAGCCCAGGGCGTACAGCAGCGGCACGCGCACCTCGATGGACCCGCGGTACAGCGTGGCCATCCAGTTGAAGACCTTCACTCCCGTGGGCACGGCCACGAAGAAGGTCAGGATGCTGAAGATCCAGCGGGCGGTGTCGCTCATCCCCACGGTGAACATGTGGTGGCCCCAGACCAGGTAGCCCACGACCGCGATGGCCATGGAGCTCATGGCGATGGCCTTGTAGCCGAAGATCGTGCGGCGGGCGAAGGTGGGCAGGATCTCCGAGATGATGCCCATGGCGGGCAGGATCATCACGTAGACCACCGGGTGCGAGTAGATCCAGAACAGGTGCTGGTACAGGATCGGGTCGCCCCCGCGCGACGGGTCGAAGAACCCGATGCCCAGGGTGCGCTCCAGGAACAGCAGGACCAGGGTGATGCCCACCACCGGGGTGGCGATGATCTGGATCCAGCTCGTGGCGTACAGACCCCAGCAGAACAGGGGCATCCCGAAGAATCCCATGCCCGGGGCCCTCAGCCTGTGGATCGTCGTGATGAAGTTCATCCCCGTCAGGATCGAGCTGAAGCCCAGCACGAAGGCCGCCAGCACCGCCCACGACACGTTGGTCTGGGTGTTCACCGCGTAGGGCGCGTAGAAGGTCCAGCCCGTGTCGATGGGACCGCCCGAAATGAACAGGGACGCCAGGGCCATCACCGCCCCGACCATGTAGACGTACCAGCTGAGCAGGTTCAGGCGCGGGAAGGCCACGTCCTCGGCGCCGAGCTGCAGCGGCAGGATGAAGTTGCCCAGGATCGCGGGGATGCCCGGCACGATGAACAGGAAGATCATGATCACCCCGTGCAGGGTGAACACGGAGTTGTAGGTCTTCGGGCCGATGAACTGGGTCCCCGGCTGCAGCAGCTCGAGGCGGATCAGGAAGCCCAGGGCCATGCCGACCAGGAAGAAGGTGAACATGGCCGCCGCGTACATCAGGCCGATCTTCTTGTGATCGACCGTGGTCAGCCAGCCCCACAGCCCCCGGCGGCCGGGAAAGGTGTCGAGGTAGCTGCCGGTCGTGCCGAACGCGGCGACGGAACTAGGTGCGGCCATGCGCCTGGCCCTTTCTCCCGCGGTGGAAGCGGGTCGTGAAAAGCAGGAAGCCGAGGAAGAACAGGACGGAGACGAACATCACGGACCCGACGACCTTGGCCAGGTTGAACACGTAGGTCTTGGCCGCGGGGTCGTAGCTGAAGCAGAACCGCAGCAGCCGGGCGGTGGTCGGGGTGACCTTGCCCTGGGCCGCCTCGTAGATGCCCATCTCGAAGTCGAAGGGCAGGAACTGGATGCCGTACAGGTAGCGGACGATCTTGCCCTCGGGCGAGAGCATGATCAGCCCGCCCGGGTGCAGGTACTCCCCGCCGGCGCGCTTGTACCGGAAGCCGACCGCCGAGGTCAACCGACCGATGTTCTCCGCGTCGCCCGTGAAGAAGCGCCAGGTCTCGGGGGGCAGGTCGCGTCCCACCTGCTTGAGGTAGTTCTCCCTCTTGGTCCGGGCCATCTCGTGGTCGTCCGTGGGCTCGAAGCTCACGGTCAGCAGCTGGAAGGGCTGCTGGGCGGGGTCGAGGCCGCTCTTGCCGAGCACGTCGGCCACCTCGTTCAGCAGCGGGGTGCAGATACCCGGGCAGCTGTAGTAGACCAGGGAGAGAATCGTCGGCTTGTCGATGAAGGACGCCAGGTCGACCTGGTTGCCGTCCTCGTCGGTCAGGACGATGTCCCCAGGCACGAAGTCGCCCAGGTGTTCGTCGAACTCGGTCGTCTCCCCGAGTCCCGTCGCCTCGGCTGCGGTGGCCGGGGCCTGGTCGTCCGGCCCGGCGGCCGCAGGCCAGACCATCGCGCTCATGCCCAGGCACAGGATCAGGGCGAGGGAGCGCACCTTGCCGAACCAACCTGAAAGAACCGGACTCATCAGCTTCCCCTTTGGACCGTCCACCCGGATAAGACCTGGGTCGGGACGGCCGTGATCTTCACCACCACCCATCCCCCGGTCTTTCGGTGAATTTGATATTCATTATACCGAATACCATACTAATATTGTGTGATATAGACCCGCAACGCCAAATTTTTTTGGGGAAGATTGCGGCAATGAAAACCCCGACCGGCAAAGCCGCGGGGTTTTCTATAAATGAGGGTTTTTGAACAGGTTCAATGATTTTCAATGATCTCCTCAAAGAGCGGACCAGCCGACGCACCAGCCCTCCCGGACCACCGGTCCCGAAAAGAGATCACAGGCCCCGCAGGGTCGGCCCGCCTCGGGCGCCACGTAGAACTCGCAGTTCCCGCAGTTTTCCTGGGGATTTTCCGTGGCTTCGACATACTCCAGGCCCTGCCGGACTTCGACGTCCTCAGGGGTCAATTCGGAGATGTCGGTGCAGGGGTCCTGCTCCCGGTCCCTGGAATCGGGGGCGGCTGCGGCCTTCGGCGCATCCCCCGGGGAACTCCCGTCGCCTGACGACTTGTCCTCCCCGCAGCCCGCGATGGACGCGACCAGCGGAGCCAGGACCACCCCCCCGATTCCTGCAACCCCCCAGCGGCCTGCCTGCCGGAAGAACTCCCGCCGATCCAACCTGATTCCATGCATGACGTTCTCCTCTCCGATGATGATGGCGATGGCCTGTCCTTCCTTTCAATATCGCCCCTGCGGGACCCATCCGCCGCCCCTGCGCAACCAGGAGCCCCCGATCCCGTAGTAGGAATCCCGCCCCCCGGGCGGTATACTGCGCGCTTCGCAACCATCCACGGTTCCAGCCAGGAGTCCGCCATCATGACGCGTCCCGTGAAACGCCCGTCCCTGAACCTGCCGGCCGCCATCGCCCTGGCCGCTGTCGCCTTGACCGTCGCAGCCCTTGCTGCCGTCACCGCGCCCGCCTTGGCCCAGGAGGATGCCCTGTCCTACCAGCTGCCTCCCCGGGTCCTGGTGGACATCATCGACGCCCCGCCCTCCCCCTTCGTGGCGGTCAGTCCGGACAAGGAGTGGCTGCTCCTGCTCCAGCAGCCCGGACTGCCCCCCATCGAGGAGGTCGCCCAGCCCGAGCTGCGCCTGGCGGGTCTGCGCATCAATCCGCGGGACAACGGACCCAGCCGGGTGAGCAGCCTCGACCGGCTGACCTTCCGCCGCCTGAGCGACGGCAAGGAGGTGCCTGTGACCGGGATCCCCGAGGGCGGACGGATCACCGGCGTCAGCTGGTCCCCCGACGGCAAGCGCATCGCATTCGTGGTCACCCGCGACGAGCGGCTGACCCTGTGGGCCGCGGAACTGAAGGACGGGAAAGCCGGCCGCGTCACGCCCGAGGGCATGGCCCTCAACGGCGTCTATGGCCGCCCTTACGACTGGCTGGCCGACAGCAAGAGCCTGGTGGCGAAGACCCTGCCCGCCGGCCGGGGCGAGCCCCCGGTGGAGAACCTGGTGCCCGGCGGTCCTGTCATCCAGGAGAACCTGGGCAAGAAGGCCCCGGCCCGGACCTTCCAGGACCTGCTGCAGAACCCCTACGACGAATCCCTCTACGACCACTACTGCACCAGTCAGGTCGTGAAGCTGACCCTGGACGGCAAGGTCTCCCTGCTCGGTGAACCCGCGGTCTTCCGGAGCATGGATCCCTCACCCGACGGCAAGTACCTCATGGTCCAGATGATCCGGCATCCCTATTCCTACTCGCTGCAGGAGAGCGACTTTCCCCGACGCATCGAGATCTGGGACCTGGACGGGAAGCTCGCCTACCTGGTGGCCGACCTGCCCCTGCAGGACCAGGTGCCCATCAGCTTCGGCTCGGTTCCCGTGGGCCGGCGGTCGGTCGAGTGGCGGGACGACAAGCCCGCCCAGCTGGTCTGGACCGAGGCCCTCGACGGCGGCGACGGCGGCGTCGAGGCCGAGGAAAGGGACCGCGTCTTCACCCTGGACGCCCCCTTCACCGGCGAGCCCCTGCCCTTGATCACCCTGGGCCAGCGCTACGGCGGGGTCACCTGGGGCGACGATGACCTGGCCTTCGTGTCCAGCTGGTGGTGGAAGACGCGCAACGTGAAGGTCTGGCGGATCAAGCCCGGCGACCGCGACTTCGCCCCGGTGATCGTCCAGGACCGCTCGTGGCAGGACCGCTACACCGATCCGGGACAGCCGCTGACCCACCGCAACCGGTTCGGCCGGCAGGTGATCCTGACCGCCGACGGCGGCCGCACCATCTTCCTCAACGGCGAGGGCGCCTCTCCCGAGGGCGACCGCCCCTTCCTCGACAAGCACGATCTGGCGACCGGGAAGACCGAACGCCTCTTCCGCTCCGAGGCTCCCCACTACGAGAGCCCCGTCGAACTCATCGACCCGGGCAAGCTGCTGCTGCTGACCCGCCGCGAGTCCCAGACCGAGCCGCCCAACTACTTCCTGCGCGACCTGAAGGACGGCAGGCTGGACCCGAAGACCTTCTTCCCCGACCCCACGCCCCAGCTCGCCGGCATCAGCAAGGAGCTGATCCAGTACGAGCGCAACGACGGCGTCAAGCTGACCGGCACCCTGTACCTGCCGGCGGGCTACGACAAGGACCGCGACGGACCCCTGCCCTGCCTGATGTGGGCCTATCCCACCGAGTTCAAGAGCGCCGACGACGCCGGCCAGGTCACCGACTCGCCCTACCGGTTCACGCGGGTGGGCTGGTTCTCCCCCATGCTCTACCTGACCCAGGGCTATGCGGTGCTGGACGATCCGACCATGCCCATCGTGGGCGAGGGCGAGGATGAACCCAACGACACCTTCATCGAGCAGCTGGTGGCCAGCGCCCAGGCCGCCGTCGACGAGGTCGTCCGCAGGGGCGTGGTCGACCCCGAACGCGTCGCCATCGGGGGCCACAGCTACGGCGCCTTCATGACCGCCAACCTGCTGGCCCATTCGGATCTTTTCCGGGCCGGCCTGCCCCGCAGCGGCGCCTACAACCGGACCCTCACCCCGTTCGGGTTCCAGTCCGAGGAGCGCACCCTGTGGGAGGCCCCCGAGGTCTACTTCACCATGTCCCCGTTCATGCACGCCGACAAGATCGACGAGCCGATCCTGCTGGTGCACGGCGAAGCCGACAACAACAGCGGCACCTTCCCCATGCAGAGCGAACGCATGTACGGCGCCATCAAGGGCCACGGCGGCACGGCCCGGCTGGTCATGCTGCCCCACGAGAGCCACGGCTACCGGGCCCGCGAATCGGTCATGCACCTGCTGTGGGAGACGGTGAACTGGCTCGACCGCTACGTGAAGGACGCCGAACCCCGGAGCTTCAACACCCCCGAGGTGGAGGGATCCTGATCCCCGCTCCCGACCCCCGCCCCCTCGCCCCCCG
>Ga0180009_10004569_pt1 | contig 15211 bp, 14 predicted proteins | sample OS_PC_MetaG_FD_123537 | JGI IMG/M metagenome (GOLD analysis project Ga0180009, IMG submission 123537) | Groundwater microbial communities from the Aspo Hard Rock Laboratory (HRL) deep subsurface site, Sweden - OS_PC_MetaG | ecosystem: Environmental > Aquatic > Deep subsurface > Groundwater...
GAGCGTCAGCGCGTTGAGCGTGCTGCCGCCGAGAAGGCGAACGCGGACGCCGTGGCCACCGCCGCCAAGGAGCTGCGCGAGGTCCGGGCGCTACAGCGCCAAAACGCTGTGAAGTTCGACCGGGCGCTGGCGCAAGCCGGCGCCGCCTTCGAAGAGTTGGAGACTCTGGCAAACCGCGCTGCAGCGCTGGAGCGCACGGCCGGCGAGGGCAATGGCGACCGGCCTTCGCTGGTCGGTCACGCAAGGACCGGTGCGATCATCGCGGCGGTGTGGGACGCGGCCCGACCGCTCGCCAAGCGCCTGCGGCTCTCCGCCGTGCCGGGCAGCCGCCGGAACATCCGCCCGCTGGCGGACCTCTACCCCAACCCCAAGGAGAAGTGACGTGACCCTATTCGAGAAGACCGTGGGCCGCTCTGGCGAGCCCCTTTTGGACGCAATCCTGCGCCTGCACGACGAGGCGCCCAACGCCGAGAAGCGCGGCTGGGCGTTGCTGGCCAAGGCTGCCGAGGACGCCGCCACCGCCCAGACCGAGGGCGAGGTGGACCTCCAGCCGCTGGCCGGTGCGCTGGCCGATGCGGCCCGCAGGCGGCGAGAGGCGATGGTCACGAACGTGCTCAACGCCGACCCGGCGATGACCCGCGCCGCCGCAGAGCAGGCTGTGGATGCGACCGACGTCGGCTCGGCGCTCGCCGACATCCTCGACATGGCCGAGCGCATCGAGACCGCCGCGCCTAGCCTGAGCAAGGCCCTGGACGAGCGTTTGGCGCAGAAGGCGTCGGAGCAGGACGTGATCGAACGCGCCAAGCAGCTCCAGGTCGAGAAGGCCAGGGCCGGCACGCCCGTGTCGCTGGTTCAGGCGATCGAGATTGCGAAGGCCGGGACCCCCCATTCAGCATTAGGCACGACCTGATTCAGGCCGCTCGGCGCTTCGATGCACTTGCTGAGATGTGCTCAAAAATAGCTCGGCCAATAGCTTCCGCCACTTGGACTGGGACCGCGTTACCGACTTGAACATACTGCTTCATCAAGCTCTCGCCAGCGAACCTGAATTTGTCCGGGAAGCCCTGCAGCCGGGCCGCTTCCCTAACCGAGATAACTCTGTCCTGTGTCGGGTGGATGTAGGCGCCCCAGTGGGGATCGCACTTTGTCAGGACCGTCGACGCCAAACCCTTACGATCGAGACGGCCATACCGTTTGGTGTGGTCCTCAGGTCTCGCACGCTGCATTCCGGCCGGTAGTAAATCAAACGGGATCGACCGCCAATTCCCCCCTTCAGGAACGTGGATCAGACGGCGCATGTTTACCTCTGTGAGACCGCTGCAGACGTGGTTGAAGACCGTCCGCGCGCCTCGCCGCGCTTCCCTTTGGTATTCAGAAAAGGCTTTCGAGCCAGAACGCGGCATTGCAAATTCACCGCCGCCGTTTTCTAGCTCCGGCAAATCTCCAATCGCTTGCCACACAGTAACGAGCCTTTTCTTGGCCGTAATCGGGCGAACCATGTTCGTCCGCGCATGGATGCGGAAGTTTGGGGACCAGTGCGTTGGTTCCGGGATCAACTCGGTGGCGCGTCCGAGCCTACTCGCGACCACAATCACCCTGCGTCGAACTTGCGGCGCACCGAACTCCTCTGCCGACAGGGTCGTGTCCGCCACATCATAGCCCATGGCACGCAGCCGCCCCTCAATTTCCTTCAGTATCGCGCCGCCAGCGATCGATCGGATACCGGGGACGTTCTCCATGACGAGAGTTTTTGGTCGAAGTTCGTCCACAAGCGAGAGGTAGTGCTCAAACAAACGCGCACGCTCATCCTCGGCCGATCGGTGGTGGTTGTTGTGGCTGAAGGACTGGCACGGCGGGCCACCGACCAAGCAGTCAAGGTCGCCTGGCCGAAAGCCGGCATCATCTAGGATCTCGTCGGCACCGAGGTTGCTGACCTTGCCTTCGAAGAACGACGCCTCGGGGAAGTTAAGACGGAAGGTCGACCCCGCGGCCGCATCGACATCGTTTCCTGACAGGATCTGCCATCCAGCGTTACGAAAGCCGACACCGAGGCCGCCCGCGCCCGAGAAGAGGTCGACGCAGGTGTACTCGCCTTCCGCCGTGGATTCCCGAGGGTAGTGTTTGATCGCCATCGTGCGAGATTCACTACTTGTTCTCCCTCCGAAGGGGAATCCCCTCTCTGCGCCGAGTCAACGATTTTTTGCCCAGCGTGGCTTTCACGCCGAGTTGCAGCCCTTGACATCTGAGAACCCTTGCTTATTCTTGCCTCATCTTGACTGAGCAAGTTATGAAAGGAAATCCGATGGCCGAGCAGGACGCAGCACTTGAAGAGCTCCCGACCACCGCGAAGCGGACCGTTTATGAAAGGATTGGCACCAAGGAGTGGGTGCTAGAAGAGGTGCAGCTCGACGTGAGTGACGACGTGGCGCTGTGGGCTGACAATCCGCGCCTGCAAACTTCCCTGATGGAGGGCTTCTCGTCCGAGACCGATCTGGAAGAGGCATTGCGGCTGTCGCCCGGATACGACGGTTTGCGCAAATCCATCCAGGAAATCGGCCAGATGCAGTCGATTTACGTCAAGCGCACCAGCACAGGAAAGTTCCTTGTCCTCGAAGGCGCCACCCGCGTCACGATCCTCCGTGAACTGGACCGCAAGTTCAAGAGCGGCAAGAATGAGGGAGTCTTCCGCCATGTCAACGCGAAGATCCTGCCCCCCGAGTTCTCCGAGCGGGACGTGGCGATCTTGCTTGCGGGCATCCATGTCCGCGGATCGGGTGTCCGCGACTGGGGTCGCTATATTGAGGCGAAGTTCATCTACGAGACGGTCGCCGGTCGCCCCGGCCACCCACCCCTAATGAATCAGACGACCCTTGCGGAAAACATGGGTAAGTCCGAATCTTGGGTCGCACGCCTCAAGAGCGCATACGAGTTCGCCTTGAAATTCGTTGAGCACATCGACGATGAGGTCAACCCCCGCAAGCTCGCTGCCGAGAAGTTCAGCGTGCTGGAGGAGATCAGCAAGGCTCGCGTCGTCGGCCCCCAGCTTCGGGACTTTGACAACTCCGCATACGACGAGCTCCGCAGCGACGTATTCGACATGGTCCGCAATGAGGTTTTCAAGGAATACCGCGACGCTCGTTTCCTGAAAGAATTCCACGAGGACGAGGACGCCTGGGATCAGCTCAAGTCGGGCCAGAAGCACATCGCAAACCAACTTGCGAAGCAGGTGCAGGACAAAAGCAGCAGCCCCAAGGCGCGTATTGCGAACATCCCGCAGACGGTCCGTCGCGCCATCGAGCGCGGCGACGACTCCTTCGACGATGAGGACATCGCGAGCCTTCAGCAGACGATCGACCTAATCGAGGACAAGGTGCATGAGGGTGTCCACCCCTACCGGCTTGCGATCCGCAAAGCGGCGCGCACCCTCAACAAGGCGAGCCGGGCGGATGTGCAGGACCTCGATCAGAGTGACATCGAAGAGCTGCGGGAGGCATTCGGGTACTTCGAAGGCCTCGTCGGGCAGTATGGACAGGGAGTGTCCTGAAGTGACATTCGAGCTCCTTGAACACCAGCACGAAGGCGTTGGCTTCCTGACGGGTCGGGCCGCTGGCCTCCTCGCCTTCGAGCAGGGGCTCGGCAAAACGTTCGTCGCAATCGAGGCTTTTCGTACGCTTGTACGTGACGACCGCGCGGACCGCATGCTCGTGGTCTGCCCCAACTCGCTCAAGCGCAACTGGGTCGCCGAATTCGAAAAGTTCGCGCCGGAGGTCTCGGTCGATGTAGCCGAAGGGACTCCACGCGCACGTCGGACGACCTTCAGGGGATCGCGCGCGCAAGTGATCGTAACCAGCTATGAAACGGCACGCGCCGAAACCACGGCCCTCCTCGCCCTGGCACAAAGGCAGCGGACCGTCCTCGTACTCGATGAGTCGCACGCCGCGAAAAACTGGCACTCACTCACCTCGACAGCGGCACGGACGATCGCGCCCTACTGCGAGTTCCGCTGGCTCCTCTCAGGCACGCCAGTGACCAACACTGCGACCGACATTTTCACGCAGGTGGAGATCATTGCTCCCGGCCGCGGACTGCTCGGCTCCCTCGAGTCCTTCAAGGCCCGGCTCGACGCAGACCCCAACGCGACATTCGCGAGAGACGTTATCGATAGGCTTGTCCTCCGTCGCACCAAGGAGGAGTGTCTCGACCTGCCCGATAAGTCCTTCACCGACGTGATCGTCGAGCTCCCAGCATGGCAGCGTAGGCTCTATGACGACATGCGGGACGAGATGATCTGCGAGATTGAAGGGATGAGCGGCGAGCAATACAGGGCCTTCGCGCCGACGGCGCTCGCGAAGCTCACCCGCCTCATCCAAATCGCGAGCAACCCTGCGCTCCTCTTTCCAGATCTCAGCAGCACGCCCGCCAAATTCGAAGCTCTCGACGGCCTGGTCACGGACATCCTCTCGGTGCCCGGCAGGAAAATCATCCTTTGGTCCAACTACATCCGCACAATTGAGATGCTCTTGGAGCGCTTCGAAGGATCAGCGGCAATCTATGGGGCGACCCCGACCGCAGAACGTCAGGAGATTGCTGATCGGTTTCAGGGCGATCCCTCGCTCCGTCTCCTTATCGCCAACCCTGCCGCAGCGGGAACCGGATTCACACTCACGGCAGCAAGCTACACAATCTACGAGTCCCTTTCCTGGCGCTACGACCACTTCGCGCAGAGCCAGGACCGCAACCATCGCATCGGCCAGACGGAGCCGGTCACCTACCTTCGCCTCATCGGCGCCGACACGATCGAGGAGGCGATCACGAGGTCGCTTGAGCGGAAGTCCGCCCTGGCCAGGAGCCTCTTGGGCGACAGTACCGGCGGCGACCCCGTCGCTCAGCTCACTCAAGACGAGTTTTGTCAGTTGCTTCGCACCAATAGGCTGCCGGATGCGGAGTGAACTTGTCAGGGCAGCCACCCCTAACGCTGGAGAAAAATTATGGGCAGCAATGATCGATATGTCGTGAAGCATCCGAAAGGTTGGGCCGTGAAAGGCCCTAAGTCCGAGCGGGCGAGCGCGGTTGCACCGACGCAGCGCGAAGCCGAAGCGAGGGCCAAGCAGATTGTGGGCAATCTCGGAGGCGGTGAAGTTCGGATCCAGGGCACCAATGGGCGCTTCCGCGACTCCGACACGGTGGCACCTGGGAACGACCCTAACCCTCCCCGCGACACCAAGCACTGACGGGATACGAACTATGAAGAAGATACGGCCACCGCGTCCGCCCCGTCCGCCCAAACCCATCGACCGCATCGAGGGTATCCGACCCATCAAGCCCATCGGCAAGAATCGCTGGGTCAAAGGCCATTGGCGCTATGACTACGGTCGGCGAGCGTGGGATTGGATCAGCGGTCATTGGGCGAAGTAGCGCCTGCACCCGTTGGGCCTAGTTCGGGCCTAGAAACGTAGAACGTCGGACCTTCCCGGCACCTTGGGCCGAGAAAGTCTAACGTTTTCAATGGTGCGGGCGGCGGGACTCGAACCCGCACGATCAAAGATCAGGGGATTTTAAGTCCCCGGCGTCTACCATTCCGCCACACCCGCAAGATGCGCGACGGCTCATGGCACATCTTGCCCGCGCAATGCCAGAGCCTGCCTGCGTGTGGCTGCGCGGCGGCGGGTATTTTGAACAATGGGATGGACGGTTGCGGTGTGCGGAGCGCCAATGTTTCACGTGAAACATTGGCGCTCCGCGACTCCGTTACCGCATTTTCCGCGCAGCGCCTACGCCTTGTTCAGTCGCTCACGGATTTCCTTGCCGGCCTTGAAATAGGGCACACGCTTGGAAGGCACGGCCACCGTTTCGCCGGTGCGCGGATTGCGCCCGCTGCGCGCTTCGCGTTCGCGCGTCGAAAACGCGCCAAAACCGCGCAATTCGACTCGCCCTCCCTCGGCCAGCCGCTGAGCGATTTCATCGAAGAAGATATCCACCACCTGCTCGACTTCGTCGGCGCGCAGTTCGGGATTATCTTTGTGTAGTGCCTGCAACAACTCGGATCTGATCATGGTGATCTCCCGGTGCCCATGGGCGGTCTGGCCGCCATATCACACCGTAAGCGGGTTTGACCCCGCGGTTTCCTCAATTCGCCTCCGACCCGTAAGGCGCCCCCATTAATCGCAGCGCGCAGCAGGATGCAATCCCGCAACGTCTGACAATGAACAGATTGTCATAAATCGGGAAAATGCGCAACTTCCACGCGTGTCAGCAGGCGAATAATTCAGTCGGCCAGCATCATATCGGCGGGGTTGAGGCCGAGCCGTTCCATCCTGGCACGGATTTCGGGCCATTCCTCGCGCAGGAAAGCTTCGCGATCGGCCGCGCGCAGGCGTTCCGCGGCGCCGCGCACCACATACATGCCAACCCCGCGCTGCACTTCGACCAAGCCATCATTCTGGAACTGCTGATAGGCTTTGGCCACGGTCAGCGGATTGGCCCCTTGCTCGGCCGCGAGTGCGCGCACCGAGGGCAGCATCGCGCCTTCCGCATATTCGCCGTCGATAATCGCAGCGGCGATCTGATCGCGCAGCTTGAGATAGACGGGCCGGTTGGCGCTTGGGCGGTTGGCGTTCATGGTTGTGGGCTGTCCCTTACGAGGTGCATCAGTGCCATAATACAGCCACGCGGTCAAGGCGAGGGGCGGCAAGGGGGTGGCGGGGGCGGTCTACGTCGTGCCAAAGCACATCCCGAACAAGCACGCGCAACAAAAGCTTCACACGCGCAAATGATACGCTAGGTTGCGCCCCTATGGGATCGCGCCGGAGGGGCGCGCATAAGGGATATTGCATTCATGGCCACAGCTGAGCTTCCGCACGGGGACAGCGCCGGGACTTTCCTCGGCCACCCCAAGGGTCTGTTCGTCCTGTTCTTCGCCGAGATGTGGGAGCGTTTTTCCTATTACGGGATGCGCGCACTGCTGATCTTCTATCTCACCAAGCACTGGCTGTTTGACGATAGCCAGGCGGGGATAATCTACGGTGCTTACACCGCGCTGGTCTATATCACCCCGGTGCTGGGCGGCTATCTGGCGGACAAATATCTGGGGCAGCGCAAGGCGGTGACTTACGGCGCGGTGCTGCTGACCTTTGGCCACTTCCTGATGGGATTTGAAGGCAGCGGCGGGCAGGATGCCGCCAGCCTCAACATCTTCTGGCTGGCGCTGGCCTTCATCATCGTCGGCTCGGGCTTCCTCAAGGCGAACATCTCGGTGATCGTCGGGCAGTTGTATCCGCGCACCGATGTCCGGCGCGACGGGGCCTATACGATCTTCTACATGGGGATTAACCTTGGCGCCGCGCTGGGATCGATTTTGTGCGGATATCTGGGTGAGACCTATGGCTGGGCCTATGGTTTCGGCGCGGCTGGCTTTGGCATGCTGCTGGGCCTGATCGTCTTCACGATATTCAAGCCGCTGCTGCTTGGGCGCGGTGAACCGAGCGATCCGGCAAAGCTTGCCGGGCCGGTCATGGGCATCAAGCTCGAATGGCTGCTTTACGCGGTTGGCCTTGCCGCCGTGATCACCTGCTGGTGGCTGGTGCAGAATCAGGCGGTGGTCGGCACCCTGCTTGGCGTGGGCGGGACAATCCTGATTCTGTATGTGTTGGGGGAGGCGACGTTCCGCTTTGTCCACGGCTCCTATGACGCCGCGCCAAAGCTGCCGCTGGCGATTTTCGGGCTTGGCGGGCTGATGGCGATTGTCGCCTTTGTCGGGATGTTCCTTGGCAGCGTTTCCGAAACGGGCGCGCGCAACCTGGCTCTGGCCGGATTTGGCGTGTCGCTGCTGGTGGTGGTCTGGCAATCATTCATCAACCGCAATCAGGACCGTGACCGGATCTTTGCCGCGATGTTCCTGATCCTCGGTTCGATCCTGTTCTGGGCATTGTTCGAACAGGCGGGATCATCGCTCAACCTGTTCACCGACCGCCACGTTGATCGCACGATCTTCGGCTTCGATGTGAAGGCTTCGATGTTCCAGTCGATCAACGCGATCTACATCGTGCTGCTGGCCCCGCTTTTCGCGTGGCTGTGGACCGCGCTGGGCCGCCGCGGGCTTGAACCTTCGACCCCGGCGAAGTTCGGGCTGGCGCTGATGCAGCTGGGCGGCGGTTTCCTTGTGCTGGTTGCCGGAGCGGCGATGGGCGGCAATCTTACCCCGGTTATCTTCATCTTCCTGATCTATCTGCTGCATACGACCGGCGAACTCTGCCTGTCGCCCGTGGGCCTTTCGGCGATGAACCGCCTTGCGCCTGCGCATATGGCGAGCCTTATCATGGGGACGTGGTTCTTCGCCTCGGCCACCGGCAATTTCGTCGCGGGCCTGATCGCTGCGGCTACGGGCTCCGAAGCCGCATCGGGCGAAGGCGCGGGCAAACAGGTCGTGCTGGATGTGTACAACCAGATCGGCTGGGTGGCGATTGCGGTTGGTGTTGGCGTTCTGGTGGTCAGCCCGCTGATCAAGAAGCTGATGCATCTCGACACGCTCAAGGATGATGGTCTGGCGGGCGAGGCTGAACTGGGCGAAGCGGCCGCAGCCGGGGTGCATCCCGCGACGCGCCCGGCTGAATAGACCAGGCACCCACTCCGCTCGTCCAAACGTATAGACACCCTTCGGTTTTCCCGTCACACATTGCGACAAGAAAACCGAAGGGGCTATAGATGCTTTCAAACAAGAAACTGCGCGTCCGCTTGGGCGCGTTTGCCACACTTGCCAGCGCATTGGCGCTTGGTGCCTGCGCCACCACTGGCACGGCGGGCGGGACAGCGGGCGATGCCGCCAGCACCGAGGGCGATGACAAGAAATTCGCCGCCATGGTGGAATCCGACGGGGTCTTCGCGTCAACCTACAAACCCTATCCCAACATCGCCACCGCGCTCAAAGGCGCGACGATCTATGATGGCAGGGGCGGGATGATCGAAAACGGAGTGATATTCTTCAGCGGCGGCAAGATCGTGTCGGTCGGCGGGCCGGATACCCCGATCCCGGCGGATATCGCGGTGTTCGATGGCACCGGCAAATTCGTTACCCCCGGCATCATCGACATCCATTCGCACCTCGGCGATTACCCCTCACCCAGCGTGCAGGCGCATTCCGACGGCAACGAGGCGACCAGCCCGACCACGCCCGAAGTCTGGGCCGAACATTCGGTCTGGCCGCAAGACCCCGGCTTTTCGCGCGCGCTGGCCAATGGCGGGATCACGTCGCTGCAGATCCTGCCCGGATCGGCCAACCTGATGGGCGGGCGTTCGGTGACAGTGAAGAACGTGCCCGCGCGCACGGTGCAGGGGATGAAGTTTCCAGCTGCGCCCTATGGCTTCAAGATGGCCTGCGGGGAGAACCCCAAGCGTGTCTATGGGGCACGCGGTCGGATGCCTTCGACCCGGATGGGCAATTTTGCGGTCAACCGCGAGACCTGGCTCGGCGCGATCAATTACGCCAATGACCCAAAAGCCAAGCGCGATCTCGGCAAGGAAACGCTGGTCGGCGTGCTGAAGGGCGATATTCTCGTTCACAACCACTGCTACCGCGCCGATGAAATGGCGCTGGTCCTGGATATGGCCAAGGAAATGGGCTATAAAGTCAGCGCCTTCCATCACGCGGTTGAAGCCTACAAGATCGGCGATCTTCTCAAAGAAAACGACGTGTGCAGCGCGATCTGGGCCGACTGGTACGGCTTCAAGATGGAAAGCTATGACGGCATCATGGAAAACGCCGCCTTCCTGCAACGCGAAGGCGCCTGCGTGGTGATCCATTCGGACGACAAGAACGATATTCAACGATTGAATCAGGAAGCCGCCAAGGCACAGGCAGCGGGCCTGCGGCTCGGCATCGACATTCCTGATGCGACTGCCATCCAGTGGATCACCTATAACGCCGCCAAGGCGATGGGGATCGAAGACATGACCGGCAGCCTCGAAGTGGGCAAGATGGCCGATGTGGTGCTGTGGAACGGCGACCCGCTGAGTGTGTATTCAAGGCCAGAAAAGGTCTGGATCGACGGCGCGCTGATGTTTGATGCCACCAACCCCAAGATGCGGCCCGTCAGTGATTTTGAACTGGGCCAGCCCGGCGAAGGAGATGTGAAATGAAGCGGCTGCTTCAAATTGCCGTGAGCGCGCTGGCGCTTGGCTCCGCGCCCGCCTTGGCGCAGGACGTGACAATCACCAATGCCCGGTTGGTGCTGGGCGATGGCGGTGCGCCGATTGAAGGCGGCACCGTGGTCGTGCGCGGCGGCAGCGTGGTCTATGCCGGGCCTGCCAGCGGCGCGCCCACGGGTGGGGCGAGTGTTGATGCGGGCGGGGCATGGGTCACTCCCGGCCTGTTCGCCACGGTCACATCGCTGGGCCTGTCGGATGTTTCGGCGGTAAGCGAATCGAACGATATTTCCGCGCGCGGCACCCCGTTCAGTGCGGCATTGGATACTGCCACCGCGATCAATCCGGCTTCGCAGCACATCCTTGTCCACCGTGCCTCAGGGATCACCCGCGCGGCCACCACCACCATGCCCGCCGGATCGATCTTTGCCGGGCAGGGCGCGATCATCGATCTGGACGGCGATGCCAACCCGGTGATGCAGGCGCGCGCGTTCCAGATGATCAATCTGGGCGAAGGCGGGGCGCAGCGCGCAGGCGGGAGCCGGGTTGCGGCCTATGCCTTGCTGAGCGCTGCCTTGCGCGAAGCGCAGGCACTGGTCGGCAAGTCCGGGATTCCGCAGACCACCGAAATCACGAAAGATGATGACGTGCTACTCACCCGCTTCGATGCTGAGGCGCTGGTGCCCGTGGTGACGGGGCGGCAGAAGCTATATGTCGCGGTGGAACGGGCGGCGGATATTCGCGCTGTGCTGGGGCTGAAAGCGCAATATCCGCGGCTCGACATGGTGCTGGTCGGCGCGAACGAAGGATGGCTGGTGGCCGATGCCATCGCCGCAGCGGGCGTGCCGGTGATCGCCGATGGGCTGACCGACCTGCCCGAAACCTTTGAACAGCTGGGCGCCACCCAAAGCAATGCGGGGCGGCTGGCGCGCGCCGGGGTGAAGGTGGCGCTTAACGCGTCCACCATGCAGGATCCGCGCCGGTTGCAGCAGGTGGCCGGCAATCTGGTCGCGCTGACCCGGATGCCCGGCGCGACGGGCATGGATTGGGGCAAGGCCTTCGCCGCGATCAGTTCCGTTCCCGCCGACATCAGCGGCATGGGCGGCAAGGCAGGTGTGCTCAAACCGGGCGCGCTGGGCGATGTGGTGATGTGGGATGGTGATCCGCTCGAAGTCGGCTCCGTGCCGACGCGGGTGTTCATCGGCGGGGTCGAACAAAACCTTGAAAACCACCAGACCGGCTTGCGCGACCGCTACCGCAACCTTGATGAAAGCGCGCGGCCCAAGGCTTACGACTGGTAGGCGAGACCTAACGGAGGATGCACGCATGGACGGATCACTTGTTGCGCTGATCGCGGCGAATGTCGCCTTTGTCGGCACGCATTTCGCGATGTCGCACCCGCTGCGCGCACCGCTGGTGAAGGCGCTGGGCGTGGGCGGCTTTCAGATCGTCTATTTGCTGGTGAGCTTTGCAACGCTGGCGTGGGTCTATATCGCGTTCAAAGCCGCGTCGCCTACCGATCTGCCGCGTTCGGGCGAGATCGGTTGGATCATTGCCACGTTGCTGACCTTGCCCGCGATGATCCTCCTGGCGGGTTCACTGATCGGCAATCCTGCGCTGCCGACCCCGATGGCGCAAACGCAAGCGCGGGCTGAGCCTCGCGGGGTGTTCCTCGTCACCCGCCATCCGATGATGTGGGGCATCGCGTTGTGGGCGCTCTCACACATCGTGCTGTGGTGGAGCACCCGCACACTGATCACCGCGCTGGCGATGGGCGTGCTTGCGCTGGTCGGCGCTTATTTGCAGGACACCAAGAAACGGGCGCTGATGGGCGATGCCTGGGCGACGTGGGAACGAAGAACCAGTTACTGGCCGCGCTGGGGCAAGTTTTTGTCGGTCGGCGCGGTGCCGCTGGTCGGGGGCGTTGTGCTGTGGCTAATCGCCAGCTGGCTGCATTTTTACGTGGCAGGCATCCCGGCGGGGCTGTGGCGCCTGATTACTCTCCCTTAAACACCGCGCTGCGTTTTTCGATCAGCGCGGCGACGCCTTCGGCATGGTCGGCGGTGGTGTGCATCATCGCCTGAGTGTTCGCCGCCATTTCCAGCGCAGAATCATAGCTGATCTGCTGTCCCTGGCGCAGCAGGTTCTTGGTGTGGCGCAGTGCGTGGGGGGGCAGCGCGGCGATTTTGGTGGCGAGCGCGCGGGCTTCATCCATCAGCGCATCGGCTGCGACCACCCGGCTCACCAGCCCCCAATCCTTCGCCGTTGCCGCGTCGATCACGTCGCCGGTGTAGAATAGTTCTGCCGCGCGGCTCATGCCGATCACGCGCGGCAGGATCCAGGTGCCGCCATCACCGGGGATGATGCCGAGTTTGAGGAACGTCACCCCGAACTTCGCGCTCTCGGAAGCAATGCGGATATCTGCCAGGCAGGCGACATCGCAGCCCAGCCCGATCGCCGGGCCATTGACCGCCGCGATCACCGGCACGCGGATGCCATAGAGCGCGCGCAGCATCAGGTGGATATTATCGCGATAGCCGTCCGAGATCGCGGGCGCGGTGCCGCCAAACGTGCCCGCCTTGTTCTGCATCGCCTTGATATCGCCGCCCGCGCTGAACGCCCGGCCTGCGCCGGTCAGGATTACCACCCGGCATTCCATATCGCGGTTGATCGCATTGACGACTGCCACAAACGCATCCCCATCCCCCGGCGCGCCGAGCGGGTTCATCGTCTCTGCCCGGTCGAGCGTGAGGGTGGTGACCGCGCCTTCGCGGTTAATCTGGATCAGCGACATGGAAACCTTGCACAAATGCGATAGACGGTTAAGCGGAGGTATAGAGATGGTGGGTAAAGAGCAACAAGTGTCATGATGCCCATCGCCTATGCGCAAAGGGAAAGCGGAGAGTTATAATGCCGGGCCTTTTGCTGATTTCCGCACCACCTGCGTTGTTTGGCGCTGCGCTGTCAGCAACCGGGCCGGTGCCCGCGACGCCGCCTCAAGCATACCTGCCCGTGACTCCGATCATGTGGAATCTGGCAGCGGTGCAGGATAGTGCCCCGCCTGCCGATGCTGACCCCGCTAGGGTGCCAAGCGAGGAACAGGATGATGATGCGGAGGGCAATGAAATCATCATCGAAGGCACCTATGGCCCGCCTGCAAACGACCCCGCCGAGCAGTTCAACGCCGAAAGCTATCGCATCAGTCAGGCGGTCGATCAGGCGCTGGTCGAACCGCTCGCCTATGCCTATCGCGATGGGCTGCCCGAACCAATCCGCGACGGGCTGGGCAATGTCGTGCGCAATCTCGGCGAACCGAGCAATGCGCTCAATTTTCTGCTGCAAGGCAAGGTTGGCAAGGCGTTTGAAACACTTGGGCGGCTGGCGATCAATTCAACCTTCGGATTAGGCGGGCTGATTGACATTGCTGGCAAGCGTGGCATCGGCCTGCCCTATCGCCGCAATGGGTTCGCCAATACCTTTGGCTATTATGGTGGGGGGTCGGGGCCGTATCTCTATCTGCCGATCACCGGCGCGACGACGGTGCGCGACACTGCCGGTGGCCTGCTGGATCAGGCGCTGCTACCGTTTGTGGTCGGCAAGCCGTTCAGCAAGATCGAATTCGCGGCGACCTATTTCGTGGTCAACGGTCTGGATTCGCGGCTTGAATTCGATGCCGAGCTGGCGGAAATCCGCGAGTCCGACGATCCCTATGGGATGCGCCGCGAAACCTACCTTGCCCGGCGCGAACGCGAAATCGCGGCGCTGAAGGGCGAGGTGATCGAAGAGCCAGAAGCCGAAGATGCTGCACCAACGCCGCCAGACGATCTGCCACCTGAGACGTCATTATCGTTGTCCGAACGGCTGCAGATCACTGCTGGCCAAGCGCCGGGAGGGCGCTGAGTAAAGCGCGCCTGCCCGGACGATCAGGCGCGCACTCCCTCGGCATTTTCCGCCTCTATTCCGGTAAAATTGTGCTTCAACGCCTTGAGCACCGCCTCCACAATTTGCGGGGCGTTGAGACCGGCTGCGTCATATTGCTTCACCGGGTCATCGTGATCGATGAAGCAATCGGGCAGGCGCAGGGTGCGCACTTTCAATCCGCCATCGGTCAGGCCTTCGTCGCTGGCGAAGGTGAGCACATGCGCGCCCAGCCCGCCGATTGACCCTTCTTCAACCGTCACCACAACCTCGTGGCTGCGCATCAACCGGGCGATCAGGTCTTCGTCGAGCGGCTTGGCAAAGCGCATATCGGCGACCGTGGTGGAAAGCCCCTTGGCCTCGAGCACGTCGGCGGCTTTCAGCGCCTCGGCCAGCCGCGCGCCGAGCGAGAGGATCGCGACCTTGGTGCCTTCCCGCACCAACCGGCCCTTGCCGATTTCCAGCTTCACAGGAACGTCTGGCAGCGGCACCCCGGTGCCATTGCCGCGCGGGTAGCGGAAGGCGATCGGGCCATCGTCATATTCGGCGGCGGTGTAGGTCATGTGCACCAGCTCGGCCTCGTCAGCGGCGGCCATCACCACCATGTTGGGCAGGGTGGCGAGATAGGTGACGTCAAAACTGCCCGCGTGGGTCGCCCCGTCCGCCCCGACCAGCCCGGCGCGGTCAATCGCAAAGCGCACCGGCAGGTTCTGGATGCACACATCATGCACCACCTGATCATAGGCGCGCTGGAGGAAGGTGGAATAAATCGCCGCGAAGGGCCGCATTCCTTCCGCCGCCAGACCCGCCGCAAAGGTCACGGCGTGCTGTTCGGCAATGCCGACATCGAAGGTGCGGGTGGGGTGTGCCTTGGCAAATTTATCAACCCCGGTGCCCGAAGGCATCGCGGCGGTGATCGCGCAGATCCGGTCATCGCTCTCGGCCAGCTTTGCCAGGGTCAGGCCGAACACGTCCTGATAGGCGGGCGGGCCTGCCGCGCTTTTCGACTTTTCGCCGGTGATGACGTTGAACTTTGGCACGCCGTGATATTTGTCGGCGCTGTTTTCGGCCGGGGCATAGCCTTTGCCCTTTTCGGTGACGACATGGATCAGCACCGGGCCTTCGGAAGTGTCGCGCACGTTCTCCAGCACCGGCA
>Ga0180009_10004570_pt1 | contig 15209 bp, 14 predicted proteins | sample OS_PC_MetaG_FD_123537 | JGI IMG/M metagenome (GOLD analysis project Ga0180009, IMG submission 123537) | Groundwater microbial communities from the Aspo Hard Rock Laboratory (HRL) deep subsurface site, Sweden - OS_PC_MetaG | ecosystem: Environmental > Aquatic > Deep subsurface > Groundwater...
ACTAATGCCATTGACGGTGGAATGGCTTGGTCGTTTACCAAATCGACTGCTCTTCATCTCCATGCAGATTACTTATGGCATTCATTCGACGTCATTGAGTCGGAAGAAAATATCCCGTTGTACTATGGAGTCGGTGCAAGAGTGAAATTCGGCAACAAAGACAATAATAGACTTGGAGTAAGAGGTATCATAGGACTTAATTATTTGATGAGAAAAGTTCCGGTTGACTTCTTTATTGAGATTGCACCCATATTAGACTTGATACAGTCAACCGAATTTAGTATGAATGGAGGAATCGGAGTGAGGTATTTTTTTAGATAACCGGTTACTGATTTGTGTCGCCGTTTCTTATGCCAAAAGCAGAATTTCCAACCTACGGTTGCCGTAGGCAATAATGAATATTGAATGTTGAATGATGAAGTTTAAAAAGATAACCGCAAAGACAACCTTAGTTAATCAAGAAGCCATTATTTCCTTAACGATTATATTTATCCCTTTTTGAAATAGCATCGGATCACTCAACAGGCTTACGACTATAAAGCCATCTCTATCGAAATCGTAGAAGTAACCCGGTTGAACGACTACTCCGTGGTTTGTTAAAAAATATTCCACCCATTCTTCATCGCTTTTTGTTTGTGGTATTTTCAATATTGCATTCCATCCACCCTCCACGTTCAAAACTTTTACGGGTGAGTCGTTTCGAGTTCTATCTATCAGAAACTCAAAATTAATTTTTACCCTGTCGCGAATCTCCCTGTTCAACTTTTCTCGCAAATCAAACCAACTTTGAGCGGCATTTTGAATCGGCGTACTCACAGAAAGATAACTATCTGTAATTACTTCGAGTCGTGATGACGCTTCGCGCCAGACTTCCTCTTCCCCGCTTACGACTATCCAAGCTAATTTCATCTGTGGTAATCCGAGTATTTTCGAAATACCGCTGACCGAAAATGTAAGAACATCTTTTTTATCCGCGAAACTGTTTACCCGTGAATCATCTTCATAAAATGAATAATCTAAAAATACCTCATCTGCTATTAAAGCTAAATTGTGGGAAGCACAAATCTCTACAAGAGTTTTGTATTCTTCTTTTTTGATATATGAGCCGGTAGGATTATTGGGATGTATAAGTAAAATAGCTTTTGTATTTTTTAAAATATTCTTTTTGATTGATTCAAAATCGATATGCCATTCGCCGTCGTAAAGAATATGATAGTATTTGATATCGACATCGTTTATTTGAGCTAAATACTCGATTAGTGGATAGCTCGGTTTGGGGACTAGGATTTCATCTCCCACATTCATCAAAAGACGAAAAATAAAAGTATATGCCTCACTCGTACTCGATGTTAGAAAAATATTTTGAGGGTTGACTTCGATATTGTAAACTGAGTAATAATCTGTTACAGCTATTCGAGTCTTTAACAAACCTTTCGGGTCGGGTTGGTATAATAAATTCTCCGGATTCGAGAGAGCCTCAAGAATCTCCACCTGCGGATAATCAAAACCGCAGCGAGTCGGGTTCGATTCCGTTAAATCCATGATAGGCAATCCCTTTCTCCGTCTATCTTCAATTAATCTTGATATTTTGTTAGGAGTAAAATTCCAGTTTGTTCGTGTAGAAAACATATTATTTATCTTCTATGTCCAAATGAAACTTATGTAAAAATCTGTGAACCAGCGGAGCCAAAAGTATAGCAACTAATGATAGAAATATCACTCCGCTGAATAGAGCGTAGAAGGATGCAAACAATTTTCCCAAACCGGTGTGCATTTCGTTAACCGGACCCATACCTGTTAGGATCATTGAGGCATTGAGCAATGCATCAATCCAGGGTAAATTTTCTGTGAGATGATAACCTAATGTACCGAGACCAAGCGAGACCGCAAGCACGACGAAGGAAACGAAAAAATGCTTGAGTAAACGCAGCATAAAAGCCGGCTTTGTTAGCAAGGGTGAGCGATGATGTTCGAACATTTTAATAACCTATTCTTTTTTGAACTAAATTAATATTTATCTGACTAAAAAGGAAATTATCAACCGCAGTGAACGCTGAATAGCAAAGAGTCCGCCGCAGGCGGAAGCAATGAGCGGAGAGATTTGGTAAGTCATTGCGAGTCTGTTTTTGCGGATAAAGTAATCGACACTTTTCATTCCATAATAAAATATTTTTCACGTAACGGATGTGTAGAGCTCGACATTTCCTACTCTTTGCGGGCTTTGCATCTCAGGTTTAATGATGAGCTTTGCGCACTTTGCGTGAAAATTTTAACCACAGATCTATTCCAATCTTTGGATTTTTATTCTGCTATTTGTATTTTATCTGAAACTATGATAGCAAAAGCTTATGCAAAAATCAATTTAGGACTTAGAATCCTACGCAAAAGGGACGATGGCTTCCACGACATCGAAACCGTCTTCCACAGAATAAATCTGTTTGACGAAATTATGTTCGAAAATTCCGGCAGTATTTCTTTAGAATGTGGGGAGCCGAATATCCCAACCGATGACACCAACTTATGTGTTCGAGCAGCTAAGTTATTGAAAGTGAAATATAATGTAGCTGCCAGCGTTCATCTCAAATTAATAAAGAATATTCCCGGTGGTGCCGGATTGGGTGGCGGTAGTTCGGACGCTGCTTGTGTTTTACTGAACTTGTCTAAAATTTGGGAAATTGACATAACAAAAGAGGATTTATTTCTACTCGCATCTCAACTCGGATCCGACGTGCCTTACTTCCTTGAAAAAGGGACTGCCTACGCGACCGGCAGGGGTGAAAAGCTTGAATACTTTGAACTCGATGTACCTTACTGGATTGTCCTCGTCTATCCTAACATTCACATATCGACAGCTTGGGCATACGGTAACCTGAAGCTGAAATCCGTGGTTGATAACGAAAGTTTGAAAGACATTTTAATAAAGCATATTAACCATCCCAAAAAATTAAAAGAGAAAATTCAAAACGATTTTGAAGATTTAGTTTTAGAAAAACATAGAGAAATCGATGAGCTTAAGAATAGTTTGTACCGTTACGATGCCGATTTCGTACAGATGTCAGGAAGCGGGTCATCTGTGTATGCATTTTTTAATAATGAGCAAGCTGCAATAGTCGCGACAGCTTCACTCAAAGAAAATTATCAAACCTGCTTAACTAGACCAGGATTCAATCCATCTGCAATAGAACAATAAAATATAAACATTCCACTTCATCATCACTCTTCCCCCCATTTCTTCTATGTCGTTCTGGATTAAGTTTAGAAAATTATATCAAATTGCATAAATGTCTAAGTTTCCATATATTTTCAAAAATTTATAAAGGCAGATTCTAAATTTGAATAAATCAAAAATACTCATATCCATTTTATTTTCCATTTTCCTTACAATTAACGTAACATTTTCTCAAAACGGAGTAATTCTTGGGGACACTACTAGCGTATTTGAAACACCGGACACGTCAACTGTTGACACATCAATTGTTATAGAGCACTTGAGAAGTCCGGAAATAATAAGCAAAACTGTAGCACCGATTCCATCCGTCGGAATTTTAAATGAATATAAAGCAGATAATTCAATTATCGATTCTGTTCAACTTTTCACCGATTACAGATATACTGGTAATTTGATTGAAAACTTACCCGGCGCTTTCTTCTATAATTTAGGAAGTATCGGACAACCTCATCAGCTTACGATTAACGGATTAGATGGCAGGTCTATCGCCGTTATGACAAACGGTATCGGATTGAACGAATCGCTAATAGGTGTTTACAATTTTCATCTTTTCCCCGCGGAAGAATTAGAGAGGATTGAATACATTAACGGAAGCAGGGCATTTATTTACGGTCTCAATGCGACCGGCGGCGTTATTAACCTCGTACCAAAATTTCACTCGTCAAAGCGACCATACACAAAGATACGTTATAGTGAATCCAACTATGAAGAAACAATCTTTGACGGCTTATTCGCACAGAACATTTTGCCTGATCTCAACTTTTCAAGTGGTGTACAACGGATATCGTACGATGGCAGGTTCACCAACAGCGCATACGACGCTTGGCTTGTGCGCGTGAAGCTGCGATACAATTTAAGTGAAAAATTCAATATATATATCAGCGAAATATATAACCAAAATAAATTGGGGTTGAACGGCGGTATAAACGTCAATGAAACTCAGAGCGGTTTTACATACGATAATTTGCGAGCGGTAGTAAAGAATCCGGACTCTTACGAGAAATTAGCACGCAACGATTTGCAATTGGGCGCTGCCGCCTGCTTGCCCCGTATAACGGGGCTTGCCGATTCTACATCCGTAACAAATTTAACTTTCTTCCTCTCGAATCAAATGAGGTCATACCGCGACGAAGAAAACACTCGGTCGCCCAATGGTATCTTCCAGAAACTCAATCATCATTCACGTTGGATTGGTGTTCGAATTGACCAGCGACTGAATTTATTAACAAAAGAAGATAATAGCGATTACATCAAATTAGATTTAGGTTCCGAAATACAATCCCGGCAAATTCTACAAAGTCCCAATACAGGCTACAAGTCGAGTAAACTGATTAGCATTTTCGGTAAGGGAGATTTTATTCCATCGGATTTAATGTCTACCAGCGCTTATTCGCGTTACGATAATTATCTGAACAACTCCACACTCGGTTACGGTGGCGATGTTAATTTTAAGCTGACAGATCATTTTACGCTCAATGCTGGATATTCGAAATCGTATCGTTATCCGACTTTTCAAGAATTGTACTGGCGGGACATTACAGTAACAGGCGAAATCGGAAATTTCAAACCCGAGCGACACAATTTGTTCGAATCTGGATTCGAATTTCGATTTGATAAAATGCTGACTTTGAAAACAAATATTTTCAGCAGAAAAATAGATAACACAATTTATATTAAACCTAAAACTGTTGACTTTCCATTCCCCGGATTGGAGTTCTTGAATGCCGGTCGGTCTGTCCTTACAGGTATCAATTCATCACTTACCCTGAATATTTGGAAATTTTCAGGAAGCTTGAACACAACTTATTTTATAACTCAGAAAATTTTAGACACCGATAATCAATATCCGAAATATTTTACATCAGGCGAGTTGTTGTTCCGGGATATTTTTTTTGATAACCACCTCGACTTAAAAGCTGCGGTACGCGGTAGAGTTGTATCTAAACAAAAAGGTTTTGAATTCAATCCACAAGTCGGACTTCTAGTACCGAGTATCAGTTACGAATTAGGCACGGGCGGCAGTTTCGATGCGATGCTTATCGGTAAAATCGGCAGTGCTGTAGTTCATATAATTCTCGAGAACGTACTAAATAATCAATATGCGGTTACAACATTCTATCCCATTCAAGACCGTTCTTTACGATTTGGAATTACGTGGGAATTTGAGAACTAGGAAAGATATTAAATTTTAGATTTTAGATTTTAGATTTTACCCGCCCCGACTGTCCCGAACATTCGGGACGGGCGGGGATTTTGGATTTACGATTTAGCAATACAAATTACAAATGACCAAAACCGTGACCATATTTGGAAGCTCCAGAGTATCCAAAGATAGCAATGACTATCAGAACGCGTATGAGCTTGGTAAATTATTAGGCAAAGCTGGATTTACTATTTGTAACGGCGGTTACGGGGGAATAATGGAAGCAACAGCGCGCGGAGCAAAAAGCGCTGGCGGTAGAACAATAGGCATAATTACAGAAATATTCAGCCGCTTCCCAAACCGATACATCGACCAAACAATTTTAGAAAAAACATTATTGTCACGGCTGGAAAAGTTAGTGGAAATCGGAGATGCCTACATTGTTCTAAAAGGCGCCACCGGTACCCTGGCAGAATTAGCAATCGTTTGGGAGTATATCAATAAAGGCATTATGACTGAAAAACCGATAATAGTTTTGGGAAATTTTTGGCTTCCTGTGATAAAAACTTTGAATGACGAGCTTACTTGGGAAGGATTGGAAAATTGCACTAAGTTTGTAACTGTGGTTACTTCCCCGAATGCGTGTGTTGAAATTTTAAAGAAAAAATTCTTTTAACACAGATTTGTCAAACGAATTTTGCCAACTCGCTCACGTATCTATCCATTTCTGATTTTGTCCGCTTCTCTGTCACCGCTATCAAAAGTCCGTTTTCTTTGCCGTCAATTTCTTTGACGTCAATTCCGCTTAAAATCCCTTTGTTTGTTAATTGATTGATAATTTGTAAAGGTGGTACCGGAGTTTCGACTACAAATTCTTTAAAGAATGGTCGGTTGAATTTCAAACGAAAACCTGCAATTGCAGTGATAGCATCGGATAAGTAGTGAGCTTTTTGCAGGCATTGATCAGCGACTTCCTGAATACCCTTTTTTCCCAAAAGAGAAAGATAAACAGTAGCTGCCAGCATCACCAACGCTTGGTTAGTACAAATATTGGACGTGGCTTTATCGCGTCTGATGTGCTGCTCACGTGTTTGAACTGTCAAAACAAACCCTCTTTGCCCGTCTGCGTCTACAGTGATACCGGAGATACGTCCGGGAATTTTTCTGAGTAAGAAATCCTTTGCGGCAAATATACCTAAGTACGGACCGCCGAAGTTTTGTGCATTACCGAAAACTTGTCCTTCACCTACAACAATGTCAGCTCCGTAGCTACCGGGTGGAGCCAACAGCCCGAGCGAAATCGGGTCGACCGAAACTATATACAAACCTCCCGCTTCGTGTGCAATCGTGCCAATTTCATCTACGTCTTCTAAACATCCATAAAAATTCGGTTGCTGAACAATAACCGCTGCTGTTTTTTCAGTCACTACTGTTTTTAATTTCTCCGGTAAAACTGAACCCCTGCTGGATAAAACCTCATTTATAATGATGTCTTGCCCCTCGCAATAAGTTCTGATAATCTGCATATAATGCGGATGAATTTTGCCTGCGATTATGATTTCATCCCGCCCAGTGTGTCCTACAGCTAAAAGTGCTGCTTCACCCAAAGCTGAGCCGCCATCGTACATCGAGGCATTGGAGATGTCCATACCAGTTAACTCGCAAACCATCGTTTGGTATTCATAAATTGCTTGAAGTGTGCCTTGACTCACTTCGGCTTGATAAGGAGTGTAGGCGGTGTAAAATTCAGACCTGCTCGTGATAGCGCCGATTGCCGAAGGCACATAATGGTCGTATGAACCTCCACCTAAAAACGAAATAACTTTACTCGTCGGGGTGTTCATTGATTCTAAATTCTTTAATTCCTTTATTACTTCGAATTCCGACAATCTCGAAGGTATTTTAATACCGTCACGTAACCGGATTTCTTCAGGAATCATTTTCAAGAGTTCTTCGAAGGAAGTAACTCCTATCGCGCGAAGCATTTCCTCGCGGTCAGCATCTGTGTTTGGAATGTAAGGCATATTCGATGTTAGATGTTAGATGTTAGATGATTTAATAATTACTATTTGCCAATCAACTTGCGATAGTTTACTGCATCGAGTAAGTTATCGAGTTCCGATTTATCGGCAAACTTCATCTTTACCATCCATCCTCCGGAGTAAGGTTCTTTATTTAGTAGCTCCGGTTCCGATTCAAGATTGGTATTTATTTCTGTAACGACACCCGAGATGGGTGCATATAACTCGGAGACAGTTTTAACAGCTTCGATTGTTCCTAACCTCTCACCGCTTTTTACCTTTAGTCCGATTGCTGGAAGGACGATAAAAACCACATCTCCTAACTCTCCTTGTGCATAATCCGTTATACCTATCGTTCCGATTTCTCCGTCAACAGAGAGCCATTCGTGTTCTTTTGTGTACTTGAATTTTGCTGGAAATTCCATTTCAATGTCCTTTGAATTTTATCAGATTAAAATGTTTGAATACTCTATAAAACTTGTATCGAAAGTCCCGGCTCTGTACAGGTCGTTCTTCATCACTTTTTGATGAAACGGAATAGTTGTATGTATTCCTTCGACTGTAAATTCCTCCAAAGCGCTTGCCATTTTATCTATAGCTTCTTCTCTGGTTGGTGCAAACGTTACCAATTTTGCTATGAGCGAATCATAATTCGGGGGTACCCTGTAACCGGCATAACAATGTGTATCTACGCGAACACCGAAGCCACCCGGTAGGTGGAAACTTTTGATCTCACCAGGTGATGGTCTGAAATTATTTGCTGGGTCTTCAGCGTTGATACGACACTCTATGGCGTGTCCACTCGGTTTGTGCGACTTTTTATTCAGCTTTTTGCCGGCAGCAACTTCAATTTGCATTTTAATCAAATCGAGACCGGTTACTTCTTCAGTTACGGGATGTTCCACCTGGATTCGAGTATTCATCTCCATAAAGTAAAAATTATGGTATTTATCGACGAGAAACTCCATAGTTCCGGCACTTTCGTAGTTTACACTTCTTGCCCCTTTTACTGCTGCTGCGCCCATCATTTCCCGCAAAGCGCTACTGATAAACGGCGACGGAGATTCTTCCACCAATTTTTGGTGCCTTCGTTGAATTGAACAATCTCTTTCGTTTAAATGAATAACATTACCGTACTGATCTCCGAATACCTGAAACTCGATGTGGTGAGGATTTTCAAGATATTTTTCGATATATATTCCGGGATTCCCGAAAGCTGCTTCGGCTTCGTTACTTGCCATTACAAAATTTTTCTCAAGCTCGTCGGCTGCACGAACTATACGCATTCCTTTTCCACCGCCACCTGCAACCGCTTTGAGAATTACGGGGAAACCAACGCCGTAAGCTATATCGACTGCAAGTTTTAGATCAGTAACGACTCCATCGCTTCCCGGAATTACAGGAACTTCGGCTCTTCTCATCGTATCTTTTGCATAAGCTTTGTCGCCCATCGAGTTGATTGATTCGACGGAAGGTCCAATGAACTTCAAGCCAGACGACGTACAAATTTCTGCAAAGTTAGCATTTTCGGCTAAAAAGCCGTAACCGGGGTGAACTGCCTCGGCGGCTGTAACTTCGGCGGCTGCAATTATGCGCGGAATGTTCAGGTAACTTTCTCGGCTGGATGGAGGTCCTATGCAGATTGCTTCATCGGCAAACCGAACGTGTAACGAATCCCTGTCAGCTTCTGAATAAACTGCAACTGTTTTAATTCCTAATTCTCGACAGACGCGTATAACCCGTAGGGCTATTTCTCCGCGGTTTGCAATTAAAATTTTTTTAAACATTATGTCGGTTCGATTAAAAATAAAACTTGATTATATTCGACAGCTTGAGCGTTTTCCGCAATTATCTTTACAATCCGTCCGGATACGTCCGATTCGATTTCGTTCATCAATTTCATAGCTTCAATAATACACAGGGCTGTTCCTTTTTGAATCGTCTGGCCGACCTCAACATAAGAATCAGCGTCCGGTGAGGGTGCTCGGTAGAATGTTCCGACAATCGGCGATTTTACCTCGTGCAGTATAACTTGCGGGGCTGCAGGTTTAACTTCTTGTTTTATCTCTACAGGTTTGTGCTCAACTTGTGGAGTAGGAATAGTTTGGATTACTTGCTGTGGAACGGGAAGATTAGCAACAGAATTGGATTTATTTTTAGCTATGCGAAGTTTTAGACCTTCTTCCTCAATTTCAATTTCATCAACACCACTTTCGGTAAAAATTTTTGTTATTTTTTTTAGATAATTGAGATCCATTAACCCTCCAATAATAAAGTTTTATGAAGTTTTTACGCGCTCTAAATATTGACCGGTACGGGTGTCGACTTTTATGGTATCGCCTTCATTCAGAAAGAGAGGAACATTAACAATAGCACCGGATTCTACCTTTGCTGGCTTTGTACCACCGGTTGCCGTATCGCCTTTGATACCGGGACCAGTCTCCACGATTTTTAGTTCGACAGTTATCGGCAGTTCAACTCCGATGACTTCGTTGCCGTTGAAAATGATTTCAATATTTTCGCTGTCCTTTAAAAATTTCCCGCCATCACCGACGTGTTTTTCGTCAACGGTGATCTGGTCGTAGGTCTCTGAATCCATACAAATGTAACCTGAACCGTCGTGATAGAGGAATTGGTATTGCTTCCTATCGATTCGAACAGTTTCAATTGATTCACCTGCTCGGAAGCGTGTTTCGATAACTTTACCACTCTTTAAATTTTTAAGTTTCGCGCGGACGAAAGCCCGCCAGTTACCGGGATTGACGTGTTGAAACTCGACGATAGTCCATAAATCGCCATCCATCTTTATAGTTAAACCGTTTCTAAAATCAGAAGTACTTGGCATAGGAAAAAATAACTCCAAATCAATAAATAATGTTAAAAAATACTAAAATTACGTGCAAAATATAAGTAGAATGGGTGTGAAAGTCAAGGAATTTGATTTGTAGTGCGAGCTTTAGCTCGTAAAATACGAACTGTAGCGCGAGCTTCAGCTCGCCAAAAACGAACCGTAGCGCGAGCTTTAGCTCGTAAAAACACGAACTAAAGTTCGTGCTACATTGTAGCGCGAGCTTCAGCTCGTAACAATGAACGAACTAAAGTTCGAGCTACATTGTAGCGCGAGCTTTAACTCGTACTGAGAACGAATTAAAGTTCGTGCTACTATATCACCTTCATTCTCTTTCCCACTTTCTCAAACGCATCCAAAGCGTGGTCAATATCCTTCTTCGTCAAAGCGGCTGAGATTTGCGTGCGCAGACGGGCTTCGCCTTTCGGGACTACCGGGAACCACAAACCTTTTATATAAACTCCCGCTTTGAGTAATGCAGCACTCATATCCTGTGCAACCGATGCCTCGCCTAACATAATCGGAACGATTGGGTGGTCATCTTCAAGTATAGTAAATCCGAGAGCTTTTATTTCTTTTCTAAAATATTTTGTGTTGTCGTGTAAATGCTGAACAATCGAATGATCCTTAGTCAGCAAATCGAATGCAGCCATTGCGCCATAAATTATCGCGGGTGGCAAAGAATTCGAGAATGTATATGGACGTGATTTTTGACGGAGATATGTTATCAATTCCTTTTTACCGCTTATGTATCCGCCGGCAGCCCCGCCCATCGCTTTACCGAGTGTTCCGGTTAAAACATCTATCTTACCGAAGACACCTTTTGCCTCAGGTGTACCGCGTCCTGTTTTGCCGGAAACTCCGATTGCGTGCGAATCGTCCACAAAAACCAGCGTGTTATATTTCTTGCCCAACTCAACGATTTTATCGAGTGGAGCCAAATTGCCTTCCATACTAAAAACACCATCGGTGACTATCATCTTGAACCGGTAGTCTTTGTTCTTATCTTCCTCCAACAATCTTTCGAGTTCAGTCATATCGGCGTGGTTGTAAATTTTTTTGTCGGTGGTTTCAGACTTGCACAACCTTTGTCCATCGATGATACTGGCATGGTTTAATTTATCACTGTAAAGAACATCTTTGTAATTCTCAAAACCGAGCTTTTCATTTGTCAGCGAGGCAAAGAATCCTTCGTTGGCAGCAAAACATGACGAGAATAAAATTGTGTCTTCAGTACCGACAAACTTTGAGATTTTATTTTCAAGCTGCAAGTGGATATCCTGTGTTCCGCAGATAAACCTGACTGAAGCAATACCGTACCCGTATTTTTTAATCCCCTCGATGGCTGCTTTTTTAATTGCAGGATGGTCGGATAAGCCGAGATAATTATTTGATGCCAGCATAACCACGTCTTTACCTTTAACTTTAACCACACCTCCCTGCGGACTTTGAAGCGGCGTTTCGTGTTTGCAAGTATTTGATTCTTCTAATCTTTTTAATTCTTTTTTTATGATAGTAATTATATCCATTTTAAATCTCATTTATTCCGTTGTTTATATTAACTTTAAAGGCGTCTCCACGGCAAATTGTGAACACGCCTTTATAAATATAGAAAAGAAAATGATGGAATTCAATTGTCATTCTCCTTAATTTTTTGTAAGTTTTAATAAATATGGAATTAACTTCCGCAGTGGAACTGATTGCACGTAACAAAATTTCGTAATAGATAGATACTTAATATTAATGCCAAAAATAAATCAAAAGAAGAAAAAGCCCGTAAGAAAAGAAAGAACAGTTTCTCCTTCTAAATTAAGGGTAGCCGAACAGCAACCCGCCTTCGGTATTAGCAGATCAAATTCTCAACTTAAACCTCCGCTTGAATCGGTTGGTCGTGATAAAAACGATATTTTTTTCAACATAAAAGATGCCGCTGAATGGGCTTCTGGATATTTAGGTAAAAATGTAACCCAATCTAACATTTCTTACTTGATTCAATACGGTCGTATCCGTAAAATTGGGAATAATGGAAATGTGCAGATTTCAAAAAAAGAATTGATTGAATACTACAAATCATTCAACGGTCATAGGGAAGTTTCTTGGAAGGGTCAGCTTGGAGAGGATTTAAATTGGGCACTCTCATTCGATCAATTCAAGGAAGCGGAGACCACCAAGCATGTTCATCGTCTGCATCCATACAAAGGTAAATTCATTCCACAGCTTGTAGAATACTTCCTCGACAGCCACACCGATACATTTAAGAAGGAAGTATATTTTCATAAGAACGATGTTGTTCTCGATCCGTTTTGCGGAAGCGGAACGACGCTTGTACAGGCAAATGAATTGGGAATGCACGCTGTTGGTATTGATGTATCCGCCTTCAATGCACTGATAAGTAATTGTAAAGTAACAAGATTCGATTTAGCCAATGTGCAGAAAGAAATCAGTAGAATTACTCAAGCCTTGAAAGCTTTTCTCACCAACTCACACACTGTCGAGTTTGAGAATAAATTATTGCAAGAATTATATAAGTTTAACAACGAATATTTTCCTGTGCCGGAATACAAGTACAAAGTTCAAAGAGATGAAGTAGACGAAGAGTCTTACGGACCGGAGAAAGCGAGAGTGTTTTTACCAATTTACCAAAAGCTCATAAAAGATTACAATATTAAACTTCGGCAGGACAGCGAAAAAACCTTTTTGGATAAATGGTACTCCCAGCATATTCGTAACGAAATTGAATTCGTGTTCGCTGAGATCAAAAAGATCAAAAATATTGAAACGAAGAAAATCGTCAGCATCATTTTAAGCCGGACCATTCGTTCGTGCCGTTCAACAACTCATGCAGATTTGGCGACATTGCTTGAGCCAATAACTACGACCTATTATTGTGCAAAGCATGGAAAGATATGCAAGCCACTCTTTTCCATTTTGAAGTGGTGGGAAACCTATACCAAAGACACCGCAAAACGTTTAGCTGATTTTGGGAAATTACGAACACAGACTTACCAGTATTGTTTAACAGGCAATAGTAAAACCATTGATATTGTTGCACAACTTGAAAAGAAAAGTCCTGAATTAGCGTCTCTTGTTAAAAAAAGAAATATCAATGGAATATTTTCGAGTCCGCCGTATGTAGGACTGATCGATTACCACGAGCAACATGCCTACGCCTACGATCTGTTTGGCTTTAAGCGGCAAGATGAACTTGAGATCGGTCCATTATCCAAAGGACAGGGAAGAGAAGCAAAAGAAAGCTATGTAAAAAGCATCGCTGAAGTATTAAATAATTGTAAAAAATTTTTGGCCAAAGACTACAACGTATTTTTAGTGGCAAACGATAAATGGAATTTGTACCCATCCATTGCCGAACAATCTGGAATGAAGATCGTAAATCAGTACAAACGACCTGTATTAAATCGCACTGAAAAAGATAAAGGTGCATATTCGGAAATTATATTTCATTTGAAAGGAAATCTGATATGAAAGATGAGCGTACTGTTTATCAGCTTACAGTAGAGGACATCCAAAATGTCTCTTATGAATTGCTTGGTAGAAAGCTTACTATAAAAGAAATTGAAAAAGTGGAAAATAAACTTGGGGATACTGTTCCATGGTACAATGCAATTGAAACTGCAATATTTCTTTCAGAAATTAAGAGAAAAAGATATGACAAAACAACAAATTCACACGGTTGAAGAAGTTCTAAAGAATTGTCTTCGCAAAAAATTTCAGAACTACAAACCCGAACCAGCTTCGATGCCATTTCACACCCGATTACTTGGCAAAGACCGCCTGGCGTTGTATTCCTTTATTCACTCGCTGAATACCAATTTTGGTACGGCTATTTTTGAACCTGTTGCGTTATCGTTGGCTCAAAAGAATTTTAAAGTAGCCCAATCACAAATGAAGGCAGGTACACAAATAAGCGAAGGAGCACATCAGGTTATCCAAGAGATAATGGATAGTTTAGCTACCGCAGAGAGTACTCCAAACAAATCAAAAGAGATTGAAGCTATTCGTAAAGTATGTCGTAAGGGAAAAATGAAACAAGTGAAACCAACCAGAGTTGATGTTTGGGTAGAAAGTAATACTGGTGAAATATTTCTCTTTGATATAAAAACAGCCAAACCGAACGCGGGTGGTTTCAAAGAATTTAAGCGGACACTTTTAGAATGGGTAGCTGCCGTTTTGGCGGAGGGTCCTAAAGCAAAAGTAAACACAATTATTGCTATCCCCTATAATCCATACGAACCACAACCTTATAATCGCTGGACAATGAGAGGAATGTTGGATTTAGAAAATGAGCTAAAAGTAGCTGATGAGTTCTGGGATTTCTTAGGAGGTAAAGGCACTTACAATAATTTACTTGACATTTTTGAACGAGTAGGGATAGAATTACGTCCAGAGATTGATAAATACTTCTCGCGCTTCTCAACAAAATCTTAGAAATCTAAATCTCAACTCCCTCCCATTTGGGAAAAACTGAGACATAGTTGCAGAGCGTAAAAAGATATAACAGAGAAAAACTTTATGTGGCTAAAACCAGATCAGATTTTCTTTCTTCAGCCAGTTCACTTGGCGAAGCCATCCCATTGGGAGAAGTAAACTGATATATATGCAATTATTTCTATTGCAGTCTGCTTCATCAGACTGGAAAAAATATATTTTAAAATTTAACTGGCTTTAGCCACATTTTGCAAATTACTCGAGACTAATTACTTATAACACTTACATACCGTACATCGCGATTATTTCATCTTTCTTCTTGCTGAGAATTTTATACTTCTCCCCTATTTTTGTAAAAGCGGTGATTGCGTTATCGAGATGTTCTTTCTCGTGGTCTGCAGAAATTTGTGTTCTGATGCGTGCCTGACCTTGCGGGACAACCGGGAAGAAGAATCCAACCACATAAATACCTTCCTCGTAAAGATCGCGTGCTACATCCTGTGCAAGTTTTGCATTATATAG
>Ga0180009_10004571_pt1 | contig 15208 bp, 16 predicted proteins | sample OS_PC_MetaG_FD_123537 | JGI IMG/M metagenome (GOLD analysis project Ga0180009, IMG submission 123537) | Groundwater microbial communities from the Aspo Hard Rock Laboratory (HRL) deep subsurface site, Sweden - OS_PC_MetaG | ecosystem: Environmental > Aquatic > Deep subsurface > Groundwater...
ACAAAAACTGCAAGCCTTTACCGCCGACCGAGATACGGCAAGACCGAGCCTCACAGCGAGGGCTTGACGAGGAAGGTCGGCGGAACGGGGATTATAAGGGGTCGCAACCCCTTATCTCATTTTATTATATTTTATTTATGAAAAAAACATGTGGAGTGAGATGGTGCCGTGGTTGAAATCGAAAAGTGCATAGATCTCGAATCGATATCTGTCGAGGATGGTGGAATATTTAAGAGGGTTCTTCACGCAGATTTACTGGTGGAAGGACTCTGTTATCCAGAGATTGACTATAGAGTGCGTGATGTGGCAGAGCATTTTGTTGGTTATTTGAATGATAGAGGAGATTGCGCGTCATTTAGGGGTCATACTGGGCTATATAATGTCTCACATACAAGAGACGGAAGGTATAGTGAATATACTGTCGATAAGGTCTTTTGTATCGAAGGTAAGGGAATGGCCCAGGTGTCGATCATGCCACGTCGCGATGCTGATTTGGATGTCATCAGTGATTACGCAGCACATATAAAACAAGCAGGCTCTGGAGACTGAACGCCAACCTTTTTTTATTTTTCATACCTTTTTCTTCATTACTACTCGTTCCTGCTCAGAAAGCTTTATAAATGGATTTTTCTTTGTATTTAAATATGGCTCATGTCATTGCCGAAGCCAATGCGCACCCTGCGTTCAGGCTCAAGTACAAGGGAGTGTTTGATTTCGATAAGCTCACTACCATGATCGTGAAATGGCTCCAGGACAGGAATTTCGACTTCAATGAGTCTAAGCACAAGCATAAGTATTCCTGTCCGCACGGCTTTGAGATAGAGCGGGACTTTGACGGCTGGCGGAAGATAGATGACTATTATATGCATAAGGTGGAGGTGAAGTTCCACCTGTATGATGCGTTTGAGGTGGATGCTGTCAAGCACGGCAAGAAGGTCAAGCTCTGGAACGCCCAGATGGACATCCAGCTCGGCTTTGATGTGGTGTGCGACTACCAGAACAAGTGGTCCAAGAGCCCTTTCATGGACAAGCTGCACAAGAATTTTTATACCCAGTATGTCATAAAGAAGGAAATAATTATAAAGAACGCAGACCCGCTGTATTACAAGCTTTTGAGCCTGCACTCTAAGATAAAGGAGTTCCTTGAGATGGAGACTGCCACCAACTTTTGAAAATGGTCGAAAGAAAGCTTTTGATTGACGAGGAATCGATGGACTATGAGGGGCTGTTCAACCTCATAGAGCTGTATTCTATAATAGATGAATTCCTGAAGCTGAAGGGATATGACAAGTTCGAGCCCTTGAATGAGGAGAGTGTCTACCCGTCAGGCAAGGACGTCCACATAATAATAAGGCCCCTGAAGTGGCATACCGACTACATCAGGAAGGTCCTCAAGATAGAGATGCAGATGCACAACATCAAGGAGGTCGAGACAGAGGTGGACAAGGTCAAGGTGAAGCTCAACCAGGGCAAGATAAAGATCCTCTACTCAGGCTACCTCGAGACTGATTGGGAAGGAAGGTGGGAGCAGAAGCCCATCTATTATTTCTTCAGGACCCTGTTCGACAAGTACATCTACAGGAAGCACACCAAGGACTTTGAGGGTGAGATAATCTCTGACATCAATGAGTTAAGGGACAAGATGGGTGCTTACCTGAACTTATACAGGTTCAGGAAGTCTGCTTGAATGGTCTTTTCTCGACGGAAAATTTGCGGTTTTTTTCACAAAAAATTAATAAAGCCCTGAAACTTTTTTCTTGTTGGTGTTCTTATGGCAGAATTGACTCCTCAGTTTGCCGAGATACTTGGTTTGCTATGCGCCGAAGGGTGTCACGCCGTATCTTATTGCACCTATCTTGAAGTTGACAGAGGACGACCAAGATTAAGGAGAAACAAGAAGTCTGAGACAATTCAACTATACAATAAAGATGAAAAGCTTCTTCTTCATTACACAAGTCTGCTTAATGTGGTTTTTTCATATCCTGCAAGAGTCAGTAGAAATGGCAAAGTAAATATTGGGGCTAAGCACATGATGCGGGCCATACTTAATCATACGCCCCTTGGTTGCGACAAGTGGAAAGTTCCTTTGGCGGTGCGGAGAGCGAATAAAGAGATTAAGTTAGCATTTGTAAGAGGTTATTTCGATGGAGATGGGACCTCTAGCAGCACTGTACGTTTCTTTTCCATAAATAAGGATGGTCTTCTTGGTGTTTTTTCACTTCTGACTGACTTGAGGTTCAAGCCGACTTTTCAAGGGCCTATAATCAAGAAGAACAGACGCCCTTCTTATATTATACAGATTAGCAGAAAGGAAAGAGAAAGGTTTTTAAATGAAATTAAGCCTGTTTCTAAGCTGCCTGCAAGAGGCTTGGCTATGCGGGGGTTATCCTCTGGTCCTAGGCCATTGGATCCTTAGAGCAAAGTCTGGTCAAATGCGCAGGACTTAAGACCTTGAAAGGACACTCACCTTGAAGTGAGATATCCTGTCCCTTAGTGGGTTCATGGGTTCAAATCCCATCCCCCGCATTATTTTCAAATCTATGTATTTGATTCGGTGTTTAGGAAGATGAACGAACGCTCAATATGGGGTGCTGGTGATAAGGAGACGTTGGAGCTCCTGAAAACTGCGGATCTGGGTGGTGTCTGGTTGAACCTGGCTGCTGGTGATGGGCGTTACAACTCTCTTCTTCTGAAAAAAACAGATTCAGTGACCGCAACGGATGTTGACGACTCTGCTCTGAAAAAACTGGTGCGGAACACCCCGGACGAATACAGGAATAAACTGAAGACTTTTGCTTTTGATCTTACTGGGCGATTCCCTTTTCAAGACAAAACGTTTGACGGGATTTTTTGTACTGGCACTTTGCACCTTTTCAACAAGAAGGTTCTGTTCGGCATATTCTCTGAAATTAAAAGGGTACTAAGGACTCATGGGAAGATAATACTTGATTTTGCTACAGACATAAAAAGAAGGACCAGAGAAGGGACGCCCGTCTACATGGTTGACGAAGAGCCAACATACACCCTTGATGAGGCTGTCAAGCTCCTAGAAGAGGTGTTTGAGGGGTTTAAGACAGAGATTCATGAATGTGCTGTTCCAAAAGAATTAGTGAACACTGGAGAGAAAGAATATGAATTTGAGTGTAACTATGTTCTTTTAGTGGCTGAGAGATGAATTGTTGAATTGCTTGGTGATTTTGTCAGCACATCACTCAAAGAATTCCAACACTGCCGGAAGCTTCTCCACCCCAGCCTCCCCATTGATATGCTGCAGCCCCTCCAGCACGACTATCTTTGCGCCGAGCTTGTCTCTGAATGTCTTGGAGTCTTCAAGCGGCACGAACGGGTCATCGTCTGAGAATATTGCTGTGAACCTGCCGCAATGGCTCTTTATCTTCTTCCAGTCGAGCGGTGTCTCGATCCAGGGCTTTGCTATCTCATCAGCGCCTTCTTCCTCGAGCGCTGCTGGCATGAGGTGCACCCATCCTGCGACGAGAACAACCCCTCCGACTTTGACGCCCGCGTCCAACCTTTCAAGATACCTGAGCACGGTCTGGCAGCCTATCGAGTGCCCGACAAAGAAGGTCTCAGAATCTGCCTTTCCGACGAGCTTGGTAAGGTGTCCTACCCATGCCTCAATCTCAGGCTCTGCGGGATTTGGCATCGCAGGCACAGAGACCTTGAATCCTTTGGCGGTGAGTTCTTTCTTCAGCCAGGGGAACCACCCTTCTTTAGGGTAACCCTCCCAGCCGTGTATTATGAAAGCCCTTTTCATCTACTCTGCTCCTAGCAGCTCTTTCTTCTTCTGCCTGAGCTCTGCTATCTTGTTCCTGTACTCCTCTTTCTTTCCCCTGTTCTCCTGGAGCTCCTGGTATAGCTGCTTGTTATTGTCTATCGCCTGCTTGTAGAGTATGTTGGTGTCGCGTATCTCCTGCTTCACCCTGTCAAGCTCGCTCTTGTCCACTGTCTTCACAGGGTTGTCTTTCCTGTGCTCAAGTATTTCTGACGGGTTGAGCTTCCCTTCCTTCATCAGCTGTTTCTCTTCTTCTGTCAATACTATTCCCATTGTATCGCCCCTCCTTTGTTGTTCAGGATATCAGTCCTCGATTATCACTACCTTCTCTTTCTTCTCCTTTTCTTTCTTGGGTTTGTACTTGAACCAGAGCATGACGTAGTTGCGCAGCGCTGGCCATAGGAGTATATATTGTAATGCTACTCTCCAGCCGCCTCTCCTCTTTCTTTGGGGCTGCTTCTCCCTTTCCTTTGGCATAAGGGGTATGGTTGAGCCTCGGCTTTTTAAATCTTTTTCGTGTTGTTGTGATTTTTTCGGGCAACTTATCTTTCAATCCTTCCTGTTGGCATCTTCAGTTGTGGGTTCTGAGACTTGCCGTTCTTGCAGGGATGGTTCAGGAAGGGAAGAGGCGTACAACAGATGTGTCGAGTTCCAGCGGTCTTTCTATGAGGCGGATCCGCCCCCCGAGCAGTGGTTCCGGATGTTGCGGAACTGCGAGAATTACAGGCAGGCATTTCTTTTTAAGCATGGCAAAACTTTAAATATCCCTTAGTGATTTTCTGGTGCAGGGGTGTTTCATGGCAGCCAAGGGCAAAAAGAGCGTACTGATAATCGAGGATGAGGTGAATATCGCTAATGCGCAGAGGATGATCCTCGGAGACGAGTTCAATGTCTCTGTCGCGCATGACGGCGACACCGGCCTTGAGAAGATACGCAAGCTCAGGCCTGACCTGATAGTTCTTGACCTCATGCTTCCTAACAGGGGCGGTTATGACATCTGCTTCAACCTCCGCCAGGACCCGAAGCTCAAGGACATAAAGGTGCTGATGGTCACTGCACTGAACCAGCCTGTCGATTATGATAAAGGGGTGATGGTCGGCACAGACGCTTACCTTACCAAGCCGTTTGAGCCACAGCAATTATTGAGCGCTGTGAGGAAACTGCTGTCATGACCTTAGCCCAGCTTCTGCATGGATTCTTCAATTTTCTCGGCACGACCGAAGGCGAGCTGCTTAAGACAGCTGTAGAGCTGATATTCTTCACCATTGTGGATTACATGATTATCTCCGAGTGGACGCGCAACAGGAAGAAGGAGCTGAAGTTCCTCATAATCGCTTTCTCTGCACTTGCGGTCGACAAGCTCTTCGCTGTCTATTTCCTCGCGACTTTCGTGTTCGCGAATGCGCATGCCCATTTCTGGACATTGAACATCGTGGACAACTTCCTTGAGATAATCGCGTTGTTCCTTGTCGCGAACGCTTTCGTGTACCCCATCATGAGGCAGAAGGGGCTACGGGCTAAGAGGTTCATGGCAGACCATTTCATCCTCATCGCTGCGGTGAGTTTTGTCTTCTCCCTGTTCGCCCTCTCGATACTCGACCTGAAGGGCGGCTCGCTCCAGGATTTCTGGACCAACACAAGCATAAATGTCGCAGAGGTCGTTGTCCTTCTTTATTATGCTGGTTACATAATCGTCAACCAGAAGTATCATCTGAAGTACAAGACGAACATAGTTGCTGCGTTCATCATCTATACTCTGACCCCAGTCATCAACCTGTTCAACATAGTGCTCTATGACAACATGAACCGCTCGCTCAGTGTCGCGGCCCATCCCTTCCCGTTCATATCCCTACTCATATTTGTTCAGGTCATCTACCTGAAGCTCGTCGACAAGGCGACGCTGCAGGACAGCCTCAAGCGCTCTCAGCAGATGTATGCGCGCGAGAAGGAGGTGTCCAAGCTGAAGGATGATTTTGTCTCCACTGTCTCGCATGAGCTGAAGACCCCTTTGACTTCCATGAAGCTTTACACAGGTCTCCTCAGGGACGGGAGGCTCGGGAGCCTGACCAATAAGCAGAAGGATGCGCTGAAGGTCGTCAATGGCGAGACTGACAGGCTTAACAACCTGATAACAGACCTGCTTGACCTCTCGCGCCTTGAGTCAAAGAAGGCAAAGCTGAACCTTTCAGAGTTTGACCTGGACGAGATTGTAAGGGATGAGCTGTACCTCAACATCGCCAAGAGGGAAAGCATAAGGACAAGGATAGACGTCCCTACCAACTGCTACGTAACTGCAGACAGGGACAAGATCAAGCAGGTGTTCATCAACCTTTTCAACAACGCGGTCAAGTTCACTCCGCCGAAAGGCACTATCACGGTCTCTGCGCGATTGCGTGACGCCGATTGGGAGTTCGCTGTCTCAGACAATGGGAAGGGCATAGGCAAGGACAAGCTTCCGAAGCTTTTCGATAAGTTCTTCCAGGCAGAGGATTACATGACCCGCACCAAAGGGGGGTTCGGCCTGGGTCTTGCGATAGTGAAGGGCATTGTGGACCTGCATAAGGGGAAGATATCAGTGGATTCTGAGCCTGGCAAGGGCACGAGGTTCTCGATAGTGTTCCCTAAGATGTCAAGGTATTGACCTCGCGGCTCTGCCCTCAATCACGTTGGCACCACCACGACCGCCTAGCGAGCAGCGGAGAAAGAAGCAGTAAGTAATGCAGTTGGGCCTGAAGAAGCGGATTGTTTCTGTTTTGATGATACATTATCTCGGGATCAAGGCCAGGTTCTTGCTCATTTCATAGAAATCGTCGAATATGTCCCTCTTTCCTGTGCCGCCTGACTTCTCCCAGTCTTTCACTGATTCGCTGGCAGTGGTGAATATGACTACGCCAATCGTTGTCTCTGGCTTGTATCCTGCTATCTCAAATTCCTTGACCCTGTCCTTGTGGAATCTCTCCTTTATTCTTATGCCATCTTCAGTGGCTTTGTCGACAGACACTGTGATGGTAGCAGTTCCTTTTGGCGTGATGTATATCCTTCGAGGGTCGTATGGCCTGTCATAGACTACGTTGGCTTCTGTATCGTAGTCTGGCCTGATTGTCATCGGCAGACTGCACAATAGCTGCATGACCTGTAGGTGCTGCTCTTCATCCCGGGGCGCGGTGATGCTCTTGCCTCTTGCCTTGACATCCATGTAACCTCTTATGTCGAATTTCTCGTCGAGGTGTCTCCTGTGGATTGTGATGGTGACCGGGCCGTATGCGCACCTGACCATTCCTATTCTCTGGTCTGTCGGCATAGCTTCGCTGCCCAGCTCGACGCGGGTGACGGTCCTTCCTGCGGGGGGCATGATGTCTATGCTCTGCAGCATGCCTTTTTCCGTCGTGTAGAGCACCAGCGGCAGCTTCCCTCCTTCTGTCTCCACGCGGTTTATCGCTGCGTGCAGTATGTCTGACAGCCCGTCTGGGATGTCTGAGTAGGCTTTCCTCTCCAGGTCGGATCCGGCCTCGAAGTCTCTCCTCTCTCCTAAGACAAAGTAGTCTGTGATGTCGACTGTCTTTTTTGCGCGTGCTGTGGGGACCTTTGCGGCGCTTGCCTTCGCTGCTTTCACATCTTCCTCCAGTCCTGACAGTTGGTCTGCAGTGCCCAATATCGCGAACTCTATCCTCCTGCTTCCAGCTATCTTGGTGAAGTATGTCCCTGTGTTGTCGTGCCTGAAATCATCTATGTCGCTCCTTCCGACTATCTCGCTCAGGACTTCTGGAAGGTTGGCCATGCTGCTTTTGGGAGGGGCCTCGATGGTTATCCTTCTTGCTCCGCCCATCTCTGCATTGACCAGTATTGTGGCGCTCAACCTCTTTCCATCGGTTGTGACTAGATTGTCCAGGCCCAGGCGCTTCAGGTGGTGCTTTCCAAGGCCTCTTGCAAGCGTGCTGTCCAGGCCTGTGACTTCCTTTCCTCTTGCATCTAGCTCTGAGAAATCAGGTATTATGAAATATTCAACCATCCACCCAACACCATGGTGTGTTCTGTGCTTAGTCATATATAAACATTTCGTTTTGTTATTACTGTCGGTGGGTTACAAATTACCTCCCAAACCTTTAAATATGAAACAAAAATTCGGAGAAGCTATCAAAAAGCCTCCTTGGCTTAGTCGCTATAGCGCGCGCTTGGTAAGCCGAATCGCAAAGCACAAAGAGCGCGAGGTCCCGAGTTCAAATCTCGGAGGAGGCTTTTTTCTATTTATTTCTGCAGTTCTGCTGCTTTTCCGGCTTACAGCTGTCCTGTTTCGTTGAACTTCTTCATGAGGCGCTCGACAACGACGTTCGGTGCGTAGCCTTTCCTTCCGCATGCCTTGACAAACTCATCGTATGTTGGTTTGTTTATATTGTAATCGATTCTGACCTTTTGCGGTCCTTTTGGAGTTGCTGCCATGATTTATCACCCAAGGTTCCTGCTGCACGGTTGTTTATATAAGTTCACTTGGGTGGTTGTTGCAGTTCTCAGGATTTTCACCACTTTTGAAGAACAACAAATAGCAAATTTTATATACTCCTTCTGACTTTCTGTGTTTATGGGTCTTTCTGGTATTCCCCTGCCGCTTGGGTTTTAAACGTGTTTTATGGGTGTTGGGGAAGTCATGACTGATAAATACAATAGGGATCCTAAGCAGGACAGTATAGGTACGAGAGTGATCGATGCTGATTCTGGGGCTGATGCTGACAGGAGTCTAGACCACAAGCTTGCGACAGGAGAGACCATAGCAGTCACTCCAAGACCAGGATATGTGAGGCATAGCAGGCCTGACCTCTCGACTACAGCAAGGCTCGCTTACAGGAGGACGACGGGTTTCTGTAGGACATATAGTGAGGAGTGTGGAGCAGTCGCTGCAGGAATAATCCTCTTGGCAGGCGGCATCGCTGCACTTGTGTACACGAGCAGATGCAACGACAGGGATGAGAGTGCAGAGAGGAAAGATGCTTATGAATTGAGGTTGGGCGGTTCTGAAGAGGATGACCAGTTCTATCAGCAGTATGTGAAAGAGAGTGGCATTGATAAGATATATCCTGCCAAGAGCAAGGCATCAAAGATGGGGGGCAAGGCCAATAAAGTGCCAAAGAAAGAGGGGAAATCGACCAAAAAGCCTGTCAAGAAGTGGCTTCTCAAGAAGCGCTGATTACAATGCGCGCCAAAACCAAAATTCCCTGGAACAACCTTTTTAAACGACTTCTGCGTTATACACTGCATAAATGAGAGTTGGTGTGATGGTGCGCCGGATACTTTTACTAGCTTTGGCACTTGCCTTAGTAGTCTGTTCTTCTATTGTGATTGCTGACGATGACACGAACGGCAACATCCGCGTCGAGGTGACTAAGATTGACAACAGCTGGTCTTATGTTGTCCTGGCTATCGTAGGTATAGTGGTCCTTATTGCGGTGGTCCTCTCGATAGTCCTTGTGGTCAGGAGCAGGCAGCCGCAGGGCATGAGGCCTGACAGGTCGGTCAGCCTGAAGACCGGTGAATCGCCTGCGCTGAGCCAGGAGGAATACTACACAGAGGTGTTCGAGAGGCCTGTCTCTGATGTCGAGATTGTCGACGAGAAATCAAAGCCCGCCTCTTTCGCCGCAGAAGAGGTGGAAGGTAGCGGCATAGACCGCTATCTGAAGGAGGATGAGAGAATAGTCATCAATGTGTTGAGGATGAAGCACAATTCCTGTTCCCAGGCCACGTTGAGGGTAGTCACAGACTTCTCCAAGGCAAGGCTATCGAGGATACTTTCCGAGCTTGAGGAGCGCGGGATAATATACAAGGAGCAGCAGGGCAGGAAGAACCTGATAACGCTTAAGACCTGAAAACAGCCTTTTGTAACCACTGCACCATACTAAAAAAAGAAACGTTTATATATCCCGCAGATTATACAGTCAGCTGATACTGCTGTATCTATAGGGGGGAGTGCTTGCTTTTATGCAAGTCATAAGCCTTTGCACAAGGGCTTTTTCGGGCTAAAAGAAGGTTTTAAGGATATTAAGAAGAGATGTAGTCAAAAATAGCTCAAGTTGGTATTAAATGACTGGAAAAGACGACAAAGGTGGAAAAGCAGAGTCTTTGGACGCAATCATCTTAGATTGTGCTCATGTCCTTCTGCCAGACCTTGCATCTGAAGACGCGGCTCTGAATGCTTCTGCGGTGGCAAAACAGGAGAGGATAATTGCTGCGCTTGCAGGATTCAATACAAAGTTCTACGAGACTGTCGACAGCCTTTTTGATGGTGTGCGTCAGGACCGCGCATCTGCTGAGAGCTTCCTTGTTGTTGCAGACCTGACCCGTCAGGGCAGGAACGACTCTGTTGTCGTGCATGAGCATACATGGCGGGCGTACAGGTTCATGAAGCGGGAGTTCCCTGATCAAGCATACCTTGAGTTTGTGGGTGATGTAGAGGCCATAACGAACGAGAGGATCAGGAAGACAGTGAGCAATGCTGCCGAGTCTGACGATCATCTTGTCATCGCAGGCGATTACGCTGACCTGAAGCAGGTGCTCCTGGACAAAGCAAAGGTTTGCGTCTCTTTTGGAGATAGATCATCCTCTGTTAAGGGTGCGGGTGAAGGTGATGAGGATACGCAGGTAGTGGCCGCTGGCAGTTCTGGTGCAGATCCTGACGAGGAGGGGACGACTGAGTTTGAGGTCCCTGGTGCGCTGGCAGAGCCTGCCGGAAAATATGTCATGCGCGCATTAGTGTGCGGTTTTGCTGATGACAGCGAGAACTTCGGGGATGAGATAGGTGTCCTTCTCAAAGGCATCGATGGGTGCCAGGTGTTCTACACAGACGTGGACTTGGGGATCCTTGTCAACAGGCCTGGGTTCGCGGACTATTTCACGTCAGCTGCATTCGAGCATGATGGTTATGATAGGATAATCGCAGGAGTCAATGTCAGGGATGAGGATGGTACAGTGAAAGAGATGCTCAACCTCGCCAGTGTCGTCGGTCTCCTGCAGATGACTGTCTCCGCAGACCGCGGCGAGTTGGGTATTGTCTATGATTCAGATGCTTACCGGGGTGATGTCGCCAAGCTTGAGGAGAAAGGGCTGTTGAAGCATGTCGAGACGTACCCTGCTGAAGGGGAGTCTGATGATGCGAGAGCAGTCCATCTCAAAGAACAGGCCCGCCATGCTATGCGGAAGCTCATCCACGACGAGGCTATGCTCAGGGCAGAGGAAGCGAAGAGAACAGGAGTGAAGCTTGCGCCTTCAGAGGTCAGGGTCTTCGGCACTTCACCTGATTTATACGAGAAGGCTGACGCGGGTGATGACACTAAAGGTGTTGTTGACCTTGAAGAGGAAGAGCCTGCAGAGGTTCGCAGATTGCCTCCCAGGCCGCCGCGTCCTTCTCCACCATCAACTCCACCATCACCTCCAGCAGAAGACATTTTTGAGACTGCTCTGCGTGAATCGCGCAGGAAAACCATCATGCTGGAACAGCTGGTTTTAGAGATGTCTGGCGAGTTCGGGGTCACGCAGCAGCAGAGAGAGTTTTATTGCGCGCTGGGACTCCGTTTCAGCGAAGCGAACGAGAAGGAATTGAGGACTGCTGTGCTTTCTGTCATAAGGGAGTTCAGTATCACTACCACCCAGCAGGACAGGTATTTCGATGTCATCAAGGAGTTTGGGAATTATAGCACTGAGCTGCCGCCTCTTGAGAATGTGACAACTTTCCTGATGGCTTACCTGCCGCAGCTGATACAGGAGGAGGGTGAAAGGTATGACCAGATCCACGACCTGATCAGGGTTGCTGTGATGAAATATACCAAGGGAGGTGCAGGGCTTCTCCACGAGGGTGTTGTTGTGTGGAAGGGATTTGAAGGCAAGCCTTACCAGGAGTGGGTAGCCAAGCTGATGACCAATCTTACTGATTGTGATATCTCATCTGCCCCGCAGAAGACCCTTTCCATAGCTAGGAAGGCAGATGATCTCGATGAAGAGCATAAGGTCGCCTACTTCAAGGAGATATTTCGTGAATGCTCATTGAATACTTCTTGGGATTCTTGGGAAGAGATTGACTCTGTCTCTGATTCTGTGCATTCAAAATATCTCGCGCTCAAGAAGGCGAGACCTGGAGAAGGGTCCCAACCAGAAAAGCCTCAAGCAGAAGCAGGGCCCGCGCCTGGAGATAAATTGCAGAGCGTTTTTGACTCTCCGCCTAATACTGTTTTCACGGCGCCGCCCGCAGAAGAAGAAGCAGCTCCTGGTTCACAGTCAGCTGCAGAAGCTCAACCTATTCATGATCATGCTCCAAGAGGTGAAGGAGAAGAAGGTAAAGATGATGATGCACCAAAGGCTGAAGAGCCTGTTGATGATTTAGGAGGTAAAGACATGGTAGAAGATGAAAATAAAGGGACTGGAGCTCCCGGAGAGGCTCCAGCTACTACAGCTACTACAGCTGCTCCGGCTCTGGAGGAGAGAGTGGGTGGTGCAGAACCAGCAGGTGCGGCACCGGCAACTCCAGCTGCTACGCAGCAAGATTATGATTTGACAACACCAAAGACAGTCGCGGGGACTGGTGCGGCTGCTGCGCCTAAGCCAGGCAGGAGCGGGCTGTACAGGAACCTGTTTTTCGGCGGGCTCGCCGTGACAGCATGTCTCGTCGGTGGTTATTTCGGCTGGGATTATCTGCGCAGCCACGGACCTGGGAGGTCGCTCGAGGAGATAGAAGACTCCCGGGCTGCAGCAGCAAGGTCTGCGAACTCTATGGTTCCTGTTTCAGCTGCTGATGCTCTGCAGAAGATGTACTGTGTCCAGTCTTACAGGACATCAGAATCTGAGGCTGACCTGGAAGGTTACTCAAGGCATATGGATCTTGCCAATGAAGCAGTTGATCTCGGTCTGGGCTTTGATCCAGAGATGCCTGTCAGCGAGCTTGAGGCTGAATTGGTGAAGACAAGAAGGCTCTATGAGCGCTTCGCAGAGAAGATGAGGAAAGAGATGGGTACAAGGGCGTGCGAGAATCCTTCACCTCTCTTGCCAATACCTTCTCTTTTCGGAGGCCCGTTGGACCTGTTCAGAGGTTACGCTCTTGCGCCTGAAGCAGGGGAGCCAGAGCCTGCTGTCGAGGAGAATGCGCCTGTTGTGAGCGCGCCTGAACCTGCGCCCGCATCAGATCCAGCGCCTGCTTCGACGAGCGAATTGCCTGCGCCAGGAAACTATGTGCCGCATCACCGCAGTCATGCATCAAGCGCTGCACTCGGGCACAAGATGCGCAATCCGCACGTTACTCCCGCGTACCTTCTTGGTCCGGGCAGTCACGGGCACGGCCACAGGTGATTCTCCGACGAGATAATCTTTTTCATAATTTTTTGTTCACTTCTTTTTATCCATCTGTGAAGCGTTTTCTCGACGGAGAATATCATAGGTCATGAATGTGGCATTCTCAGGCGGATTTCCAGGTCGGCATGCGGGAGGCTTTAAATCGCGTGAAGAGGCATATCTTACCAGTTTTTCACGAAAATAAGGAGTTTTTGGCCTTTTCAGCCTCGTATCTTTCCTGTGGAACATTCAGGAACGGAAAGGGGTGTCTCCCGGTCTTATGGAACGGTCGTGATTTCATGTTCCGCTGGAAAAATATTTATCTTCTCCCGTCTATATATACTGTGCGGGCGAAAAGCGTGCCTCGACGGCGTCGGGGAGAGATGTTCCTCGACGGAGAAGTTTCGGATGTTTGCGGCGATAATGTTCTGCGCACTTAGGAGTCACCTGGCGCACAACTGCATCACAGAGCATCACACGATTCCGACTGTTCCAACATTATGATTCATGCTTGACTTTCACCTCATCCTGCCTTTTCAAGGCAGGTTGTCTTTCAAGGTCCACAATGATTTCTGGAATTATGTGATTTTATGCGGTTGTGTTTGCTGCGTTATGCTGCGTTATGTGTTGATCATTGGGATATTGCTTTGTAAGCGAACTTTGCAGGCAGAAGATCGCAAGTACTGATCGCAAGAGACAGCAAGAGATTGCAAAGAATGTGGGGGTTGCTGGCCTTGCCACAGACCGCGGACCAGATTTCGCTGAAATCATAAAAATCCGCCGCAGGCGTTCCACTCCGCACTAAAGTGCGGAGTTTGACGGAACGCCTGCTTTGACAGGCGGATTTTTAGGATGCCAAAAACTTCGCCCTAAAGGGCAGGGTTTTAAACCCAGCACAAAAACCTCTGGCGAAGTTTTTGTGCATAATCAAGGCATTGTTTTTGTTTACTAAAAATTTTTTATCGGTCCTTTGTTTGGGAGACTGGCAACCGAGCCTTGAAGTCATACGGTTTTGTTTTTTCAACAATCACCAAATATCCTATTATCATGTTCAAGAAATCATTGCGGGAATCAGGCATCCTGCCTGCTCCCTGTTTTAATGCTTTTGTTTTTCAGTTCAAGTGCGTTTGAGGAAATCCGGGCTGGGAAGGGTTTTTACACAAATACTGTGAAAACTGCAGAATTCACTACGCATCAATACTAAAAACTCGAAACATTTAAATAAGAGGGTATCATTATGGGATTAGTTTTCCAGGGGGTGCATTGGACTAAAAAGAGCGTAGATGCTAGGCTGTACTAGGCAGAGATATGTTATTATCATTTGAGGGGATGGATAAAATGCGAAATGGACCTAATTTGGAAGAAAGAGCTCTGGATAGTTCTAAAAACGTCTCAAACGGCGTTAAAGCTGTTTTTGGCGCAATAAGTGGCCTCCCAACGCCTGTTAAAGCAGGGATTGTGGCGGCAGGAGGGCTTGCTGCCCTTGTTTATACAGGCACTGCAGAAGCACAGACCGTTAATCCTGAAGGTGCAAGCGCAGCTCCTGTCATGATAGTGAATCTGCTTCCGCAGGTCAGGCAACATGCTTTTGACTATGAACAGACTTCTGCTTATAGGCATAAGCACCCTAGCGACCTCTTGACTGGTTTCGGCTATAACGAGCTGGTGAGGGTTGTTGAGCTCAGCGACGCTTACAGAGGCATCCCTCTGGATACTCACATAGCATACCTGCTTGCAAGGGGTGCTGGTGAGATAAGCATACCCCTAAATGCGACGCATTTCCATAACGCGAGCTCAGTCCATTTCGGCTCAAGCCCCCTCTATGTCACAGAGCTTGTCTCAGGATTTACAGGAACTGACCTGAACACTGCTCTCAACCAGGTCGCTTCAAGCTACTATGCTGGTGAAGATGCGCAGACAAAGGCGAACATCCTCTCAGCGATGCAGAGCGAAGCAAGCATGCTCGGCTCATCCGCTTCAAGCGTGATAGCTGGCAGTCTTGCGCTGCATCCAAGATTGCTGCTCGCTGCTGAAGAGGCAAGCAACGGGATCTACACTCCGGCTGCTGCCCAGGCCGCACCTGCTCCGGCTCCTGCGCCTGTCCAGCCTGCT
>Ga0180009_10004572_pt1 | contig 15207 bp, 12 predicted proteins | sample OS_PC_MetaG_FD_123537 | JGI IMG/M metagenome (GOLD analysis project Ga0180009, IMG submission 123537) | Groundwater microbial communities from the Aspo Hard Rock Laboratory (HRL) deep subsurface site, Sweden - OS_PC_MetaG | ecosystem: Environmental > Aquatic > Deep subsurface > Groundwater...
AATTTATGGCTTTGCCGGCCGGGGCAACACCAACCTTACCGACCATGGGACGGAGGGGTGCTTTTATTTTGTCGTTGAAGTAAACATATTTGTTATCATGGGTCACCACTTTATACATGGGCTCGAAGACTCGCTCCCCAAAAGCCCCTTTCCCCGGTAAGACCGCTATTGCTCCTTCGCCCGCCGTGAGCTCAAGCTTGATGATTTCAACTTTCAGTACTGAGCCGGGTTCGGCACCCTCTACCCAAACAGGACCGGTAACCGGCACGGTAGTTTCCGGGAACGCCTCCGGGTGGGTTAGTATACTGGGGGTCTCGAGCTGAAATAGTTCGCCAGGAGTCACAGCCAGTGCTGGGGGAATAGCAGCGTCGTAATTTATATTACTGTTCTCTTTTTTCAGGACTTTCACCAAAATCTCCTCTGTATAATATTGGTACTAAGCTTTTCCAATCCTAAAGACCTTTGTTCCACATGTAGGACATTTCCCTTGGGTTGCAGGTCTCCCGTTCTTCATCGTGACAGACCCGGGGTCTTTCATTTCCCTCTTGGCACGACATTTCATGCAGTATGCTTGCATAGATTTCTCTCCTTTATTTGCCAGATTGAAAGGATGATAAATCATCATTCCTTGGAATGTCAATAGGTTAACTCAATGTGGCTTTGTGATGGCTAATTCGACAAACGCCCAAATTGTCAAATCACACAATCTAATGAAGCGTTCAATATACCTAGAAAACGTTCCTTTTTATACTCCCCAACAATATGACGAAATGTTATCTCATTACACACAATAGCGAACTGTTAGATTGGAAACATTGTTGGCCACAGGTTAAGGTTTGATGGCTGGCCTCAGCCTCACAAATGTTTGACAAGGCTCAGCTGTTAATGTAATTTAATCTATGGCAGGAGGTAAACATGGGCAGGGAGAAGGAAGCAGCACAACGAGAGATTAGCAATGAAGAGCTAGATATTTCCCTGCGAGATTTACTGGACGCTATTGAAGATGAAGTTATGTTTATAGATACAAAACACCGGATAGGATTTGTCAATACAACGGCGCGGGGCCGATTCAGAAAGGGAATTGAATCGCCAGTTGGCCGGACTTGCTACAAGGTCTTATATGACAGGGAAAAGCCATGTGCCTTACCTCTTTGGGAGTGTCCTCTAAATAAAGTCCTGGAAAGCGGCAGCATAATAACGGTTATACACCCAGCTCACAACCTTGGCAACGATACATTTCTCAAGATTAGTGCCTATCCTGTTCATGACAGCAATGGTGACATCAAAGGCATAGTAGAGCTTAGGAGAGATGTTACGGCTTCAAAAGAGTTAGAAAGCCAAATACTCAGGCAGCATCATGAGCTTTTAGCTTTGAGTCGGGTCTCGGCGGCACTGAGCGGGCTGTGGGACTTGGATGCTATCCTCAGGGTTGCCCTCAACAGTGTGTTAGAAATAATGAATGGCAATATTGGGGGAATACTCCTTTTTGATGAGCAGAGACAGACGCTATCATACCGTGTCCACCAGGGCCTGAGCACAAAGTATGTTGAGGGGATACATCTCAGGTCTGGGGAGGGGATTGCAGGCAGGGTGGCTCAGACGGGCAGATCGCTTCTCTTGGAGGATATTTCAGCTGATCCACGTCCCGCCAATCCCGATCTGATAAGTACGGAAGGCCTTAAAGCCTTCATCAGCGTTCCCCTCAGGGCGAAAGACAAGGTTCTAGGTGTGTTAAATGTTGCCAGCAAAATGCCACGTCAATTTACCGAAAACGATATGCACCTGATGAACTCGATTGGGGACCAAGTCGGTGTTGCTATCGAAGAGGCAAGTCTATATGAAAAGCTGAGGAAGGCTAGAGAAAGGTTCCAAAAACTGACACGGCAGACCTTGATGGTTCAAGAAGAAGAGCGCAAAAGACTAGCTGGTGAGCTGCATGATGAAACCAGTCAGGCGCTTTCCGGCATAGAACTACATTTGCAGGCGTTAATAGATTCATTTGAGATGTCCGGCAGTAAAGACGCGGGATTCGTTGCTGGATTGAAGAAGGTACAATCCTTGGCCATCGGGGTACATGGCGAGATAGGCCGGTTAATAGCTGACCTTCGCCCTGCCCTTATAGATACATTAGGACTAGTACCTGCTATCCGCCAGTATGCCGAGAACAGTCTTCGTCCTTTGGGCATTAATATGTCCATGGAGTCTGAGGGTATGGATAAGCGCTTGCCTCCTGAGATTGAAGCGGGACTTTTCCGTTGGGCACAGGGCGCCATCGGCAATATTGCCCAACATTCCAAAGCAAAAAATGCGAGATTCAGTCTTAAACGTAAAGACAATGAGCTGTTTATAGAGATTGCCGATGATGGGGTCGGTTTTGATGTTTCCAAAATCACTGATATCGAAGAAAGCGGGCGTGGCCGGGGAGTATTCAGTATGAAGGAGCGAATCGGACTGCTCGGTGGTTCTTGTGGAATCAAGTCGAAACCCGGTCAGGGAACCACCGTCAGCGGTAGGGTACCGATAATCTTGGATGCTGAACATGAAGCGCATTAAAGTCATGGTCGTAGATGACCATACCATTGTTCGAGACGGCATTTGTGCCCTGTTAGCGCTTGTTCAGGACATCGAAGTGATTGGTGAAGCCAGTAGCGGTACGGAAGCGCTGAAGATGCTTAAAAGCTTAGAGCCAGATGTCGTGCTTATGGATATAGCCATGCCCGACATGGGCGGATTGGAAGCTACCCGCCATATCTGTAAAGAATTCCCCAGAACAAAAGTGATCGCCCTGACACAACATGACGATAAGGAGTTCGTATTTCCCGTGATAGAGGCCGGGGCCTCGGGTTTCATAAGCAAAATAGCGGCATCTTCCGACCTTGCCTCAGGAATCAGGTCGGTTTTTCGCGGAGATTCCTACGTCTCCCCATCGGTGGCTAAAGTTTTAATTGAAGATTACCAGCAAAAAGGCCCCCGGGGTAGCCGTGACCCCTACAATCAGTTAACCGAACGGGAGCGAGATGTACTTCGGCTGGCAGCGGAGGGACGTACTACTCAGGAAATCGCGGACGCACTGGTAATCAGCCCCAAAACTGTGGAAGGGCATAAGACAAGCCTTATGACCAAGCTTGGCATCCACAACCGTACCGAATTAATCAAATACGCCCTGCGCAAGGGCATCATTAGCGTTTGAAACTCAGGCACACCCCTTAATTGCGATATCAAGTTTTGGCATAATTATTCCGCCATTATTTCAATGTTCACGCTGCGTTTGAACGCTTTTTAACCACCGCTGTCCAACGGCATAAAGTTCGGAACGCACGGGGAGGGGAAATCCCCCCAATATTTAAGAGTTAATACCCGGTCACTTTAAGGGATAAACCGCTTTCCTGCTTGGCTGAACTCAGTCTATTCTTACAGTAGAGGCCTAGAATATACCCCAATTGGCGGAGAATATGGGCAACAGGAGGCTGGAGATGAGGACGAAAGCTCAAATCTTAATCGTTGATGACGAAGTTGATTTTACGGAAGCCTTGAAGAAGTCTTTAGAGCCTAAAGGTTATCAGGTAGTGGTCGCCAGGAGCAAGGATGAGGCTGAGGACATGGTTAATAACCAAAAGCCTGATATGGTCATCGTGGGCACAATCAGGCCTCGAGGTTCTGCATTTCAACTACACGTTTGGCTGAAAGATACACCGCAGTTTAGCGATATGCCGCTTCTTGTCGTCGATGCGCCGTTAGAAGAGCGATTAATTAAAGGGTGGCTGATGGATGAAGGCTTAGAGCTACGAGCTGAAGATTATGTCAGCAAACCAATCAAGTCGGCTTCACTGGTACCACGGATTGAAAAATTATTGGCCAAGGCAATCCATATGATTAAAGTGCTTGTGGTGGACGACCATGCGGTCGTCAGGGAGGGAATCCGCGCTTTGCTGGTCCTGCAAAAAGATATGGAAGTCATAGGTGAGGCTGAGAATGGGCAAGTCGCCATTGATAAGGTACTCAAGCTTTCCCCGGATGTAGTAATAATGGATATCGTCATGCCTGTGATGAGCGGCCTTGATGCAACAAAACGAATAAGTGAGGATTCCCCTCAAACCAAGGTTTTGATGCTGACACAGTATGATGATAAAGAAAATATGTTTGTTGCCAAGCAATCGGGGGCGTACGGATTTGTCGCCAAGAAGGCTGCCAGTTCCGACCTTCTGACCGGTATAAGGACGGTTAGCGCCGGCAGATACTTCCCCCGGGCTTTTGCCTATGTAACTGCTAACTGGTAACGACGAAGGCAAATGGAAACAATCACAATTACCTTGGATGGGATTGAGGTAAGTGGCTATTCCGGGATGACCATCCTGGACCTGGCCCGAGAATCAGACGTAGATATCCCGACACTTTGTTATGACCCCTGTCTAATCCCAACCGGCGCCTGCCGGGTCTGCCTGGTCGAGGATGAAAGTTCCGGAGCACTGCTGGCATCTTGCGTCACCCCAATCAGAAGCGGGATGGTAATTAAAACACGCTCGGAGCGGGTAATAGAGCGACGAAAGGTAATCGTCCAGCTCCTGCTGGCCAGTCATCCTGATTCCTGTCTGGTGTGCGACAAGGGCAACCGCTGTCAACTACGGAAGTTAGCCTCCGAGATGGGTATAGGACTGCTGGAGTTCCAGAGAATCCCCCAGCTGCATACTATCGAAGAGGTTAACCCCTACATCGAAAGAGACCTCTCCAAATGCATCCTCTGCGCCAAATGCATTCGGGCTGACCACGAACTGGTTGTTGAAGGTGCTATCGATTACATTGGACGGGGATTCAGCACCAAACCAGCAACCTTTTATGATTTACCACTGGAGAAGTCTGAGTGCACCTTTTGTGGCACCTGTGTGGCACTGTGTCCCACGGGTGCTTTAATCGAAAAGGAGAGGATTTATCATGGCACAACTACATCCGCTGTAGAGACGGTATGTCCGTTTTGCGGTTGCGGATGTGGCCTTCGTCTGGAAGTTAAAGATAATCGTCTGGTGCGGGTAAGTCCTAGTGCCAGGAGTCCTGTGAATCACAATGCGCTTTGTGTTAGAGGGAGTTACGGCTATGACTTTGTGCATAGCCCGGATAGATTAACCGGCCCTTTAATCAGGACGGGCGATGATTTTCAGGCGGCGTCCTGGGAGCAGGCTTTAAGCCTGACATCAGATGAATTCAGGCGAATAAAGGAGAAACACGGTCCCGATAGTCTGGCCGTTCTTGGCTCATCCAAATGCACCAACGAGGAAAACTACTTGCTGCAGAGGTTCGCCAGGGCAGTGCTGGGCACTAACAACATCGATAACGGCAGCCGTATATATAGCTCTCCAGGCAGAATCGGCCTGGGATGGACTATCGGGATTCCGGGAACAACAAACGAGCTGGATGACCTGGAAAAGTCAGAGGTGATAATGGTTGTCGGCGCCAATCCAGCTGTCTCTGCCCCAGCTGTGGGCTATGCCATAAAACGTGCCGTCAAGTACAAAGGGGCCAGGCTGTTGCTCGTTGACCCAAGAGAAACTAAACTGACTCCATTCGCGCATCTCTGGCTGAGGCCAACGGTCGGAACCGATGCCGCATTGCTCAGTGCTATGTCAAGGGTGATAGTGGAGGAAAGACTATTCGACGAGGAGTTTATCACCCGCAGGGCAGACAATTTCACGGAATTTGAGAAGAGTTTGAAGTCATATGCCCAGAAGCACGTTGAGGAAATAACCGGTGTCTCCGCCGAAGATACACAGCTTGCTGCCCATCTCTTCGCTGCGGCGGAGAGCGCTTCCATTGTATATGGAAATGGAATCGCCCAGTATGCCAATGCCATCAGTAGCGTCATGGCTTTAGCCAATCTCTCTATGCTAACCGGGAATATCGGTCGTCGGGGAGGGGGCATCTACGCCCTGCAGCGTGAGAACAATGCGCAGGGAGCCTGTGATATGGGTAACCTGCCTGATTTCCTTCCCGGGTATCAAGGTCTGGATGATGCTGAAGCGAAACAGAAATTCGAGGCAAGGTGGCGAACTTCTCTACCAGCCAGTGCCGGACTGAACGCTTTAGAAATGATGGAACAGGCAAAGGATGGAAAGATAAAGGGGATGTTAATCGTAGGGGAAAATCCGGTTTCAAGCTTCCCCTGCCCTTCGCTGGTCAGGGAGGCACTGTCCTCTCTTGAATTTCTCGCCGTGTCGGACCTGTTCCCTACGGAAACGGTGAAATTGGCCTCCGTGGTTCTGCCCGCCGCCAGCTTTGCCGAGAAAGAGGGAACTTTCACCAATTTTGAAGGCAGGGTGCAGCAATTAGGTAAGGCCATTGAGCCTGTTGGCGATAGCCTGCCGGACTGGAAGATAGTCCTCCAGTTGGCCGACCGGATGGGTCACCCGATGCCGTACGCTTCTCCACAGGAGGTTATGGACGAGATTAAGGAATTGGTCCCCTTCTATCGGCACCTTGGTTATACCAATCTTGACGATCAGGATACCGATTTGACTGATTTAGAAGATGACCGTTTAGGAGTCAAGCGCTTGCATAAAGGGCCGTTTCCAAGCGGATTCGGGCGGTTTGCACCGGTCGATTATACTCCATCGCCAGATGGTCTCGGGGACGAGTATCCGTTCGCTCTCATGGTAGGCTCAGTACTGCACCACTTTGGCTGCGGTACCAGAAGCTTGAGGGCATCAAGGTTGCGAAAGTTCTCTCCACACGCCTGGTTAGAAATCGGTGAGGCCGATGCCAAGCAATTTGGCTTCAGAGACGGCGATAGAGTCAAGGTTGTCTCACCTAATGGGCAGATAAACACTACCCTGAGGTTAACGGAAACGCTACCATCAAAAACTCTTTTTCTGCCGATATCGTTCCCGGAGAGTCCTTTTAATGAGCTTTTTGGTGTAACCCTGGATTCTCAGGCTAAAATTCCTTCATTTAAAAGTTGTGCGGTAAGGCTGGAAAGGATTGGCAGGAATGGCTGAGGCAAAGAAAATTACGAAAGCTGACCTGAAGCGAATAGACAATAGCGTAGCGGATTACCGAGAGCAGAGATGGTCGCTAATACCGTTGTTGCATGAAATTCAAGGCACACTGGGCTACATTCCTCCAGAGGCGATACCACGCATCGCCAAAGGTCTGGGTCTGTTTCCCAGTCAGGTGCAAGGGGTGATTACCTTTTATACCCAGTTTTATACCGAACCCCGAGGTAAAAACATCGTAAGGGTATGCCGTGGCACCGCCTGTCACGTGCGAGGTGGTAAAACAATACTAAAGTTAGTTAAGCAGCAACTCGGCGTTGAAGAAGGAGAAACGACGCCGGATATGGAATATACGCTGGAGACCGTCGCCTGCATCGGCGTATGTGCGCTGGCACCGAACATTGTTGTGAACCAGGCTACGCACGGTCTAATGAACCCCAAGAAAGTGGCCTATTTATTCAGCAGGAAGGAAGAGACCTAAAAAATGCCACAGCATCGCACCATTTATGTCTGCCGAGGCACCGGATGCGTCTCCGGTGGAGGTGATGCCGTATTTGATGCGCTCAGTGCCGAAGTGCTCGGCCAGGGAGTGAAGAATGTTGCTGTGGACTTTACCGGTTGCCATGGTTTTTGTCAGCAGGGACCAAATGTCATCGTCGAGCCAGAGGGCATTTTTTATACCCACGTAGCGCCGGAGGATGCTGCTGAGATAGTGACTTCGCACCTCAAGAATGGGAGGCCGGTGGAGCGACTCTTCTATCACGACCCGATAACCGACAGGGCGGTACCGCACTACTCCGATATCAACTTTTATCAGAAACAGGAGCGCGTTATTCTGCGTAACTGCGGGCATATCAACCCTGAAAAAATCGATGATTACGTTGAACGAGGCGGCTACCAGGCCATACGTAAAGTTCTGTTGCATATGACGCCGGAACAGGTGATTGAGGAAGTCAATAAGTCTGGACTTCGGGGTCGCGGCGGTGCCGGATTTCCCACCGGGCGCAAATGGGAATTCTGCCGCAATGCCACCGGTTCACAAAAATACGTTATCTGCAACGCCGATGAAGGCGACCCCGGCGCGTTTATGGACCGCTCTATACTGGAGGCAGACCCCCATGCCGTTATCGAAGGCCTGACCATCGCCGCTTACGCTGTCGGTGCGGCCGAGGGCTATATTTATGTCCGTGCCGAGTATCCTCTCGCCGTATCCCGACTTCATACCGCCCTCAATCAAGCCCGGGAAAGGGGATTTCTGGGAAATAATATATTGGATTCCAACTTCAACTTCACCGTACACCTCAAGGAAGGCGCTGGCGCCTTTGTCTGCGGAGAGGAGACGGCGCTGATTGCTTCCATCGAGAGCCTCCGTGGTATGCCCCGTCCTCGCCCGCCATTCCCCGCCCAGTCGGGTCTGGATGGTAAACCCACCATTATCAACAATGTCAAAACGCTGGCTTCCGTCCCGGTCATCATTGAGCGGGGCGCTGACTGGTTTGCAAACATAGGCACGGAGAAAAGCAAGGGCACGGTGGTATTTGCCCTTACCGGCAAGATTGCCAATAGCGGTCTGGTCGAGGTACCCATGGGCACCCCGCTGTCTCGTATTATCTATGAGGTTGGTGGCGGTATTCCTCGAGATAAGCGTCTCAAAGCGGTGCAGACGGGTGGCCCGTCTGGAGGTTGCATTCCCGCCCGTTTCATTGACCTGCCTGTGGATTACGAGTCGTTAAAAGGCCTGGGCTCAATAATGGGTTCGGGCGGTATGGTGGTGATGGATGAGACCACCTGTATGGTCGAGATAGCAAGGTACTTCCTCAGTTTCACCCAGGACGAGTCCTGTGGTAAATGTACGCCCTGCCGTCTGGGAACCAAGCAGATGCTGGAAATCCTGACCCGAATCACGGAAGGAAAAGGACGCGAAGAGGACATTGACACATTGCTTACGATTGCCGCCACGGTCAAAGAGTGCTCATTATGTGGCCTTGGTCAGACTTCGCCTAATCCGGTGTTAACCACCATCAAATATTTCCGGGACGAATACGAGGCTCATATAAAAGAGAAGAAGTGCCCGGCCGCTGTCTGCGACGCCCTGATGATTTCGCCGTGCCAGCACACCTGTCCGGTAGGCATAAATGTTCCAAAATACGTTGCCCATATTGCCGCCGGCGAATACCGGGAGGCAACTGATACCATTAGAGAGCGAAATCCTTTTCCCGCCATTTGCGGCCGTATCTGCCATCATCCCTGCGAAGCCAGGTGCCGGCGTGGCGAACTGGATGAGCCGGTAGCCATAAGAGAGCTCAAGCGTTTTGCCGCTGACTGGTATTTCGAGCACATAACTGAAGACCCGGAACCATTTCCGCAGACCAAAAGCCGGCGGGTCGCCGTGGTTGGGGCTGGACCCACCGGTCTATCCTGTGCCTATTTTCTGGCGCAGATGGGCTATCCGGCAACCGTTTTTGAAGCCCTCCCCATAGGCGGCGGCATGCTGTCGGTAGCGATACCTGAATTCAGATTGCCGCATAAAATGATTCAAAAGGAAATCAATTTCATTGCCAAGAAAGGGGTGGAGATAAGATACAATACCCCCATAAACGTAAACTTCACGGTAGAAGACCTCAGAAAAGACGGTTATGATGCTGTCTTCATTGCATCTGGTGCCCAGAGAAGTCAGCGTGTCGGCATTCCTGGCGAGCTGGAAGATACCGCCGGCTTCTATTACGGGCTTCGATTCCTGAGAGATATCAAACTGGGCAGACAGGTCAATGTTGGCCATCGGGTGGCGGTTATCGGTGGTGGTAACGTAGCCCTGGATACGGCTCGCTCGGCACTCCGTCTTGGCGCCGATGAGGTCAATATCTTTTACCGTCGGTCACGTGAGGAAATGCCGGTGACCGAGGTGGAGTATGACCAGGCCATCGCCGAAGGTATAAACGTCAACTTTCTGGTCAGTCCGACCAGAATCGAAAGCGAGAACTGGCAGGTGACCGGTCTGCAATGTATCCGGATGAGCCTCGGTGAGCCCGACGAGAGCGGACGCCGGCGGCCGATTCCCATCACCGGCTCCGAGTTCTTTGTACCGGCGGATACCGTGATTGCCGCTGTTGGCCAGGCCCCTGATTTATCTTTTCTGCCCGCCGATAGCGCCTTGGAACGTACCCGCTGGGAGACCTTGGTTGTTGATAGCAATTCCCTGGCGACAAATGTCAGCGGCATCTTTGCCGGTGGCGATTTTGTTACCGGTCCGGCCATGATAATAGATGCCATTGCCGCTGGGCGAAGAGGGGCCATTGCTATTGACAAGTACTTGAAAGGCGATGTCTCCAAAGTCCAGATGTATGACCTCAAGACGAAAATTGTCGGTGAGTTAGCTAAACAGGAAATTGAGGAATCCTGGGAAGAACAGCCAAGGGTATCCACGCCGACACTTCCGGTCCGGAAAAGAAAGGCGAGCTTTGATGAAGTTGAACTTGTCTTATCGGTGAAAAGAGCCGGGCAGGAGGCTAAACGCTGTCTGAGATGTGACTTAGAGGAGTAACATTCTAAACGTTACCGGCTCGATGGGAGGGCTATTATGAAATCAATAACCCGACAGAAATCGCTGGAGGAAATAGCAGAGCAACTGGCTAATCTTGACCACGTGTTCATCGTCGGTTGTGGCACCTGCACCACCATGACCAAAACCGGCGGGATTGACCAGGTCGTTGAGATGAAGGACCGCCTTCTGGAGATAGATAAACGGGTTAGTGGCTGGACCGTTATTCCAATCGCCTGTGACGAGATGACCGAGGCAGCCATGAAGGAAAACAGTCGCGCCATCGAAAATGCAAACTGCGTTCTGGTAATGACCTGTGCCTTGGGGGTACATCGGATAAGTACGTATATTGACCGGCCTGTGGTCCCAGCACTGGATACCCTGTTCATAGCCGTAGAAGAGACTCCAGGATATTTCCGCGAGGTGTGCGCCCAGTGTGGTCAATGCATCCTTGGCGAAACTGCCGGCATTTGCCCGATTACCAATTGTCACAAGGGACTGGTAAATGGGCCGTGTGGCGGCACTAATAACGGCAAGTGTGAGGTCGATAAAGAAAAAGATTGTGCCTGGACGCTTATCTACGAGGGGCTGAAAGCGCAGGGGCGACTTGATTTAATGCGGAAGTACTACCCTCCCAGGAACCATCACGTAGTGCTGAGGCCAAGAACGATAAAAATAGAGTGAACGAGGAGGTTAGGATAATGGTGTCGCGCTTCCGAGATGCCCTGAACTCCGGCAAGTTCGTAATTACCAGTGAGGTAGCACCGCCGAAGGGAACCAACATTGATAAAATGCTGCATCATATTGAGCTTCTCAAGGACAAGGTGGATGCAATCAATGTCACTGACCATCAGAGCTCGGTCATGCGTTTCCCTTCCCTTGGCGGCTGCCTCGCCATTAAAGAGCAAGGTGGTGAGCCTATCTTACAGATGACCTGCCGCGACCGTAATCGCCTGGCTCTCCAGGCTGAACTCCTGCTGGCACATACGCGGGGAATCAACAATGTTCTTTGCCTTACCGGCGACGCCGTTCCTGTAGGTGACCACAAGGAAGCCAAAGGCGTCTTCGATTTGGATTCGGTACAATTATTGAGTGCAATCCGTTCCATGGAATCGGGACAGGATATGGGAGGTAATAGCCTTGATGGGTCAGTGGAATTTTGCGCTGGTGCCATCGTCACTCCGGAAGCGCAGCCCATTGAGCCCCAGCTCATCAAGTTTGAAAAAAAGGTTGAGGCGGGTGCCGAGTTCTTTCAAACCCAGGCCATCTATGACCTGGAGAACTTCAGCCAGTTTATGCATTGCGCACGACAGTTCCCGGTAAAAATTCTGGCCGGCATCGTTCTATTGTCATCCGCCAGAATGGCAAAGTACATGAACGAAAACGTTCCCGGTATCTTCGTGCCTCAAGACCTGATTGATGAATTAGCCGGTGTTGCCAAGGAGGAGATGTTGGCCAAAGGTATAGAGATTGCCGGGCGTATGATAGCCACGTTGAAGAGGGATGCCATCTGCGATGGTGTCCATATTATGGCTATTGCCAAAGAGGAAGTAGTACCCGATATTCTTGCTGCTGCGGGACTCTAAGTCCGATATGGCTATAATGGGTTAAACCAAGTTTCTAACAATCCGTTACCCATTGAACAAAAGTCTGTTTTGTTACCCACTACACAATATGACGAATTGTTCCATAGACCCACGGTCTCAAATGACGGGGATCATCGAGCGAAATACTTTGCATTTTCGACATAATTGAATCTTCTCTTCCCAGTTCTTGTGCACCTCACCCTGACAAAAGGTTCCGCCAATAAACCAACAAAAATGCCTCACCTGTAACTCCCATACAATACAATTTTCTCTCCATTCGTTGGGGCAGTTTAATACCTCCCAGCAGGGCCGAATATTCCTATCCAAAGATCTCTTCAGAGCTAGCAAAAGCAGAATTTGCTGTTCAGCCTGTGCTGGTATGTGCCTCCACCCCTGTTCAAAGCTCTGTATGGCTTTAGGTGAAACATATAATAGTTGCGCCAATTGCTTTTGAGTTTTGCCCAAAGAGTGCCTAATTCTAGAAAATTCATTGCTGTCCATTGAATCCTAACCATCTACTTTTTCATGAATTATACCGTAATACTACCACAATGTGGTTGACGTTAATACCACACAGTGGCATGTTTATTAATAACATCACTTGAAGGAGGTATCAGATAGGTAGCATGGAACAAATCCGTATTGAAGAAATTCGAAAAGAAGAACTTCCTCAGGCAAGTGATGTGCTGGGTAAAGCCTTTGCTACTCAGCCCAGCTCTCCTGCCATATATCGAGATAAGTCAGATATAGCACGCCGCATGCAAATCGTCTTCGGGGCTATGCTAGAACACCTGCCCGGCCAGGTATTTGTCGCCAAGCAAGACGGTAGGATTGTTGGCGCAATGCGAATTGTAGAATGGCCGCATTGTCAGATGTCACCATTTCAGGGTTTAAGAATGCTTCCCACCATGATGAAAGCTGGAGGAGGATTCAGCACACTTCAACGAGTTCTAAAGTTCCGCGGCAGGTGGGCAAAATACGACCCGAAGAAACCACATTGGCATCTTGATCCAATAGGTATCACGCCTGATCTACAGGGGCAGGGCATTGGCAGCCAGATGACGGAGTACTACTGTAATCATGTTGATGGGCTCGGAATGGCGGCATATCACGAGACAGATAGGCCGGAGAATGTTAAATTCTACGAGCGATTCGGGTTTAAGATTATTGGTGAAGAATTAATAATGAATTTCCCTAACTGGTATATGTGGCGTTCCCCAAATGGAGGAGTCTAGTAGCGAGAAAGACTTTGGGTATGAACTCGAAACGAGTACGGAAAGGTACGGGTTGGAAGTGTTAAAATAAAAAGTGTTCGACTCGCGATTTTTAACAATTAGTCTCATCAGCCCTTAATCTAAACGAACCATTAAAATTGAAAGCAGGTCATTATCATAATATTGCTTGTTGTATTTGAGACGGGAGTCTAATCATTTTAACTTTTAGATATTGTGGTATGAAAAGAGAAGAAACGAAGATAAAAAGAATGTTGGCACTTAGCTCAGCTACGGTTACCTTGGGAATCTTGGCTTTTATTATTGCCTTAATTCTCTCCGGGTGTAGCAGCACGAAGATAACGACCGAAGCAGAAACTCGTACAGATGGGCTAATGGGTAACCCTAATCTGGTGACTGTTTATAAACCATTTGGGTGTGTTTGCTGTTCAGACCACATTGCCTATCTTGAAGACGAAGGTTACCAAGTTGATGTACATATAATCAATGCTGAAGAGCAAACTTCTCTGAGAAAAAAATATCCGCTACCGACAGATATGCAAAGTTGTCATATTTCGGTTGTTGGAGGCTACTTTATTGAGGGCCATATGCCGGTCGAAGCAATCGAGCAACTGAAAGAAGAAAACCCGGATATTGACGGTATTTTCCTACCCGGGATGCCGGCAGGGTCACCGGGAATGCCAGGTGAACAGACCGAACCATTCATAATTTATGCTTTTTCTGATGGAGAAATTTCCGAGTTCATGACGATAGGCGAATAATAGAATTATTTTGAACTTAAAGACTGGCCCTACATCTTTTTTCTACTTAATTGTGGCATGTTCTCTGGATTATAAGCAGGTAGTATTTAGGTAGCTATTTATCAGGTGGGTATAACTTGGAGGAGGAAGGTGGATGACCAATCGAAGACATGTTATTCTTCTGCTTGTATTTATCTTGCTAGTTAGTGGTATCCTTGCTGGCTGCGGAGACTCGGACACAGCTCAGCAGCATATCGAACAGAGCCAGAACCTGAACAAAGAGGGGTACTATAATAAGGCAATAGAAGAAGCAACCAAAGCTATCGAGCTTGCCCCTGAGTTAGCTGAAGCCTATAACAGTCGAGCCTGGGCTTATGGCCAAAGGGGACAGTGGGACCTGACTATCGCTGACGCTAACAAGGCCATCCAGCTCGACGACGAATTGGCCATGGCCTATATCAATCGCGGCTGGGCTTATTCTAACAAGAAGAAATGGGACTTGGCCATTGCTGACTACAGCAGGGCCATCGACCTTGATCCAAATAATACTCTTTTGTATGCCGATAGAGCTATGGCCTACAGAGGAAAAGGCGAAAAAGCCGAGGCTATAGCTGATTTTGAGAAGTTCATCACTCTCACTGACAATCCTCAGTGGATTGAATATGCAAGGCAACAGATTGAAGAGCTCTCCAAATGATATAGGCTTGGCTTCAGCCCTGATATTCTTTTGTTAAGGTGCTTCTGATTATCTGAGAATCGTTCCTTTTTTAGGTTGTTTGGTCATATCGCTCGCACCACTTCGTCGTCCAACGACCAAGCTCACCTGCCGCTATGAAGCGCAGCGGAATAGCGGTCGGGTGCAGCGCTTTGTTAGGTTTTGTTATTACCTTACACAGTTATGACTACATTTCCTTTGGCGTGTCCTTCTCCAAAATACCGGAAAGCTTCAGGAACCTCACTTAACGGGTAACATCTATCAATAACCGGCTTTATCTTTCCCGCCTCAAAAAGCTCTTTGAGGAAAATTAAATCTTCAGTACTATAGTTGAAGCTTGTGGCCGCAAACATTGCTTTTTTACTGCCTACCATTGACGTCCATAACATTTGAAGAATAATTGCCAGCCCAGGGAC
>Ga0180009_10004573_pt1 | contig 15202 bp, 14 predicted proteins | sample OS_PC_MetaG_FD_123537 | JGI IMG/M metagenome (GOLD analysis project Ga0180009, IMG submission 123537) | Groundwater microbial communities from the Aspo Hard Rock Laboratory (HRL) deep subsurface site, Sweden - OS_PC_MetaG | ecosystem: Environmental > Aquatic > Deep subsurface > Groundwater...
GCATGCATTTAAATGCTATAAATTACAAACAAAAGCAAGGAGAACCGGTATTAACTAAACAATAAAAACAGGACATTTCTAATTTGGTAAAAACCGGACATTTCTAAATTGGCTTGACATTGTTAAAAATTATGCTTGATTTTTTATACCACTAGGATATAATCAAATTTAATATGTACCTGATTAAACCCAAAGGATATTTTATTTCAAAGGCTGCTGTATTTTTTACAGCAGTCTTTTTTATTTTTTCAAACATTGCTGATGCCAGCATATCCAGCAGTAAAAATTATAAATTACATACGGCCCTGGCAGATAGCGGAGGAGCCAGCGGGGTTTCAAAAAGTTACAATGCAGAAAATAGCCTTGGTTACCCATTAGGAACCAGCGTTGCCACTGGCACAAGTTATAAAATATACGGAGGGTTACTTCCCACTAGGAACGCTATACCTGATGTAGCCATACTTGCCTATAACGACGGCCAGGTGACGTTTAATAATCCTCCAACGCTGAAATGGGCGGTTACAGATAAAGATAAGGATCCTCAGCGTTATTATCAGATTCAGATATCCAAAGATAATTTTAAAACAATAGATGTCGACTCAGGCATTGTTAAATCCAAATCCCAGGAATATAATACCCCTATACTTCCTACCACCGAAGGTTACATAGATTACAAATGGCGGGTGAGGGTAAGCGATGGATACGATTATTCAGGCTGGGAAGTAGCCTCAAATGGATTTAAACTCGCAATCGGAAAATTGGAAGTTCCTATCATATGGGCAAAGACCTCTACTGGGGGCGGTAACATACCTGCGCAATTGTGGCAGGGGTGCGGAAACCCATATATGTCCTGGGAATATCCTGTGAAAGGCGTGCAGCCGATTGGTTACAGTTATGCGTGGGGAGATTTGCCTGATAATCAGGCTGATACATCAGGCGCTTTTTATCATACCCCTTCTGACCTCCTGGGAGATGGCGTTAGGGTGTTTAATCTTAAGGCTGAAAATTCAGCTGGCGTATGGGGAGAGACAGCTTCCTTTGAACTATGGATAGATAGAGGCAGTCCTATTATAGGCAATTATTCTCCTTCCAAGGGTTCAATACTCGCCTCTGATAAACCTACAATCACTATCAGCGCAACTGATGATAAGAGCGGCGTGGATTCAAGCGCTATAAATATGAAAATAAATAAATCTGTAGTGGACGCTGCCTATGATGAGAAGGCCCAGAGTATTATATATGTGCCTTCTATTTCTCTCAGTGAAGGCAGCAATGTGATATCTCTCGAGGTAGCTGATTTTGTAGGCAATAAAACCTCTCAGCTCGTATGGAGCTTTACGGTTGATACAAAAGGCCCGGCAGGATATGTTATAATAAATAATCAGGATGCTGTTACAAACTCTGTATATGTTAATCTTAGTCTTGGAGCCAGCGACTCTACAACAGAGGTCGATAATATGGTGATTTCAAATGATGGCGTATTTGATACTGAACAGTGGGAACTGTTCAAAACAAAGAAAGAAAACTGGGCGCTCGCGCCTATAAGCGGCACGCGCAAAGTTTATGTAAAGTTTAAAGATACAGCTGGGAACGAATCAGAGGTCTTTAGCGATACTATAGAGCTTATAATAATAGCTCCTGATACCATAATTACAAGCGGCCCTAGTTTATTGACAAAATCCAAAGAAGCGCTTTTTACCTTTAAAGGAAGCGTGGAGGACTGCTTATTCAGATGGAAATTTGATGATGAGGAATGGTCTAATTGGTCAAAAGATACTTCAGTTACCAGAAAGGATTTTAAAGATGGCAATCATTATTTCAAGGTTCAGGCTGCTAAAGATGTTAATAAGAATACGAAAATAGACCTTGGTGAAATGGATCCTGCTCCTGCAGAAAGGACATGGACCATAAGCGAAAAAAGCGTTATAAAGCCTGAATCTGAAAAAAAGAAGCCTTTCAAGTTCTGGAAAGAAGAATAATCTAACCCGTTTATTTCCAAATAGTTATCTAGTCTTTAGTCCTTCATACTTTGTCCTTTTTTTTGTCCTGCCCTTGACAAGCACTATTAGGTAGTATATAGTTATACCACCCCCTATCAAGCTATATTATTTTTCGATAGGGTGTTTGAGTCTATAAAGAAGGCCGAATTAGTTAAAAAATTCGGCCTAAATCGTCTATAGGAGTAAACATGTTATTAAATAGCGAGGTGGTATATATGAAAGAAAAATATTACTCTGTTACCCAGACCGCTCAACTTCTTGGCATATCAAAACAGACCCTTATAAGATACGAAAATAAAAAGTTATTTCCGTCTGCCAGGCGAAATACCCTTAATGGCTGGCGTGAATATACAGAGGATGATATCAAGAAACTCAGGGTTATAATGGGAAGGGCAAGGTAAATGACCAAGTTCAAGACAAGTTCAATAGCCTTAGATATAGGCGCGCATTTTATAAAGCTAGTCGAACTTAAAAAAGAAAAGGATAGCATTATGCTGACCAAGATCGGCATAAAGGAAATCCCGAGAGACCTGAAGCTAGATAGGGATAAAATTACTAGCCAGCTTATATCTGAGTTATTAACAGAGAATAACATAAAGTCAAAGTCTGTAAATATATCAATAAACGGCCAGTCTGTTTTTGTGAGGTTTGTAAAGCTTCTCCAGATAAAAGAAGATAAATTAAAACAGACAATGAAATTCGAAGCCCAGAACCAGATACCTTTCAGCCTGAACGAGGTTATGTGGGATTGGTCGCTTTTGGATAAAAATAAATCTGCCCCTAAAAAGGCAGTAATAGTTGCGATAAAGAAGAATCTTGTTGAGGAGATGATTTCAAAATTAAAGGCCGTTAAATTATCTACGGAATCAATAGATGTAGCTCCGATAAGCGTATATAACTGCATGGCATTTAATGAGGATTATAATAATGAAAATATCAGTTCAATTCTTGACATAGGCGCAAAATCCACCAATTTCATTATATTTAATAAAGGTAATATATGGATAAGGAGTTTTCCTATCGCAGGTGACCGTATTGAAGAGGCGAAAGAGCAAGGTGTGGATGAACTCCTGATAGAGGCGGAAAGATCCCTAGAATATTATTTTATGCAACAAGGAGAGGATGCGCCGAAAGAGAAAAAGATAAGCCAGCTTTTTCTGACGGGTGGCGGCAGTATTATGGAAAACATAGAGGCTGCGATTATTTCCAAATTTAGCATAAAACCGCAGGTTATGGATCCTTTCAGAAAATTGAGAGTATCTAAAGATGTGTTTCAAAAACTCCAGGCAAGCGGATCTAAGAATCAATTTTCTACGGTTGTAGGAGCTGCGCTCAGAGGCATGGTTGATTTAAAGATAGAGGTGAATTTTCTGAATGAAGCGTTATCGGAGAAAGAATCTTCCTCCAATAAACGTATTTATTCCAGCCTTTCAATAGCTGTAGGCGTGTTAATACTTATAAGCTTTTCTATCTTTATGCGCCAGGATTACCATATAAAAAAGATCAAACTCGATAAGGTAGAGGATATGATAGAAACATACAGAATCTATGAGCCGAAGATAAAAAAGATACGCGAAGAGGAAAATATTTTAAGAGATAAAATGAATACGCTGTACCAGACAGCTTCTTCCAGGGCTGTGTGGCTCGGGATATTTAAATCTATTTCAGAGATGTTGCCAAAAGATGTCTGGATCACTGATGTCTCAGGCGTTATCTCAATAGAAAAGAGCGGTCTTGGCAGGATGGATATGAATGGAAAGGCGCTTTCTTATCAGTCAGTGAATAATTTTGTATCAAGCCTTAAGGCGTTGCCGGATTTTAGCGATGTGCGGCCTATGTCGTCTTCCGTGGAAAACGATAAAGAGACAGGTGAAGAGATAGTGAAATTCAGCGTTACTATGGATGTTGTCCTGGCGGGGAGTTAGCATGTTGAAAACACAAAGGGAAAAAAATATTCTAAAACAAGGTATTATAATTCTTGCTGTAATAGCAGGAATTTATATATTCTTTCTCAGCCCGTTCCTCAAAGAAGGCCGCTCAATAATAGATGAAGAGCTGGAGCGGAAGATAAGTGAGATGAAAAAATTTATTATACTTACAGGCACAGTGCCTTCGAAAGAAAGTTTTGCCAAGATGGATAAAGATAATATCTCTTTGAAAGAGAAGTTTTTCAACATAGCGGAGTTTATAGACCCAAAGAAGGCAAGGTTATCAGAAAAGGATGCAGAAGCAGGCCTTTATTTTATTGAAAAGCTTCACTTTACCATGAAGAAGTTCGAACTGGAAGCAGGGGCAAAAGGCGCAAAACTTCCTGAAAATCTTGGATTCGGGGAGGGCCTTCCCAAAGACAATATGGTGCCTGTGCTTCTGAGGCAGCTTGAGATAATAGAATTTGCAGTTGGCGTGCTTCTGAAAAGCCAGAACTCCAATATCTATGCCTTAAAAACACTCAGATCTATTGAATATATAGAGCCTGTTTCAAAGGAGTTGTTTTATACCGAACTGCCAATTCAAATTTCGATAAAGACAGATACGAAAGCTCTTATTAATCTTTTGTTGGAACTTAAAAATGCGAGCCCTACGATCAGCGTAAAAGAATTACACGTGAAAAGCATAGAATCTGCTTCGGGAGAAGTTGAGATAAGCATGGTGTTGAGTACTTTTATGATAGCGAGGCAAGAAAAATGATCGCAAAAGAGAAAGCTATATTCTGGCTTCTTGTGCCTGTATTAGTTGCTACGATAGGCATAGGTTTTAATGTTCAGGAAAAGAAAAAACAATTATCCGATGAGTTTTTAAAGGATATTGAGTCTGTGACAGAAAAAGCAAAATCCAAAAAAAAGGTGGCCAAAGATAACTGGGACATAGAAGGATTAAAGAAGCAGGAGACATCAGAAGATTACCCAGCCCTAATGAAAAGGAGTATTTTCTTCAGGCCTGTTTCTGAGGTAAAAGATGAAGGTGGCAGAGACATTATACCTTTAAAAGAAGAAGAGCCTGCAAAGCCTATGTTTGTTTATAAAGGCAGGATGATGCTTGGAGCCAGAGTTATTGTTATTGTAGAGGATCAGAATACAGGCAAGAGCTTTTCCGTTAAGGAAGGCGATATGGCAGGTAACTATACTGTTTTAAGTATAGACGAAAAGGAAATCCGGCTCAAGAAAAAGGACGGAGAAGAGATTACAATATCTACTCTTAAAGAAGAAAAGATAGAAGAAAAAAAAGAAGCCCCTGATAAGGTAGAGGGTATAAATGAGAAAAAATAAGAGGTTGTTTTATATAGCATTAATAATCGCAGCGTTTATAACGCTGGAGTGTTTGCCTTGCAGGATATTTGCTTCAGTGGATTCTTCTTTCGTTAGGACTGCTCTTATGTCAAAGTTTGATCTCAGAAGATATTTTGAAGAAGCGATGTCCTTGTTTGAATCAGGCAAATATAAGGAAGCAGTCATGATATTTGAAAAATTAATAGACGTAGAAAAGGCGAATAACGATGTTTATTTTACGCCTTTTGCAGAGATATACATTGAAAAATCCAAAGCCCGCATGAAAGAACTAATGATCATGGAAGAAAAAAAATGGGAAAAGATGAAAAAGGATGTTGTAAGCGAAGCAGAGACTATTGCTGAAAAAGAAAGAGAGAAAATTACAAGTGAAGAGAAAGACGTTGTAAGCGAAGCAGAGACTATTGCTGTAAAAGAAAGAGAGAAAATTACGAGTGAAAAGCAGATAAAGAAAAAGGTAGAATTATACTCTAAGAAAAGAGAATTATACGAGAAAGAGCAGAATATAAAGGCTGTATTTGAAAATGCTATGGAATATTACAGATCCAAGGATTATCCTTCCAGCATAGTGGAGTTCAAGAAGGTAAAAGAGATGGATTCTGCTGGTTCGATGGCAATCCAGGCAGACGCTTATATACGCAACATGCAGCAGGACATGAAACAAAGCCAGGAAAAGATGATGCTTGTGAGGATGGAAGAAGCCAAGCGCGCAAAGATAGATATGGAAAAGCAGGCGGAACGCCAGAAAATAGCGATGGAAAAAGAATTGAAAACGCAAAGATTAGAGCTGGCTAGAAAAGAAAAAGAAAAAGAAACGCTTAAAATAATCTTTGAGCAAAGATTAAAGGCAAAAGAAGTCAGAGATAGAGTTAATAAGGTAGCAGTCCTTATGGATAGCATAATAGGCAATATTAGAGAAAAGAGGTTTGAAGAGGCAGAGGCCCTTGTAAATAAGGCAACACAGGAATTTCCTGGGAATGAAAAATTCAAGGAGATATTACATTATATAGATATGCAAAAGATAAAGATGGAAGAATCTGCTTTAAAAAAGGCTAGAGAGCTTACGGAAGAAAAAATGATGCTGGAAGTGGCTAAACAACATATCATCCCGGAAGAAAAAACAGCTAAGCTGGAAACGGAAAAAAAGATAATGCCTATTGTAAAAATCCCAGAGATAAGGAAGCGCCTTAAGATACCTATAAGCGTTGATTTCAAAGACGTGGAACTGGATTATGTGCTGAGTTTTTTATCAGACGCTACAGGCGTTAATATAGTGCCTTCTACCGGGATAGATATGGCAGAGAAAAAAGTGAGCATAAAAATAAAAGACATGCCTCTTGAAGAGGCGTTGAGGTATATATTAAAATCCCAGGACTTGGTTTACAGGATAGAAGAAGACGCTGTCTGGGTGGCTACAAAGGACGAGATTAGCAACGAGAAAATAGATACAAGGGTGTATTTTTTAAGCCAAGGCATAGGCAGATTTGCAGAGTTTACAACTCAGGCTAAATCAGGCTCGGATGAATCTAGAACTTCCGCTGTTCCTCCAGAAGTAAAGACAGTAAAAAATATCCTAGAGAATTCAGTCGATTGGCCTAAAGATTCAAAATTGACCTTAGATGAGCGAACAGGTGCGCTTATTATAAGCAATACGCCTTCAAATCTGGAAACCATAGAGAACCTTTTATATAATCTGGACATAACTCCTATGCAGGTTTTGATTGAGGCAAGATTTTTAGAAGTTAAAGTCAGTGATCTGGATGACATGGGAGTGGAATGGAAATTAAACAATATGTGGGCCGGGGATAAGAATAGGGCGGGGAATGATGTATATGGAGTAAGTAAGAATAGCGGCGTAGATTTTTCTAATTTCAGCCGTTCAGACGAAGGATTTAATCTCACGTATCAAGGCATATTGAGTAATCCGCAATTTCAGGCAGTGCTGCACGCGCTTCAGGAGAAACAGAATGTAAAGACATTATCCTCGCCCAGGATTACCACTTTAAATAATCAAACAGCCACTATAGAGATCGTGGATGAGTATATATATCCTACAAGATATGAGGCGAGCCTTGTGCAGTATGATATAAACGGGGACGGAGATTTTGATGACGCTGGAGAGACAGAATGGGTAAACGTGCCGCAGGATTTTGTGACGAGGAATGTAGGGATACTTTTACATGTTAAGCCGAGCGTTGGTGTAGATAAAAATAGCATTACGCTTGCGTTGACTCCAGAGGTCAGCGAAGACGCGGGGAGTTTCACATATTCAGGAAATGTCAGCATACCTAATTTTACAACCAGAAATCTTAGCACAAGTGTAATGGTTAAAAACGGAGAAACAATAGTGCTTGGTGGGCTTATAAAAGAGACAAATACAAATGTGAAGACAAAGGTACCCATATTGGGCGACATACCTTTTGTGGGTGGGTTGTTCAGAAAGAGCACTGATTCCAAAGAGAGAAGGAATCTTTTGATATTTGTTACTGCAAGTATCATGGACAAGGAACAGAATAAGGTCGCAAGCGTTGAAGATATAGAAGAAAAACCTTTAAAACAACAAGAAAATCGTTTTTAGCAACAGCCCTAATATGCGATTTTCAGTGGCCAGGAAAGTGTTTTACACTTTCCTATACCACAAGAACGGCTATGAATTTTCTAATACGTATATTTTTATGCATAATTTTATTTCTAAGCCCTGAGGTTTCTTTTGCCTATGAGATGAAGTCTGCCAAAGGCAATGATACCTCTGAAGCTAGGTCTGGCATTATAGAGATTACTGAAATAAGAAAAAATTTAAAGACTCCCATTAGTGTAGATTTTATGGATGTGGGCCTGGATTATGTTATAGATTTTTTGTCAGAGGCGACGAACGTTAATATAATTCCAGGCAGCGGAGTAAAGCTTTCAGAAAAAAAGGTCACCATAAAAGTTAAGGATATGCCCCTTGAGAGCCTTTTAAAATATATATTCAGGAACCAAGGGCTTATATATAGGATTGAAAAAAATGCAGTGTGGGTAGATACGCTTGACAATATGGATAATGAAACATCTGAGACCAGGATGTATTTTTTGGATCAAGGGCTAGCGATGTTCACTGAATTCAGCGGAGCTACAGGCGGAGCCAAAGGCAGCGGCACGGGAGGGGGCTTTGCCATATCAAAGATAAAAACCATAAAGGATATACTTGAACATGCAGTTGTGTGGCCTAGTGATTCCAAGATCAATCTTGATGAACGCACAGGAGCCCTGATCGTAACAAACACGCCTTCAAATCTTAAAATTATAGAAGATATATTGTATAATCTGGATATTGATGCTACTCAGATTCTAGTGGAAGCCAGGTTTATAGAGGTAAATATTACCAACCTTAGCGAGTTAGGGGTAAATCTATCATTAGACAGCCCATGGGCTATCACTAAACAAAAAGTAAGCGGAACTGAAAATGGCGCAATTACTCAAATAGGCGTGCCAAGTTCTTCAACATTTTCAACATTTACAGGTTCGCCGGATGAAGGATTGAATCTTACCTATCAGGGCATACTGACAAGGCCGCAATTTTCCGCAGTGCTGCATGCGCTTGATAAAAAGACAAATCTTAAAACACTCTCTGCTCCTAGAATAACCACATTGAATAATCAAACAGCAACCATAGAAATAGCAGATGAATTTGTATATCCTACAAGATATGAACCTACGCTTGTAAAAGAGGATTTAAACGAAGATGGAGATTTTCTTGATACTGTGAACGGCGTAAAGGAAACGCGTTTTGTGAATGTGCCGCAAGGTTTCGAGACAAGATCTATTGGCATATTATTGCATGTTACTCCGAGCGTTGGTAGAGACAAAGAGACAATAACATTGACCTTGAACCCTGAAGTCAGCGAAGCTACCGCCAATGCTTTTGAATATAGCGGAGAAGTAAAGCTTCCGAAATTCACCACAAGAAACCTGAGCACAAACATAGTAGTGCAAAACGGGGATACAATAGTCCTTGGCGGACTTATAAAGGAATCTAGGACAAATACCAGGACAAAGACGCCTTTCTTAGGAGATCTGCCTATTTTAGGCGCGCTTTTCAGAAAAGATTCAGATAGCACAACGAGGAAAAACCTTTTGATATTTGTTACGGCTAGTATTATGAACCCGGAAGGAGAGAAGTTAAAATGAGCATAAAAAATATCAGAGACGTAGCAAGAGAAGCAGGTGTATCAATAGCCACTGTTTCCAGAGTTGTTAATAAACAGACTTCTGTAAAAAAATATAACAAGGATAAGGTAGAGCTGGCTATTAAAAAATTGAAATTTAGGCCTAATGTGAGCGCCCAGCGCATGGCGTCAAAACGTAATAATAATACTATAGGCCTTATTATTCCAAGGTACACCAATATATTTCATTCATTCTATGCTCTTCAGCTCTTACAGGGCGTAGGGGTTGCAGTGGAACGAATGAAAATGGATTTGTTAGTACATATTACTAATGGAGATACATTTTTAAATATTTCTAGCGTAGAGGGAGTGATATTTGCTGATATTGTAGGCAATGAGGAACAAGTTGATTATGTTATAGAGGCAGGGCTTCCATGCGTTATAATGAATTATTATACTAAAGATCTACCTGTGTCATGCACAGCAATAGATAATTTTAATGCAAGTATGGATGCAGTTAATTATCTCATTAAATTAGGGCATTCCAAGATTGCCACTATTACTGGTGATTTTAAGACTCAGGTAGCGATAGATAGATTAAACGGTTATCTGATAGCTCTGGAGAAACATAAGATTGAAAAGAAAAAAGACTATATAAAGTATGGGGATTTTGAAAGAGAATCTGCTAGGGACCTTACAAAAGAACTTATAAGAATGAAGATGCCTCCTACTGCGATATTTGCGGCAAGCGATGAGATGGCGGTTGAGGCTATACGGGTGTGCCTGGAAAATGGAGTCAGCGTACCTGGAGATATATCAATCATAGGCTTTGATGATAATCCTCTGGCGTTGAATTACAGCCCTATACCTCTTACAACTATAAGGCAGCCTTTGCATAAAATGGCTGTAATGGCTACTAAGATCCTAAATGATGTCATTCAGAAAAAGATAAGGGCTAATAAAAGGATAATTCTTCCAACCGAATTGGTGGAAAGAGGCTCTTGCAGGGCATTGGATTAAGGAGGAGGCATATATGGTTATCGCAAAGAAGGTTTTTATATTTTTTATAGGATTTCTATGCGCCTGGGTTATATTTTCAACGGGTGTAAAAAAAGGTGCATGCCAGATAAACATCCTGCCTGATATTTTATTTTCCGCAGACAACAGTAACTTTTATTTTTTAGACAAGAATGAATCCAAGGTTTATAAGTATAATATGCAGGGCAAGCTGACCCATACCTATATAATAAAAGAATTAGGCAAAGATTTCTTGTACAAATAGCGTGTTTCGCTTACTCGTATCAGATAGATCAGGCAAGATATTTAATGTTCCGGAGTTGGAAGCAGCTGGAATGAAGGCAGGCCATTTTTTCAGGCCAGACAAGAAAGAGTTTATCAAAATGCCTGAAGGTAGCAGGCTTTTTATGCTTCCTGAAAGAATCCCTGCGGGATATAGCAGTTTTAAAGGAAAATTTGAGGTACTGGAAAATTATTTTGCAGTGGCCGCGTTTATAACGCCTGGATTTACAGGTACATATAGCGCTGCTTATGAGCCATTTCGGAGTTGGAATAAGGCGCTCCCGCTTTTCTGTTATACCGCAGCTGGTTTTTATAAAGGCGATATATATATTACAGCAATGAGGGTGGATAGATCATCCAGGCATGATCCGAGATTTATAGATATTAATTCTGTAACAAAAAATGCAGTAAAAATAAAAAAGTTGTTTCCTGGTAACAGGCTTATCAGTCACCTCGCGGATTGCGCATTGGTATATAACTGCCCTGGGGCTCAGAATTTTTTCTTATCGAGACAAGAATGCCCTCTGCCTACATCGCCTACCTGTAATGCTGACTGCGCAGGCTGTATTTCATTAAAAACGCAGCCAAGGATAAAGTTTACGCCTTCTCCTGACGAGATAAATGAGGTGGCTTTATTTCATATGTGTAATGTTAAAAATCCTGTGCTTAGTTTTGGCCAAGGATGTGAAGGCGAGCCTCTATTGCAAGCTGATTTAATTGAAAAATCAATAAGATTGATAAGAAGTAGGATTGCCAAGGCCACTATAAACATAAATACAAATGGAAGTTTGCCTGAATCAATAACTAAATTATTTGATATAGGGCTGGATAGCATAAGAGTGAGCCTAAATAGCGTCAGAAAAGAATATTACGAAAGATACTACAAGCCGGTTGGGTATAATTTTCAGGACGTTTTAGAGTCTATGAAAATAGCTAAAAGAAAAAAAGGCTTTGTTTCGATCAATTATCTCACCATGCCTGGCTTTACAGATTCAGAGGATGAATATGCGGCTTTGAAAAAATTTATAAAGGCCTATAAAATAGATATGATTCAATGGCGCAACCTGAATTTCGACCCTCTTAGGTATTTCAAAATCATAAAATATTCTAGTCAGCCTTCTGATATGATAGGAGTGAGGCAGTTAATAAATTCTCTTAAAAAAGCTTACCCCAGCCTTAAGATGGGCTACTATAATCCTCCATTGTAATAAATTGTAATGTGTTACCTAACCATTTAAATAGCACATATGGGTTTTATAAATCCATTGATTTATTTGTATATAGTGGTATAATTTAAAAACGTATGAAAAGGATAAGTATAGTTGTTATATTTATATTATATTTAATGGCAGGGCCTGCTTTTGGCTACTGGATCTGGACGCCTGAAAGCGCGAAATGGGAGAATCCTAAGTATGCTGCCAAGGATACCCCTGAGGATCAGATTGCATATGCGAAGAAGTCTTATGAGGAAAAGAATCTTAAAGATGCGCTCAGGGAATTTAAAAAATTATTGAAATACTACCCTCTTTCTAAAGAAGCACCTACTGCACAGTATTACGTAGGCCGAATCATGGAAGACATGGATAATTCATATGAAGCATTTAAGGCATATCAGAAGGTAATAGACACTTATCCTTATACTGAATTGGTGGATGACGTGATAGAGAGAGAGTATAAAATAGCTGATGCATTCTTTTCAGGGAAGAAGATAAAAATTATAGGCAAATGGCAGATACCTGCAAAGGACAAGGCAATAGAAATATTCAAAGCAGTGGCTGATAATGCGCCATATGGTAAATACGCAGACCTTGCAAAATTCAAAGCAGGGTTATCTTATAAAGATATCCAGGATTATAACGGCGCAATACTTATGTTTAAGGATTTAATAGACAGGTATCCTAACAGTTCTGTTATTGATAAGGCAAGATTTGAACTCGCAGAGTGTTCAAAGCTTCTGGCAGTAAAACCAGCGTACGACCAGACCCCTACTAACCTGGCGCGCGAAGAATTTGAGGATTTTTTAAAGAAACATCCTGATAGCGTTATGGCGCCGGATGCCAAGCAGATTGTGGATAAGCTCAAATCAAGGGAAGCGGAAAATGCTTACGAGACAGGCAAATTTTATGAAGCAAGGCGCGCGCCAGCGAGCGCAATAATATATTATAAAGACATAGTCCAGAATTATTCTGAAACAGAATGGGCGAAGAAAGCGCAGGAGAGGCTGAATGAGCTTGAGAAAAAATAATTTTCTATTACTGGTTGCTGGTTGCTGTTTGCTGGTTACTTTTTCTGGCTGTGGATATACTACGAAAACAATCCTGCCTGATAATGTGAAGACAGTTCATGTGGACACATTCAAAAATAATATCGATATAACTAAAGAGGTTAGTGCGAAAGATAAATATGAAGTCTATAGGCCTAATCTTGAGGTGGATTTAAGGGATGCGATCATGGCCAGGGTTTTTCTGGATGGAAATCTAAAGGCCGTGGACAAAGATTCCGCAGACGCAGTGCTTGAAGGACAGATTGTGCAGTATAGAAAAGACCCATTGAGATATCAGAATGAGGTTGTACAGGAATACAGGATCAGCCTTGTATGCGATGTTAAATTGATAAATAAAAAGAACTCAAAGATTTTATTTGAAGAATCGAATATTACGGGAGACGCCACATACTTTACAACAGGAACTCTTCAGGTAACCGAGACGACTGCTTTAAATGATGCGATGTCAGATCTTGCAAGGCGGATTGTAAATAGGATAGTAGAAAATTGGTAATACATTTTAATTTTATATGCCCACCAAAGAGCTTACCTCGTATCTTTTCTTAGGAGAAGAAGATTTCTTAAAGGAGCTAGAGCTTAAAAAATTAAAGTCTAGGTTTCTGGAGAATACCACCAAAGATTTGAATTACAATGTATTTTATGCGAAAGACAAGGACTTTAAGCTGAAAGAGATGCTAGATATCCTGAATACGGCGTCTTTTATGTCTTCCAAGAGGTTTGTGATTCTAAAGGATGCTGACAGTCTTTCGGATAGCGACAAAGAATCAGTGCTTTTTTATCTCAAGAACCCTAAAGATAGCTCTGTTTTCATAATGGATTCAAAGGCAGTAAAAATAAAGGAAGGGTTTATCTTGGAGGCGTCAAGGCTTGCAAAGCTTGTGCGTTCAGCCAGGCTTACTGATTCTGAGATCAATATCTGGATTTCTAGGCGGGTGAAGACAGCTGGCAAGAAGATAGGCGCTGACGTCATAAATTTGATAAAAGAAAATCTTCCAAATGATTTGCGCATACTTTCTTCCAGTGTGGACAATCTTATCCTATACGCAGGTAAAAGGCCTGATATAACAAGGCATGATGTGGAAAAGATTATATATGTTGCGCCTCTTAAAACCAGTTTCGACCTTTTGGACGCCATAGAGAAAAAAGACGTAAAAAGAGCTTTGAATATTTTTACAAGCATTCAAAAATACAAGAAGAGAGAAACAGAGCTTTTATTGGGTCTTTTATCCTGGCAGTTCAGAATGTTATTGAGGGTAAAGGAACTTCTCAAGATAAGGAATAAACTAGAGATACAAAAAGAGTTGAATTTGTATAATACAAAATTTGACCAGATGTCCCGCTACGCAACAAGGTTTAAGAGGCAAGAGATAATAAAGCTTTTAGGTGAGATACTGAAGGCAGATAGCGATATTAAAACAGGAGAAGCGTTACCTAAGTTTACGCTGGAAAAGCTGATACTTAAAATGTGTTCGTGAAATCGCTGGACTAAGCGGAAATATTAGATAGCTTGCAATTTTTTCATCAAACGGGAAATTTTGCGCGAGGCGGTATTTCTATGGATAATACCTTTAGATTTTGCTTTATCAAGCTGCGATATGAGATAATTGAGCTGGATTTTGGCCTCTTCCATTTTCTTAGATGACACGAGTTCTATAAATTTCTTTGTCTCTGTCTTCAGCTTGGATTGCGCAGACTGATTGCGCAAAGCCTTTTTTGCGCTTTTCTTTATATCTTTATAAGATGCGTGTAATATTGGCATAGATTGCTCCTTTTTTGTGAACATAAAATAGCATACGCCACTTAATATGTCAAGAGATAATGTATAAAAGGGGCGTTATTTAAATAGTTTAGCAACATATTACATGATTGCCAGTCCTGGCAGGTTTTCGAAAAGACGCTTAGCCGCCCCAGCGTGGCGGCCTTCGCTCCGCGCCGATTCTCGCTCGTCCTGTCCAGGCAGGCCTGAGGCACATTAGAAAGGTTTCGGCATAATAGATAGCTTTAATAATAGGTGCGCAAGGATTTACAGCGAGTTTCGATCAGTTGACAGAGCGATAGTCGGCACAGAAACGAGCTGTAAACCGTAGCGCACGGCGAAACCTTTCAGTGCCGAACGGCCTGCCTGGACAGGACACCGTGCCCGCTCGAATCGGCGAGGCTTTTCTCAAAACCTGCCAGGGCTGGCAA
>Ga0180009_10004574_pt1 | contig 15199 bp, 13 predicted proteins | sample OS_PC_MetaG_FD_123537 | JGI IMG/M metagenome (GOLD analysis project Ga0180009, IMG submission 123537) | Groundwater microbial communities from the Aspo Hard Rock Laboratory (HRL) deep subsurface site, Sweden - OS_PC_MetaG | ecosystem: Environmental > Aquatic > Deep subsurface > Groundwater...
TAGGATTGGTGCTCATCCTGGTGCTCCAGGAGCATCCGCACCGCCCGCTCCTTAACCTCTGGGGAATATCTGATTTGCTTGGACATGACTCCATCCTCTCAAGTAATGGAGTCTCCGGCAATCACGGGGCGGTTCAGTCTCCACCGTCAGCATCTGTTCGGGTACTTCCCTTCGTAAAACGACAAAGGGCGACCTCGGCTGAGGGCGGGTCAATTTTCGACGCCGATTACTGGCAAAACTGGGTCACTTTTGCATGCCGATTGACAAGCCACCATGATTACAAGGGCTTGGCCGGATATAAATGCCCCACGACAGGCGACGGTTAAGCTTCGGAGCCTCCGCTGGCCAGAACATCAAGTACACCATGGGGGCACAAGCCAAACGACATTTCGTCAAGAAACGGAATATAGTTTGACGGAACCCCGTCTTTTACAGCGCAAAGCCCATATCCATTTGACTTAATAGGTTATTTTTTTCATTGGGGATTGGCATTTAACTTGCTAATTCCATAAATCCGAATTTCGCAACTGGGTATTTTTCAGATCCTAATACTAAGTTGGATGCGTTTTCTTTAAAAAATATGGCGCCATAAAAACAAAAGAAAGGAAAAGCAAAAAGCAGGAGGCTTAAATGTAATTTGAGCCACAAAAACCAAAGCTAACAACTTTGTGATCAACAAAGTTTTAACGATAGTCGCCAACACCTTTCAAGGGGAGAAGTCGTGATGAAACGAGCATTTATTTTAGCCGCAGTTGTCTTATGCCTTGTTTTTACGGCCATGCCCTCCACGGCCCGGGCCAGCGCCGAGGTGCAATGGAAAATGCAAAGCTTTATGCCGGCAGCGTCTAACTTGCACAAGTATTTGCAAGAGTTTTGCGACCTGGTCCAAAAGGCCACCAAGGGACGCATGAAAATTACTTTGTTCCCGGCTAATGCGCTCTTCCCCACCATGAAGGTATTTCAAAACGTGAAGGCCGGCGTGGTGCAGATGGCCCACACTTCGGCGGTCCTCTACCAGGGTGAATGGCCCGACGGTATCGTGTTAACCCCACCGTTCGGTTCGACCAACGCCATGGACTTTTACGCTTATTGGGAGTACCGAGGGCTAAAGGAAATGGCCGCCCCGTTTTATGAGAAAAACGGCTTGCTGACTCGCGGACGCATCATCGGCAACGCGGAGCCCATTTGGAGCAGGGTGCCCATCAGGTCCATTGATGATTTCAAGGGAAAGAAAATCCGTATGACCGGCGCCCCGGCTAAGTTTTTTACGAAAAAGCTCGGCGCTTCGGTGATTATGTTGGGCCCAGGCGACTTGTTCAGCGCTCTTAACAACGGAACCATAGACGCCTGCGAATTTTCCGGTGGTTCGATCGACTACGCCCTGGGTCTGCACAAGGTAACCAAATACATGATCATGCCCCAGTATTCGGGGGCCGGTCCCTCCGAGTTTCTCATCAATAAGAAAGCCTACGATGCCTTGCCCAAGGATATTCAACTGATATTCGATCTGTGCTGCAACTGGGCGGAGTTGCAAATAACCCAAAAAGTATTCCGGGATGATGCGGAAGCGGTCAACAAGATGATCAAGGGCGGTGACATGGAGGTCATCTGGCTTCCCGATGAAGACGTCGCCAAAATCCGCGAGTTGGCCGTTGATTTTTGGATCAATGATATGGGCTCCGTCTCTCCGTTCACCAAAAAGGCCATGGAGATATACAAGCAAATGGCCAAGGAGCGGGGAATCGTCAAGTAAGCGATCGCTCTAGAGCATGGCAAGGTTATTGGCTGCGCCAGGGGTCAGAATGAACTTGGCGCAGCCAAACACTTAAAGGTCATAGGTTGCGGCAATGTCTGCGAGAATTATCCACGCAATAGAAGCCCTCAGCGAATGGTCGGGTAAAATTTTTGCCTGGCTCATTCTGCCGATTTCCTTAATCACCTTCGGCGAAGTAATTCTAAGGTACTTCTTCAACTCGCCCACCATTTGGAGCGGCGAACTTATCGGATATCTGTTCGGCGTAATGACCTTCATGAGTGGCGCCTATTGTCTGCGCTACGAACAGCATATCCGTCTGGATCTATTTCGCGGCCGGCTGGGGTCTCACGGCAAGGCGCTGCTGGACATCGCAACATCAAGCTTCACCTATCTCTTTTTGATAATGCTCATTTGGCAAGGCGGGGCGCTGGCCTGGGATTCCACCCAAACCCTGTTGACCAGCGGCACGGTATGGAACCCTCCCTATTGGCCGTTCACCTGGTTTTTGCCGTTAGGCGCCCTGTTGGTGGCCCTACAGGAATTGAACAATCTTTTTAAAAATATTTTCATCTTAACCGGCAAGGAGGTTTCCAGTTGAGCCCGGAAATCATACTGATTATTATGATCGGGAGCCTCCTGGCATTGCTCGCTTTGGGGCTGCCTCTGGCTTTTTTGACCGGAGGCATCGGCTCACTGGTTTTGCTGTTTCTTTTCGGGCCGAGTTTTTTTGTCTCCGTGATTACCAGCATGTTGGGCACCAGCTCCAACATACTTTATGCCGCGGTGCCGGTATTTATTTTCATGGGAACCATCCTGGAAGGCTCCGCCATTGCCGAGGATTTGTACGCCGCGCTTCATGCCTGGCTTGGTGGAGTGCGTGGCGGGTTGGCCATGGGTACGGTGGTGATCTGCTGCATCTTTGCCGCCATGGTAGGGGTGGCCGGGGCCTCCATTGTAATCATCGGGCTGATCGCTCTGCCTAACATGCTCAAGTACAAATACGATAAGAACATCGCCATGGGCACCATCCTGGCCGGCGGAACCCTCGGCCAGCTGATTCCGCCCAGCCTACTGTTTATCGCCTATGGGGTAGAGGCCGGCGTTCCTATCGGGGATCTCTTCAAGGGCGGGGTCCCGGCCGGCCTTCTCTTGGGGGCCTTGTTTTTAATCTACATCTTTATACGGGCTACGATTAACAAAGAACTCTGTCCAGTGGTTCCTCCCGAGGACCGTCCGAGCTTAAAAGAAAAAGTCGCGCTTTTAAAGAATTTAGTACTCCCCGGGTTACTGATACTGTTTGTGCTGGGCTCGATATTCACCGGTATAGCCACTCCATCCGAGGCCGCCTCCGTGGGGGTGATAGGGGCCCTGATCTCGACGGCGGTCAACCGCCGTCTGAATTTAGCATTGCTTAAAAAATCGGTGATAAGCACCGTGGGCATCAGCGGGATGATTCTATGGCTCATTTTTGGAGCCAAATGTTATTCCCTGGCTCTTATCGCTTCGGGGGGAATGCATTTGATGCAAGGTTTGTTCATAGAGATATCCAACTCTATGAGCTTGTATCCCACCATAATCACCATGTTGGTAGCGGTTTTCGTCATGGGTTTCTTCTTGGACCCGGTAACCATTATCGTTATTACGGTCCCTATCTTCACCCCGATCATCAAGGCTTTTAATATCGACCCGATTTGGTTCGGTGTGGTCTATGTGGTCGCCCTCCAATTGAGCTATATCACCCCGCCGTTCGGTTACAGCCTGTTTTACCTGAAGGGGGTTACTCCTCCGGAAATAAGCCTCGGCGATATTTTTGCATCGGTATGGTGGTTCGTGTTGCTCAATCTTATCGGGCTACTATTAATGCTAGTACTGCCCGTTTTACTAACGGGACTAATCTAACAAAAGCTGGCTAAAGTTAAGCATAAATTGCATTCGTTAGTTTGCAACTTATCACCCAATCTATAGAGGGAGCGTGCAATGTCATCACTGAACAAACCTGGATTAGCCTATTTGAAAAATGAGATGGCTAGATGCGAACGCAGAATTAAAAAGATAAACGAAAAGCCCGATCCAGCTAAACCAAAATCCAACATACTGCTTTACGAATTGGAACGGGATTTGCGGCGGGAGCAGATTGAGGCCTGCGAAAAGGGCAAGCCATTGGGCATCACCGGCCTGGGCCCCCTGACCAGGGCGATGGGTATGACGCCTTGGGATGCCATCATGGCCGCTGATAGAACTCACGGCAATGCGGCCACGGAATATTTCGCCCAGGTCAGAAAACTCGGCATGCCCGATCACACCTGTGATCGTTGTTCCATACTGGTGCCCATGATCTTGAATGGCGATTTCCCCAAACCAAATTTCCTGTTCACCTCCAACTTTGAATGTTTGCCGGTCTTTTTGGCCCACAACCTTTTGGCCGAATACCTGCAGATTCCTAAATTTAACATTGATCGGCCCTTTAATAATTACATGGGTGAAAGGAACGAAGAACAACTCCAGTACGTCACCGATCAGATCAAAGAGATGGTGGAGTATATAGAAACCACGGTTCCTGATTGTAAATACAATGAAGAACGCATGATCGAGCTACTGGAATATGACCGGCAGTACCTCCAAACATTCCAGGAATTGTGGAAGCTGAAGGCGGCGATCCCTTGCCCCCTGAACGGGAGGGAAAGCTTCCGGGAAATCAGGCTTTCCAACATGTATCCCGACCCGGCCAAGGCGGTTAAATACATGCGCCTATATGTGGACGAGGTCGGAGAGCGTGTGGAAAAGGGCCTGGGGGCCGCGCAGCCGGAGGAAAAGTTGCGCCTTCTCTGGTCCGTGGCCGGTCCTTTTTATGATGATCCCTTTAGCTGGCTGGAGCAAAGGGGGGTGGCCGTTCCGGCTGCGGAGATGACCGTCTACAACGGTTGGTTCTCCGGCAGAGAGCCCATTTGGGGCGACCCTTGGAACGGACGACAGCTATCGCCGTTGGAGGAAGAGGCCAGGCAGTTCGACTTTGTGTGGGGACGCCTGGGAAGCGATTGGGTGAACACCCACCTCCACTCCTGCCGGGACCTTCACTTGGACGGCATAATTTATTTCTTGCAATGGGGGTGCCCGGTCAGCAACAACCTCGGCCGGGTGGTGGCCGAGGAAGCGGAAAAGCAGCTTGGCATTCCCACCTTGCTGATCGAGGGCCGCATGCTCGAAAGCAGCGGCTATAACCAGAAGGATTTTTACGCCAAATTAGGTGACTTTATCGACGTATGCACGGCCTGGAAAGAAAAACGTCTATAAAGCCATATCCGTTGCACAATCGCACAGGCCGTTCGGTTACAGCACGCCGCACATAGGAGGAATAAGGTGAAAACCAATCACAATATGGAAGATAGACTCAGGAATTTGCTTGCAGCAAATAAGGTTGAAAATAGAACTAAATGGGCTGCTGCCTGGAAACAGCAGGGCAAAAAAGTAATGGGGTTGTTGTGCATCTACGTGCCCGAAGAAGTCATCTCCGCAGCCGGGGTCCTTCCTTGGCGAATCACCGGTTCCTGGGAAGAATCCACGACCCAGGCCTCGTTCTACCGCCCGGAGATGACTTGCCGTTATTGTTCCCACGTGCTTGAGTCGGTATTGGCCGGTGATTTGGATTTCCTTGACGGGGTGGCCACCACCCAGGTGGATGATGACTTCAAGCGTCTCTGGGATGTGCTGAAATACATAAACAAACCTCCGTTTCAGCACATAATGTATTTGCCGCACACAATATCCAAAAACACTTTAGGTATGTGGCATAGGTCGGTTGGCGAGTTTATCCAGGCCATGGAAAAATTTGCCGGAGTGACCATTAAGGATGACGATATCCTCAAGCAGATCGAGATTTACAACCAGATGCGCGATCTGCTGCATCGTGTCTATCAGATGAGGAAAAACCAGACGCCGCCCCTTACCGGCTCCGAGGTTTTGAGCCTCACCACCGCCGCCAGGATCATGCCCAAGGAAGAGTTCAACCTGGAGGTGGAGTCTTTGTTGCCCTATCTGGAAACCCGCAAACCCGAGATGAATAATAATAAGCCTCGCTTGCTTTTGTGTGGGGAATTTCTCGACAACCCCGACTATGTGCAAATCGTGGAAGACGCTGGCGCCATGGTGGTCATGGATGAACTAGATACAGGCAGCAAATATTTCACGGGCATGGTTGATAGTTCAAAAGATGATCCCCTGGGGCAGTTGGCGGATCGTTATATGAATCGCCCCGGCCTTTCGCGCATGGGCGATTGGCATAGCCAGGCCAATCAAATTATCGCTTGGGTTAAGGAATATGACGTACAAGGCGTTGTGGAATTGCGGCAACTCTATTCCTTGCCCCTGGACTATCGCTCCTTTTATTTAAGCAAGATCCTAGAGGAGGTCGGCATCCCCTATCTGAGCATTAACCGCGAATATCATCCCTCGCACATGGGGATGTTGAGCACCCGAGTGGAAGCCTTCGTAGAGATGATTCAGTGAGAGATGCAGGTCGTGCCGACCGTAGGTATTGACGTTGGCTTCGAAAGCACCAAAGTCGTTATTTTAAAGGGGGGCATGCTCCTGGCCCACGCAATCGTGCCCAACGGCCGTCAGGATTTGGATAGGGTCATAAACAAGGCCTTGGAGGAGGTGATCGCCAAGGCCGAAACCCCGGCGGACTGCGTTGATTGCATAATCGCCACCGGCGATGGCGGGGCCCAGGTAACCGTGGCCCATGGCCAGGCCTCGGAGGCCCAATGCTGCGCCCGCGGCTCGGCTATGTTGATGCCTCCGGCGCACACCATCTTGGACATGGGGGCCGAGACCTGCATGGCCGTCAGGACCTGTCGGGGCATGCCCCTCAACATCGTCCGCAATGACCGGTGCGCTTCCGGTACCGGCAGAAGCCTGAAAATGGCGGCAAAGATGCTGGGCAAATCCCTTGAGGACATGGGGGTGTTGTCCCTTTTGTCCCGAGAGGAAATCAGCATCAACAACACCTGCGCCGTGTTTGCCGAGTCGGAAATCATCTCAAAGATACATCACCAATACCGCGTCGAGGATATCGCCAAGGCCGTGTTCCGGGGCTTGGCGCGCAGGGCCCATTCCCTGATCGTAAAGGTGGGCCTAGAAAAAGATGTGGCCATGGTGGGAGGGCTTGCCAACAATGCAGGCATGATCCGGGCCTTGCAAGATGAACTCGGTTGCCAGGTTTTGGTGCCGGACCAGCCGATGATCGTGGGGGCCTTGGGGGCGGCCTTGATCGCGGAGGGGAAAACGAGGAGCTGAACTGATGGTTGTCTGCGGGGTGGACATCGGCTCCCTGAGCACCAAAGCCGTCCTAATGGAAAACGACGAGATTCTTGCCTGGTGCATCGTGCCCACCGGCCCGGATTCCGTGGAATCGGCGGAAAGAGCAGTGGGCGCGGTGCTGGGGGAGGAGAACCTAGCCCTCGGCCACATCGGATACACCGTAGCCACGGGCTACGGCCGGGCCAATGTCCCTTTTGCCGACAAAACCATATCGGAGATCTCCTGCCACGCGGCGGGCAGCCATTGGACCTTTCCCGAGGTCCGGACTATTTTGGATATGGGCGGGCAGGATTGCAAAGCCATCAGATGCGACGAAAACGGGCGGATAAGCAATTTTATCATGAACGATAAATGTGCCGCCGGAACCGGCCGCTACCTGGAAAGGGTGGCCGATTCCCTGGGGCTTGCTTTGGACAGTATCGGCCCCTTGTCCATGGCGGCGGTGGATGAAGTTTTATCCGTGGGCAGCAACTGCGTGGTGTTCGCCGAGGGCGACATTATCAGGCTGCAGCGGGCGAGTAAAAAAACCAACGATATTTTGGCCGGGGCCACGGACGCTATTGTGGAGCGGATCGTGGAATTACTGGAACGAGTCGGCGTCGAACCGGATCTTTGCATAAGCGGAGGAGTGGCCAAAAACATAGGCGTGGTCAGACGAGTGGAGCAAAAGCTGGGACTGAGGGCCCGCATCGCCAAGGAGCCTCAAATCATGGGAGCCTTGGGCGCGGCCTTGTTGGCCCCAAAACGGCAGCCTGGTTAAATATTGGGGAGACCCTCAATTTTGGAGGACCAATCAGGGCTCCCCAGGTGGCGGCGGCGTTTTCTGGCTGATGATATGCCCAGCTTTTTCATTCTCGAATACAACGTGTTGGGATGTATGTTCAAAATAACGGCAGCCCCATCATCCCCGCGGATTTTCCCACCGGTTATATCGAGCACGTTCAAGATATGGGAGCGCTCGTTTTCATCGAGGCTAACGTCCGCACGATTACCCGAAAAAGTATTCCTGGTCAAACTGGTGGTGGGAACCCGGTATAGAGGTCCGGTGCTCAGGATCATGCCCCTCTCTATAATGTTTTCCAGCTCGCGCACGTTACCCGGCCAAGTGTAGTCCATGAGCTTTTGCATTTCGGTGTTTGGAATTTTTTCCACCTTTTTGCTCAACCGCTTGGCATAAAGTTGCAGGAAGTGCAGGGCCAGAAGGGGAACGTCTTCCGGACGTTCACGCAGGGGGGGAACCTGGATGGGGAAAACGCTTAGGCGGTAATAAAGATCCTCTCGGAAACTCCCGGCCTCGATCAGTTTAGGCAGGTCGCGGTTGGTGGCGGCCATCAGCCTGAAGTCCGACCGGATGGTTTCGTGCCCGCCGACGCGTTCAAACTCCTTGCTCTGCAAAACCCGCAGCAGCTGCACCTGGGAGTTCAAGGGCATGTCGCCGATCTCGTCCAGAAAGATGGTGCCTTGATCGGCCAGTTCGAACCGGCCGATACGTCTTTGCACCGCGCCGGTGAAGGAGCCCTTTTCGTGGCCGAATAGTTCACTGGAGATCAAGTGCTCTGAAAAAGAGCTACAATTTACCCGGATGAAAGGCCCTGTTCGCCGGCCGCTGTTGCGGTGAATCGCCCTGGCCACCAGCTCCTTGCCCACTCCGGTTTCACCCAATATGAGCACGGTGGCGTCCGTCTCGGACACGGAGTCGATATGGGAGAAGACTCGTCGTATGGCCGGGGACTCACCTACAATTTCCTCGAAATGCAGGCTCTCCAGATGCTGCTCTTCCAGGTATTGTTTTTCCTCCACCTGTTTTTGGTACATCTCGCGCAGGGTTTCATAGGCCATGGCGTTATCCATGGCGATTGCGGCTTGCGCGGCAAAGTAACCAAGAATATCCAAGTCCTCTTGTCTGAAAGCGCTCTTGAACAGGCGGTTGTCATGGTAGAGCACGCCGATTACCTGCTCTCTGAGGCTCAAAGGGACGCAAATGCACGAACGGATGGTTTCTTCCGAAGACAGCGATTCCGGTTTGTTGGATTCAAATTCCAGAAAACGGACCTTGCCGGTGCGAAAAGTCTGTTCAATTAAATCCATGGACCCGGCAAAGCCGTGGCTTTCCAGGCTTTCTCGGGTCAAGTTTTTGGCGGCTCGCAAATTCAGGCGGCCGGTTTCGCCATCGGCCAAAAATATGGCTCCCCGCTCCGCTCCGGTGACGCTGTTGGCCAAGGAAATTATCCGCACCGCTACTTCTCGGTTGTCGCGGATGGTGACCATTTCCTGCCCTAGCTTTAATATTTCATCGAGCAAGTGTTCCCGGTTTTGAATGTCGCCCAGCAGGGAGCGTAGACCGTCGGGAATCAGGGATTCGTTGTAGGAAAAAAGCTTTTGGGCCGACGGACCAGCCAAAGCCTTGGCCAGTTCTTCATCTCCCTGCCGCAAATACTCCACGGCCAAATCCAATCTGGTTTTGGCCAGTTCAATCTGGTGGCCTGAAATATCGAGCAACTCAATGGCCTGCTCAAGGTTTTTCGTGACCTCACTTGATGGTTCGCCATGCAGCTTTTGCAGTAGCGCCTTGTAGCGATAACCCAATCCGCACATGTAAACGTTTTGGCTATCAAGGGCTTCGGCGATTTCCTTTTCCAGAGACAAGCCTTGGAAGCGGGGTAATAGACCCTGCTCCATACACCAGCAAAGCTCCATGATGATGGCCATGTTGCGGAAGTGAATCTGGGTATGCTGACTTAACTTGATGAATTCACGCAACGAGGCATGGGCCTTGTTGTTATTGCCCAGTTTGTGGTCCAGGTAGCTTCTGCACGCCAAAGCGCCCACTTTACCGAAGTTGTTGTTGCCTTTCGTCGTTTCATCGAAAGCGCGGTTACAATAGGTGTCGGCTTGGGCGTAGAGGCCTATTTCGCACAAGGCCCAGGTTATGGTCGAGGAGACATGACCGGCCATGCCGGTGTTGCCTATTTTGAGGCATTGCTTGTGGATCGAGTCCAGCAGGCCCAGGCCCTGGGATACCTGTCCGCAATGGCAGTAACACAACCCAATGGCCAGGCGGGCCATCAAGGGAAAGCCTTCCCTGGGTACGTTTTCTACCTGAGGCGCGTCCTTTTCGCAGCTTTCCACGGCGTCCCTATAACGGCCCTGCCAGTAGTGGAAAAACATGCTGAAAATAAAGGCTGATCTTTGAATATAGGGATCGTCGGCCTTTTGGGCCATGGCCCAGCCTTCGTCGAAGAGTTCCAAGGCGGCTTTGAAATTGGACCGCAGCCATTCCTGTTTGGCCAAATGCATCTTAAGCAGGCCCTGGTAACCCTCCTCATCCATGGCCTTGGCGCTTTCAATGGCCTTGCACAAGAATGAGTTGACCAATTCGGCCTCACGGGTGCCCATGGAAATCTTGGAAATTTGAATAGCGGTTTCGATGAGCATCCGCGCGGATTCTCCGCCGGAAATATTTTCTAAGCTGTTAATTGCCTTTTCAAAGTACTGAAGCGCCTCCCGGTGGCGGAACTTCTTTCTGAGATAGTTTCCCTCCGCCACCAAACGCCGGCAGCCGTCCAAGTCGTTGCTTACGTTAAGCAGCAGCTTGGCCAAAGCATGGTCCAGTTGGGCCTCGCCCGGCATTTCCAGCAGCAGGCTTTCAATTGTTCGTTTATAAAGGCTTTCTTTTTCCTCCTGGGGAATAGATTCGAGGAAGTCTTGCCGCTTTTGGGGGTCAGTGAAGCGGAAACGGCCGGGGGTGGTCTCAATCAACCACTTGTCTTCAATTCCTTGGTGCAGGGTCTGGAGTATAAGGGATGGTTTTTCCTTGGATACTTCCTGTAGCCAGTCGATAGAGAAGCCGTCGTCGAACAGGGCGGCCACCCTAAATATGCGTTGTTCGATCTTAACGGGGGGGCTGCCCTGCTCGGTCATGCCGGCCTTCGCAATCTTCATCTGGTTAGCAATATAGACGGGTTCGCAGCCATGGTAGATCAGGGGAAGAGCCCAGTCAATAAATATGCAACGATTTTTCGTCTAAAAAACGCCAATTGGTTTTATCGAGGAAAGGCTTTGACCTTCCACATGCATATCTATATGAAATAATTTAAAAATTGAAATCGATTTGATTGGCGCTGAAATTGCTTAAGGTTCATAACCATGATTTACATTAAGGAATCAGCAATAACTAAAAAAAAAATCCATATTCAGGTGGAAGGCCACTTGGACCGTGTTTCTTTGCCGGCATTGCGCCGGGTATGCCTGCAACACCTGGAGGATGGCCAAAAGATACAGCTTGATTTGTCCGGGCTTTATTCCGTGGGCATGGAGGGGCGCGGCTTTTTGTTGAGCATCAGGGGAAAAATCAAGCTCGTCGGCATGAGTCAATATCTTGAACAACTGCTGGGATGAGGACGCCTGATTCACCGGCTTACGAGGGCGGCGGTTTTAACCTGGGTAAAGACGACACCATGAAAACAGAACACGAAACGGTGAAAGTGGACCAGGATAAGGGCGTGGCGGTTGTTTGCATGGACAACCCGCCGATGAACCAGGTGTCCGGCCTTTTTTTAAAGGATCTGTTCCAAGCCGTGCGGGAGACCCTGGGTGCTGGCCGACCCCGGCCGCCTCATCGGGTTGCACTTCTTCAACCCGGCCGAGCGTATGCTCCTGTTGGAGATCATCTGCGGCAAACAAACCTCGGACCAGACCTTAGCCACGGCGGTGGCCTTTGGCCGCAGCATCAAATAAGTGCCGGTGGTGGTCAACGACGAACCCGGTTTCTACGTGTCGCGTCAACTGGTGGCCCTCATGGGCGGGGCTATTTTCCTCATGGCCGACGGGGTGGAGGCGGCCCAGATGGAAAAGGCCATCACCGGCTTCGGCATGCCCATGGGGCCGATGACCCTGTTTGATCTAACCGGCATTGGCATCAACTACCACGTGGAGAAGACCTTTGAAAGGAGCAAGTTATGTCTGGGGCGTTGAACGGACTCAAGATTCTTGATTTCACCATATTGTTGCCTGGCCCCTTTGCCACGCTCACTTTGGCCGACCTGGGCGCCGATGTCTTGCGCATCGGTTCGGCCAGCCGCCCCGATCTGAACGCGCAAACCCCTCCCTTTATTCCCGGCTCCGGGCTGGCGGCCAATTTAGCCTATCTGGGGCGCAACAAGCGCTCCATGACATTGAACCTGAAGCATCCGAAGGGGGTGGACGTAATCCACAAGCTCCTGGGGGAGTACGATATCGTCATCGAGCAGTTCAGACCCGGAGTCATGGAAAAGCTGGGGCTTGGTTACCAAGCTCTCTCCACGGTCAATCCCTCGCTTATCTACTGCTCCCTCAGTGGTTACGGCCAGGACGGTCCTTTGCGGGACAAGGCCGGACACGACATAAACTACTTGGCTCTCTCTGGTCTCATGGCTCACTCCGGCACCCAGGAGCACGGCCCCACCCTCACCGGCACCCAGATCGCCGACCTGGCATCCGGCTCCTATGGGGCATTGATCGCCGTTCTAGCCGCAGTGATCCATCGCCAACAGACCGGGGAAGGCCAATATCTGGATGTGGCCATAACCGACGGGGCGGTCCCCTTCAATGTCGTATCGGCGATGACCTATCTGGTGGAAGGCGTCGAGCCCCAGAGAGAGGGTTATTTCGTCAACGGCGGTTCACTCTACGATTTCTATAAAGCCGCGGACGGGGAATACCTCAGCTTCGGCGGCTTGGAGCCCAAGTTTTTCGCCGCCTTCTGCAGGGCCATCGGCCGGGAGGATCTTATTGACAGCACCATATCGCCTCCCAACCTAAAAGAAGTCAAGGGGCAGGTGAGAAGTGTCATCGCCTCCAAAACCAGTCAGGAATGGCAAGAGATTTTTAAGGACGTGGACGCTTGCTTTGAGCCGGTGGTCGGTCTGGGGGAGGCCTTGAACAGCCCCCACGGCCAGGCGCGTGGCTGGCTGGTTGAAGTGGAAGATTCAAATGGCCTTAAAATACGGCAGCCCGCCAACCCCCTGAAGTTTTCCCGCACGCCGCCGGAGTATCGCCAGGCCGGGGTACCGGCCGGCGCCCACAATCTGGAAGTCATGCTGGGGTTGGGTTATTCCGAGGAGAATATCGCGCAACTGGAGAGGGACGGACTGTTTAGTTAGTTTTCCAGCCCATTCTATGAGGATTACGCGGCCGCTGGTTATCGCAATCGCGGCGCATCGCACGCAAGGAGGGAACAACCAATGGTAGTAGGGGAATTGTTTGAAAGAGCCGCCAAGAGATATCCAAACAAAGATGCCATCGTCTACAAGGACACCCGCCTAAGCTATAAGCTTTTAAACGAGCGCATAAACCGCCTGGCCAACGCCCTAATCGATCTGGGCCTGAAAAGGCAGGACAGGGTGTCGGTCATTCTGGACAATTGTTACCGTTATATAGAGATAGTCGGCGCATGCGCCAAGGCGGGGCTTATCCTGGCTCCGGTGAGCACCAAGCTCAAGGACGAGTTGGACCATATACTAGGCAATGCCGAGCCCAGGGTGGTGTTCGCGGGGCAAGAACATGTCCATAAGATAAAGCAGGAGTATGGGTATGTTGAAAAGGTGGTGCTCGTGGCCCAGGAGTCCCAAGAGTACCAAGAGGGCTCCAAGGAATACCTGGACTATGAAAAGCTGATTTCCCAGTATGAGCCCGACGAACCCGAGGTGGCGGTGGATGAGAGCGACATCATTTTTTTGTATTACACCAGCGGCACCACCAGCCTGCCCAAGGGTGCCGCGCTGAGCCACCGGGCCATCGTGTCCAACGCGGTCAACGGGATTATCGAGAACCAACTGCGACACGACGACGTAAACCTCTCGGTCCATCCGCTCTTTTTCTCCGCCCCGGTGAATTGTTCGATCATACTCATGGTGTATTTGGGCGGCAGCTCGGTGATTCTGGACGCCTTTGAGCCAGAGAGCTTTCTGCGCACCGTTGAACAAGAAAAGGTTTCCATTGTGGTCGTGGTCCCCACCATGATTGTCCGCCTGCTGCAATATCCCGACATAGACAAGTGGGACGTGTCCAGCCTGCGGGCCATCATGTACGGCTCTTCCGCCATGCCCGAGTCGGTCATAAGCAAGGCTATCGCCAAGTTCGGCAACATTTTTCACCAAGGTTACGGCTTAACCGAAACCACCTGCTTTGCCACGATGTTGAGCGCCGACCAGCATGTGGTGGGGGATGAAACCAGGAAGATTCCGCGTTTGAGGTCGTGCGGACGCGAGGTGGTGAACACCCGGGTGAGGATCATTCGCAAAAACGGCACGGATATCGACAGGGACATGGAAGAGGTCGGCGAGATAATCATTAAGGGCGACAACATCATGGACCGCTACTGGAACATGCCCGAGCTGACTGCGGAGACTATCAAGGACGGATGGTTTTACACCGGTGACTTGGGAAGCATGGACGAAGATGGTTACGTCTATATCGTAGACCGCGAAAAAGACATGATCGTCAGCGGGGCCATAAATATTTACCCCCGTGAGGTCGAAGAGGTCCTGTACAAGCACCCGGATATAGTCGAAGTCAGTGTTATAGGCCTTCCCAACGAAGACTGGGGTGAAAAAGTGGTCGCCCTGGTGGTGTTGAAACAAGGCGCCGAAGTATCGGAAAAGGATTTGATCGCTTATACCAAGGAGCATCTTGCCACCTACAAGGCGCCGAAGTCTTGCATCTTCGTTGAAGACTTGCCCAAAGGACCAACGGGCAAGATACTCAAGAGAGTGCTCAAGGAAGAATATTCCAAGGGATAATCACTCCAAGAAGACGTCGGCTTGGGGAGTTGCCACGAGCCTGTGATCTTCCCCCGATATTGTGGACCCGTGGTTAAGCAGCCATCTTGATAATCTCATACTGGGCCGGGGTCATGCACCCCAGGCCCGAATGTCTGCGGCTGCGGTTGTAGAAGATCTCGATGTACTCAAAAATATCGGCCTTGGCCTGCATACGGGTTTTGTAATCCCGATGGTTGGCCAATTCGGTTTAGGTGTGTCAGGAATTTCGTATATGTAGCTGTTCGTGAGATACTCTGGCCTTTATTGGAGGAGTTCACGACATGGCTATCAAGGACGAATTGCTGGACCAGTTGCTGGAGGGGTACCA
>Ga0180009_10004575_pt1 | contig 15196 bp, 19 predicted proteins | sample OS_PC_MetaG_FD_123537 | JGI IMG/M metagenome (GOLD analysis project Ga0180009, IMG submission 123537) | Groundwater microbial communities from the Aspo Hard Rock Laboratory (HRL) deep subsurface site, Sweden - OS_PC_MetaG | ecosystem: Environmental > Aquatic > Deep subsurface > Groundwater...
ATAATAACCATAATCACTTGTTGAAACAGAAACTACTCCTGAGACTCTTTTACCTAATCCTTGTGCAATTGAATCTGCTTTTAATCTTGCATTTGCAGTTGCATCTTTTAATAATTCAGCTTTTAGTTCATTTTCCTTTTGCTTGGATATTTCAAAATTTATGTAGCTGATTAAAGCCCCATTATCAACAACTGCATCAACAATTTTTCCTGTTTTATCAAAATCAGTAAGAGAAATTTTCATATTCTGGCTTACAGTATATCCGGTAATTATTTGTCTTCCTGTTTTCCAATCATAATTTGGATAAATATTATATTGCTCTGTTTCAATTTCTTCTTTTGTAAAGCCCTCTTGCATTAAAGCATTAATAACATTTTCAACTATTTCAGAATTTGTGTTCTTTGCTGTTTCAGCTGATTTGTCAATTGTTTGTGTTGAAATATATATAACAACTTTTTCTGGCATAATATTCATTTCTGCACTTCCATCTGTTGTTATTGTTGTTCCTTTATTTCCATAAAAAAGAAATAATGCAATTACTGCAACTAATAAAACAGCAATTGTTACAAAAACAACATTCTTATTAAGTTGATTTGCCATCTTTCTTTTATTGGTTTTTTAATACTTGTCCTTATTTAAAGCTTTTTCTGCTTCAACCATGTAAGTATAAAGTCATTTGCTTTTTTTAGCATCTCTTTTTGATTCTTGTGCTTCATTATACTTAATGCTTCATCTAAAGAAAACCACTTAAAATCATTATGCTCATGACTTATTTTAACATCCTTGCTTAAAGCCTGTGCAACAAAAAAAACAGCTTCCTTGCTTATAAATTCACCTTCAAATTTGAACATGTATTTTATTTTATCTTTAAAACCTGGAATAATCTTTATTTTTATTCCAGCTTCTTCTTGTGCTTCTCTTTCTGCTGTTGCTTCTTCTTGCTCACCTTGCTCAACTAATCCCTTAACAAATCCCCAATAATTTGAATACAGTAAAAGATAAACTGGCTTTTCTTTCTCAATTTTAAAGATGATAGCACCAGAACTTTTGTTATATCTCATTAAAACTTTAGGAAAATTTAAATACTTAAATTTATCTATTGCAGATGCTCACAAAAATTTTATTTGCATTTATTCTTTTTTCAGCATGGTTTGTATATTTATTAATTAAAAAACCTTACAAGAATCCTTATCAGAAAAGACAAAAATTAATATGGAAAAAGACATTCATGGGTGTTTTTATTAATAGTTACTAATTCTAATTCCTAAGATTTAAAAGTTCTAAAGACATCTATCATGAAAAGAGGAAAATGATAAATCTTGATATTGCAGATTTGCTTTATGAAATTGCTGACATTTTTGAATTAAAGAATGTTAATTGGAAACCAAGAGCTTATAGAAGAGCTGCTCAAAGTATTGAAAAATTAGATGAAAATGTTAGTGAAATTTATAAGAAAAAAGGCATTAAAGGCTTAAGAGAAATTCCTGGTGTTGGAGAGGCAATTGCAAAACATATAGAAGAATACTTGCTTAAAGGAAAAGTTAAGAGATTTCAGGAATTGAAGAAAAGTATTCCAAAAGGACTTTCTGAATTATTAGAAGTTTCTAGCTTAGGTGCAAAAAAAGCATCTTTTCTTTACAGAAAACTTGGAATAAAAAATCTTGCTGATTTAAGAAAAGCTGTAAAGCATGGAAAAGTATCAAAATTATCTGGATTTGGAGAAAAAAGCCAAGAAAATATTGGAAAAGGACTGGAAATTCATAAAAAAGGAAAAGAAAGAGCTTTGATTTCTGATGTATTGCCAATTGCAAATTCTATTGTTAATAAGCTTAAGACTTTGAAACAAGTAAAAAGAGTAAATATTGCAGGTTCTTTAGCAAGAATGAAAGAAACAATTGGAGATATTGATATTCTTGTAACATCTTCTCAACCTAAAGCAGTTATTGATTTTTTTACAAGAATGCCAGAAGTAAAAAGAATTATTGCTAAAGGTGATACAAAAGCTACAGTAATATTAAGAAATGAAATGCAAGCTGATTTAAGAGTTTTGAAAGATGAAGAGTATGGTGCAGCACAACAGTATTTTATTGGAAACAAGGAACATAATATTAAATTAAGAGAAATTGCAATTAAGAAAAGATACAAGTTAAGTGAATATGGTTTATTTTATGGTAAAACAAAAATTGCATGCAAAAATGAACAAGACATTTACAAAAAACTTGGATTGCAATATATTCCAATAGAATTAAGAGAAAATAATGGTGAAATCGAAGCTGCAAAAAAACATAAGATTCCTCATTTAATTGAATTTCAAGATATTAAAGGTGATTTGCATGTGCATACAAAATATTCTGATGGTGTTGATACTATTGAAAAGATGGCAGAAGAAGCAAAAAAACTTGGATACAAGTATATTGCAATTGCAGACCATAGCAAAACAAGAAAAATTGCTCATGGTTTAACTGAAAATGAACTTTTGAAACAATGGAAAGAAATTGATAAATTAAATAAAAAATTCAGAAATAAAATTAGAATTCTAAAAAGCAATGAAGTTGATATTCTTGGTAATGGTTCTTTAGATTATTCTGATAAACTACTTAGTAAGATGGAAGTTGTTATTGCATCTGTACATTCTGGTTATAAATCATCAAAAAGGCAAATGACTGACAGAATAATTAAAGCATTAGAAAATAAGTATGTGAATATACTTGCACACCCTACTGGAAGATTAATTAATAGAAGGCCTGAATATGAAATTGATTTGGAACAAATATTTGATGTTGCAAAAGAAAAAAAGAAAATTCTTGAAATAAATGCATTTCCCAATAGACTTGATTTGAAAGATGTTTACATTAAAAGAGCAAAAGAAAAAGGAATTAAGCTTTCAATTGGAACTGATGCACATTCTCATATGCATTTACAATACATGTTTTATGGTGTTTCTCAAGCAAGAAGGGGGTGGGCTGAAAAAAAAGATGTTATTAATACTCTGAATTTGAAAGAATTACTTAGGGTTTTGAGGAGAGATTGATAGAAAGGTTTATAAATAAGTTATACATAGTATAATTACAATGGCACAAACAAAAATTATAGTAAAGAAATGGGGTAATTCCCTTGGAATAGTTTTACCTCATGAATTTGTGGAAGAAGCAAAAATTAAACCAAACAAGGAAATAGAAGTGATTTTAGTAAAAAGTGAGAATGTTGCTAAAAGGACTTTTGGTATGGCAAAGAGTAAATTAGTAAAAGATACTCAAAGATTGAAAAATGAAATCAGAAGAGAACTACACAAGATGAAATAAAATGCTTACATATTTTTTTGATAGCTATGCTTTAATCGAGATTGTGAAAGGATCTGAGAATTATAAAAGATTCCAAGATTCTAGAATAATAACAACAAAATTAAATCTTCTAGAAGTTCACTACATCTTATTAAGGGATGTTAGCAAGGAAATCGCAGACAGATTTTTGTTAGAGTACTATGTTGCATTAATAGATTTTAATAAACAAGATATTATACAAAGTAATGAATTCAAATTAAAATACAAAGATAGAAATCTTTCAATGACAGATTGTTTAGGTTATATTTTGTCTAAAAAATTAGAAATAAAATTCCTCACAGGAGATAAAGAATTTAAAGACTTACTTAATGTTGAATTTATGAAGTAAGTTTGAAAGAGTTACTTAGGGTTTTAAGAAAGGATTAAAAATAGTTTGGATATTCTATGTATAAGTACCAAATATTGTTCCTAAAATTGTGTTAAGTATTATTAAAATCAAGAGTATAAGATTAAATATAATTAAGAAATATAAAGTAAACTCTTTAGATATCTTTAATAATGTTTTCTTTTTTATGTTTAGTAAATACTTAAATCCCAAGAATGGAATTAAGAAGTATATTACAAAGAAATTAAAGATGACTATTATTAACCATGATATGAGGTTTATTGGAAAAGTTTGGGGTGTTGAGAAGAGAGCTATTATAATAAACATTATCGGTAACCAAATTATCCAAACAAAAATAGATTGAAGAATAGAAGAAGTAAATAGTTTAGATAAAGAAATTTTTTGTTTATTTTTTTTGAGGATGTGGTGTGTAGTAAAAAAAGATGTTAAAAGCCAAATTAAAAGCATTATTGCCATAAAAATCAAACCAACAATTGGTAACTCTAAGACCCCAAGATTGCCAATTTGAATATTGATATAAGTCATCTTTTTACTGATTTAATTTTGAATACTTAAAAATATTTCGTTTATTACTTTAACCTAAAACTCCTCAATACTTCTTCCGAATTTTCTGTCTAAGTTTATAATGATGTTGAATGTGGCATCAGACATCATTCTTAATGCATATTCATTCAAATGTGAGGATTTATCTTCTGTATTATGGTAATGTGAAAGTAATTCTGGGATATCAATTCTAAATTTCCTTGAAAAAGTTCCTAAAAGATTTCTTACTGCAAGTTCTATTGGAAAAGCTTCTGCATATAATCTTAAATTATCTTTATCTTGTTTTCTTATTGCTGTAAGGCAGAAAATCTCGCCAAGTGATTTGAATGTTTCATAAGATGAACAGAATGGCATTTTTCCCATTTTTTCATGTTCTACCTTTAACTTATCAAAAACTTTTTCCATAATATCTAATGTTTTGTTTTCTTTATGAGAATCATTTACAGGCCATACTGAGATACTATCACCAGAACCAGATAACGTAAGATTAAAGATTGCAATTGCATTTTCAAATTCATGTTCGTGTGTTTGCAAGTATGCCTTGCTTCCTGCTTTTCCTTTTGGAAATAACAAAGATGATTCTTCTTTATCAAAGAAAATAATTTTTACTTTGCAATTTAACATTCCCCTTTTCTTATATTCACTTAGTCTTCTGTAAACATCCATAGAAACTGCAATTGAAGAAGCATTACCATTAGCTCCTGGACTTCCTGTGTATGCATCATAATGACTTATAAGCAAAATTTCCTTTTTTCCATTACCAATTTCAAGAATAACATTTGTTCCTTTTTGTCCATCAAAATTAAAATTCTCTAATTCATACTCACATGAATTCTGTTCTAGTATCTTAAGAAGTGCTTCTCTTCTATCTTCTTCATTCTTTGCTTCTAATTCAAAAACATAATCCATTAATGCCATTTTCTCTTAATTCCCTTATCCCAAACTACATACTACTTGTTTTAATTGGTTTTATAAATTATTCCCTTTCTACTCTTTTTTATTTACTTAAATTTCTTCTTAACCCTTTTCCCTAATTTTAACTTGCTCTTTTATGTTCTCTGCAAGTAATCTGCTCTTTAATACTTGTGTAAGTTTCTCTATACTTGTTGCCTTGACATCTCTAATATTTCTTATTCCTGCATTATATAGAATTCTTCCTCTAACTTTTCCAATATCTTTTAATCTTATTAAATTAAGAAGTTCTTCTTTTGCTCCATACTTAAGTCTTACTCTGAATTTTGCAATATCAGAAAGAATTTCCTTCTTTCCTAGTAAAATAGCAAGCTGTTCAAAAGAATACAAAAGCCAGTCAGCATTATGAACTTTTACAAGCAATTCACCTGGACGTATCCTATATTTTTCAAATAAATAATCTTCACCCCTTTCATTAAGCCATTCTTCAAACATTAATGCTGTTTTAAAAGATGAAAGATAAAATTCATCAACAAAATCAGGTCTTGAATATAAGTTAAATTCATTCTTAAGAAGTTCTTCTTGTATTTCTTCATATTCAGATTGTTTTACATTAAGCAATGGTTTCATTTCAACTGTTTCACTTATTGCTTGCATTATTCCAATTTCAGTAAGTTTTCTTGCATTATTTTTTTCAACTGATGCCTGTTCAATACACTTAATTAAATGGTGTGCAGATAATGGATCAATGTATAATTGAGAAACCCTAATTCCAAGGTTTGTTGCTCTAAGATTTTCTTTTATTTTACCTTTTTCTTTTTCTCTGCTTTGAATAATAAAACCATATTTTTCCAAATTTGTCAGAATTCTTTCTATTTTTGATTCTATTTTTTCAATATCTCCATATTGGTGTGCCCAAAATGTTTTTTCAAAGAAATCCATAAGTTTTTCTCTTGTTGTTGCAAATGAAACTGCAATTAAACTCAATATGTACATTCTTAATACTGGCTCTAATGCAAGTTTGCTGTAGATTTCTTCTGGTTCTCCCAAAATGTATTTTTCATAAATTATTTCTTTTTCTTTCTCTGTTCTTGCTATGCAAACTGCTTCTCCTTCTGTATGATAACTTGGTCTTCCAGCTCTTCCTGTAAATTGCTTCATTTCCAAAACAGGAATCCATGATTGTGAATAACCTGAAAATCTTCTTAAATCTCTTATAATTGTCCTGTCAGTTGGAAATTCTAAACCCAATGCAAGAGTTGTTGTGCAGGCAATAACTTTAATCTTGCCACTTTTGAATGCAGTTTCAATAAGATTTCTTTGTGCAGGCGCTAATCCAGAATGATGAAATGCAACACCATTTTTAACACATATTGAAAGTTTCTCGCATTGCTTTGTTGATGTTGGCAAAGATGTAAGAATTTTTTTGGCCTCGTCTTCCATTCCTAATATTAACTTTTGTTTGTAAACTTCTCTTGCAAGATTTTCTGCAACACTTTCAGCTGATCTTTTAGAATTAACAAAAACCAATGCCTGCTTGTTTTCTTTTATTGTATGCAATGCCAAATCTAAAGAAGCATCTTTTGTTATTTCATTAATTCCATATCCTTTTCTTTTGCCAAAAAAATCAACATTAGTGAATAAATTAACACCCTCATATAATTTAACTGGCCTCCATGTATCTTTAACAAGTTCTGCTCCAAGCCAATCGGCAAGTTCTTCTGGATTTCCAATTGTTGCTGACAAAGCAATGAACTGTGCTTTCAAAATTTCATTTAACATTGTAATAATTACTTCTAATGTTGGACCCCTATTTGGCTCATTTAGCAAATGGACTTCATCAATAATAATAACTTTAACATTATGTAACCAATCAGCATGATGTCTAATTAAAGAATCTAGTTTTTCATTGCTGCATATTATTATATCATAGTTATGCAAGTAATTGTCAGCAGAATCAAGATCACCAATGCTTAATGCAATTTTAATTCCCAAATCTTCATATTTTGTTTTAAATTCATTATATTTCTCTGTTGCTAATGCCTTTAATGGAACTGTATAAATTGCCTTACCATTATTATCAAGTATTTGTTTTATCATTGCCAATTCTGCAATTAATGTTTTTCCAGATGCTGTTGGGGCTGATACAAGAATATTTTTTCCTTGCAATAAGCCAGCTTTTATTGCTTTTTCTTGTGGTGGTGTAAATTCTTTTATTCTATCTTGAAGTTTTTCATAGAATTTCTTGGGAATCTGATTTTGGACTTCTCTTAATAACATTTTAAAGTCAATGTGTTAAGACTTAAAAAACTATTGAGCTAACAGAAATATTTATAAAACTAAAAGCTGATTTAATAAAGAGATAAAAGAGGAAACCTTTTAGAAAAAGGTTTATCAAAAAAAGATGGATAAAATTAAAGTTGAGTTGTGGGAAAATCCTACTGGTGTGACAATTATTGAAGGTTTTCCAGGGTTTGGGATGGTTGGTACAATTGCTACAGAAGCACTAATGGATCATTTGAAACCAAGATTAATTGGAAGAGTTACATCATACAGATTGCCTGCTATGATTGCTGTGCATGATGGAAAGATTGTTGAGCCATTAGGTATATTCTATGATGAGAAGAATAAGATTGTAATTCAGCATGCAGTTACAAATATTGCTGGTTTGGAATGGGATTTAAGTGAAGCTGTTTTAGAAATTGCAAAAGCATTGAAAGCAAAAGAAATAATAAGTTTAGAAGGAATTGGAAGCTTAGCAAAAAAAGAAGTTAAAGTAAAGCCAAAAGCATTTTATTACTCTAATCATGCAGAAGCAAGAAAGAAATTTGAGGAGATTGGATTAAGTCAATTAAATGAAGGGATTATTGTTGGTGTAACAGGAACTTTAATTTTGAAATCTAAAGAAAAGACAAAGATTTCATGTGTATTTGGAGAAACAGCAACAGGATTTCCAGATAGCAGAGCAGCTGCTACTGTAATAGGTGTTCTTGACAAGTATCTTGGATTAAATGTTCCTTCAGAACCATTATTGAAGAAAGCAGAAGAATTTGAAAGTAAATTGCAAGGCTTATTTGAAAAAATGAAAACCACTGGTGTTGAAAAAGAGAAGAAAGACAGAGTAGGATATATAACTTAAAAGAATAAAACAAAAAATGGGTAAATGGTTGATTTTTTAGCTATTAACAATTATGTGCATTATATTTATGCGGTTGTCATACTCTTAGTTTTCTTAACTTTAGCAAGAATTACATTAGTTATTACTGATTTTTATTTAAGAAAAATAGCTCATAAAACAAGAACAGATTTAGATGATATAATAGTGAAAAGAATTAGGTGGCCAGTTTATTACTTTTTTATAATATGGGGAATTACAATTTCATTAATATACTTGAAATTGCCAGAAAATATTGAGTTTATAATCAAGAAAATCCTGTATTCAATTATAATCTTTTTCTTTGCATTAGTTCTTATTCAGGTAGTCTTAATTATTTTTACAAGGTGGATTAGAAAAAGGGTTTCAAAAACAAGTACAACAATAGATGATGAATTGCTTCCTTTATTTGAAAATTTGATTAAAATTCTTGTAATTGTATTTGCTTTATTATACATCTTGAAAATATGGGGTGTTGAAATAACTCCTTTGCTTGCTGGATTAGGAATTGCTGGATTAGCTGTTGGTTTAGCATTGCAAGATACATTGGGCAATATATTTTCTGGTGTTTCAATTATTGCTGATAGATATTTCAAAGTTGGCGATGTTATTACATTAGAGTCAGGTGAAACAGGAAAAATTCAGGAAATTGGAATTAGAAGTACAAAAATAAGAACATGGGATGAAGAAGTTATGATTATTCCAAATTCACAATTAGCTAATAAAAGAATTATTAATTATGCTAAGCCAGGATTAAGAGCAAGAATTTCATTGGATTTTGGAGTTGTTTATGGAAGTGATCCTGATAAAGTTAAGAAAGTTGTTCTTGATGCTGTAACAAAACTTGCTAAAAAAGAAAAGCACATTTTAACAGAATCCCATGAACCAGAAGTTTTCTTTACTGAAATGGCTGATTATGCATTGAAATTCTCATTAAAAGTTCATGTTGATGATTACAAAAAAAGATATGGAATAAAAGACAAGTTGAATACAGAGGTTTATGCTGCATTAAGAAAAGCAAAAATAGGAATTCCATTCCCAACAAGAACAGTATATGTGAAAAAAGGTTAGGTTTTTTAATTCTGTTTTCTATACTTTTCTATGATAGTCTTAGGAATTGAATCAACAGCACATACTTATGGCTGCAGTATAATTGATACAAGCAAGAAAAAACTAGCATGCATTCTTTCTAATATAAAACAAACATATACAACAGACAAAGGAGGAATTATTCCAATTGATGCAGCAAATTATCATAAAGAAATAAAAAACAAATTACTTGAACAAGCATTGCAAGAAGCAAATGTAAAAATTCAAGACATAGAATTAATAGCATATTCTCAGGCACCTGGATTAGCACCATGTTTAAAAATTGGAATGGAACATGCAAAAGAACTTGCAACAAAATATAAAGTGCCTTTAATTGGTGTAAATCATTGCATTGCACATTTAGAAATAGGAAAACTTTCATGTGAATCAAAAGATCCTGTATTCTTATTTATTTCAGGTGCAAATACACAAGTAATAAGTTATGCTGCTGGAAAGTATAGAATTTTTGGTGAAACACTTGATATGGGTTTGGGAAATTTTATTGATTCATTTGCAAGAATTGCTAAAATTGGTTTTCCAGGTGGACCTAAAATTTCTGAATTAGCTGAAAAAGGAAAGCATTTAATTGAATTGCCATATTCTGTAAAAGGTATGGATGTTGCTTTTTCTGGAATGCTTACAAATCTCAAGCAAAAGTATGAATCAGGCAAATATAATCTGAATGATTTAGCATACTCGTTGCAAGAACATGCATATGCAATGGTAATTGAAGTTTCTGAAAGAGCATTAGCACATTTGAAAAAGAATGAGCTTATTGCAATTGGTGGTGTTGCATCAAATAATAGATTTAGAGAAATGGCTGAAATAATGTGCAAAGAAAGAAATGCAAAATTTTATGTTCCAGGCAAAGATGTTGTTGTTGATAATGCTGCTATGATTGCATATACTGGAGCAATAATGTATAAAGCTGATAAGAAATATGGGACAAGCATAAAAAATGCAGATTTTCTACCATATCAAAGAACAGATGATGTTAATGTTAGATGGGTGAAGTAGTAAAAACAAACAGGAAATAAAAAGATAACTTTAAAAATAAAAGAATTCTGTTATTAGAAACAAATGAGGTTAATTTAAAATGCCACAAGGTAGATGTATGAAATGCAAAAAGCAAGTTGAAATCAAAAACCCACAAGACACAAGCATTAAAGATGGCACAATAAAGGCTGTAAAAGGTGTTTGCCCAAAATGTGGAACAAAGGTTTTTAGAATTGTTGGAAAGAAATAAAATAAAAATCTGAATATAACTTGTTAATTTTGTTTATTTTTTTGAATTTGGATAGAGTTGATAGTAGATATTATAGGCTTCTGGAAGATTTGTGTTAATAAAATTTAAGAAAGAGCTCATTGGAAAAGAACATGAAACACCAGACCCATAAGATACAATACTTGAACGATTTATATGTGTATCATAATGGAAAATACTTTCTGATTCTGATGGTTTTTTTAAAAAATAAGTAAATCCATCTAATGAGTTAACATAAATAGCATCTCTTTTGCAATTATCTATTTCTGCAATTGCATTATGAATACTATCACCATAAAAATTAAGAAGTTCTCTTTCTAATTCTGAAATTTTTTCTTGTGTTTGTGTTTTTATTTCTTTTGACATATTATACTTCAAGATTATTCTTTTTTGCTAATTCAAGAATCCAATTATTTAATGTTGTTTCTTTTTTTGTTCTTTCTTGTATTTCTTTGTTTTTCTTAACAAGAGATTCTAAATGACTTTTTGCTTTTGCATTAATTTGTTCTTGGCTTCTTATTCTATTTAAATCACCAGCATAAAAATTACATTCCAAACAACTAACATCTTTTTCACCATAACCACCAACAAGACAAACTAATTTTGTTTTATCAATTGGACATTCATATTCAGTTTCAAATTCATTATCTACTAAATGATAATTATTTCCTGTTGTTGGTGATGTTACATACTTTTCAAATTCTCCTAAAGAAGAATTGTATTTATTGCCATGTATTGATTCAGGATAATTTGCTGCTATTTTTATTTTCTTTTGTGCTTGTTTTTCTTTTTCCATTTTTCTATATCTTATTCTTCTTTTTTGCTAATTCAAGAATCCAATTATTAAATTCTAATTTTTCTCCTGTTTCTTCTATTAAGCTTTCATTCTTTTTAACAAGATATTCTAAATGACTTTTTGCTTTTTCATTAATTTGTTCTTGTGTTCCTAAATGTATCAGTAAACCATACCTTCCCCCACATTCCACACAACTAACTTTTTTTCTCCATAACCCCCACAAGTTACAATCAAGGGTGTTTCATCTACCCCACAGTTAAAAATAGTTTCTTCCTGATTACTAGCTAACTCATAATTCCTTCCTGTTGTGGGGGATGTTATAAATCTCCCATAATCTGAAAAGTATGTTACACATTTATCACCTTGAGAAAAAGGATAACGCATTGTAATTTCAATTTTTTTTGGAAGCTTGTCTGGAAAATGTCTTATTTTAACTTTTGGTCTTGAATGTTCTGGATATTTCTTTGCTAATTTTTTCAAAATATCTGGCTTTTTTTCTGCTTTTCCCATACAAATACATAGACTTGTATTTTACTTGTACTTTACTTACCAAAAAGTGTTCACAGAGTTGTATTGCTAGAATTAAAACATCAAATCTTCTTCAACTCTCTTGTAATTGAAAATTTCATCTTTTTTGAACCAATATGCAATTTCATGTTCTGCTTCTTGTTCATTTTCAGATGCATGTATAATATTATGTATTGCTCTTTTATCTTTATTAGCTGCTGCTGGTGAATCAACTGAAAAATCACCCCTTATGCTTCCTAATTCTGCTTTATATGGAAATGTTACTCCTGCTAATTTCCCAACCATATCAATTGCATGAATTCCTTTAATTATCATTTTAACAACAGGACCTGATGTCATGTAAATAATAAGCCATTTCCTAATTTCTAATCCTATTTTATAAGCATCATCTGTTCCATGCCTTGCTTTTGCATCAATTCCATATTCTTTATAACCTGTAAGTGTTTTATTTCCTAATCTTGTAATCCATTCCTTGGTTTTAGGGTAATGCCCATCAATCTTCTCCTTAGATGGTTGGTCCATAGCTAATGCAATAATCTTAAGATTTCTCTGTTCAAATCTTTTAAGAACATCTCCAACTAATCCCCTTTTAACACCATCTGGCTTAACCATGACAAATGTAACTTCCTCTTTTGGATGTCTTTCTTCTTTCATCTTGTCTTTTCCCATTTTATTTTACAATACATAACATTTTTAAATACTTTGCCTTTAAAAAGTTTACATTTAACTTATGACTGATATAGTTGTGAGGGAGGTTAAAATGTCTTATGAAGTTGTTGAAAAAGCTAGAAAAACTGGCAAAATAAAGAAAGGTATTAATGAAGTAACTAAAGCTGTTGAAAGGGGAGAAGCAAAGCTTGTTGTAATAGCAAAAGATGTTTCTCCGCCAGAAGTAGTTCAGCATTTGCCTATTATTTGCAAGGAAAAGGGAATTCCAATTATTGAAGTTGATGAAAAACAAAAACTTGGTATGGCTGCTGGATTAGGTGTTCCTACAGCGGTTATTGCAGTAATTAAAGAAGGAGATACAAAAGAAGAAATTGGCAAAATTGGAAAACCAAAAGCAAAAACTGAAGCCAGGAAATAAAGTAAATAAAGGAAATAAATAAAATGGGCGAACCAAAAAGAAAAGCTAAAGAAGTTAGTTTTGAAGATAAATCTGGAAAAAAAGCTAAATTAATGAAAAGAACAGATGAGGGTGTTTCTCCTGCTGTTGTTCAAGAGATTGTTGGAAGAACTGGTTTTAGAGGAGAAGTTATTCAAGTTAAGGTAAAAATTTTACAAGGACATTCTCAAGGAAAAGTTATGAGAAGAAATGTTAAAGGGCCTGTAAGAGTTAATGATATTCTTATGTTAAGAGAAACTGAAATTGAAGTAAGAAGAATAAGAGGAAAAGTAATGAAAGGAGCATTTAGTTAAAACCCTTTAGAAAAGGTTTTTATCCCAAAACAAAAACCAAAAACAAATTTATGAAAAATGGCAAAGTGTTTTTTTTGCAGCCAAATAATCAAACCAGGAAGAGGAAAGATTTATGTAGCTGCAGATGGAAGAGCAATGCCATTCTGCTCTAGCAAGTGTGAAAAAAACTCAAAACTTGGAAGAAATCCAAAGAAAGTTAATTGGATAAGAAAATCCAAGAAAGGCAAGAAATCTAAAGAATAATTCTAGTTCTTAGCAAGATTTAAAAGAAAAAAGTTTTCTTTATTATGATGGAAACTAAAGTTCAGGCAAGAATTAGGCAACCAATTGTTACAGTTGCAGGACATGTAGATCATGGCAAAACAAGCATACTGGATAGTATAAGGGGCACAATAGTAGCAAAAAAAGAACCAGGTGCAATTACACAAATTATTTCCTGCACAATATTGCCTGCATCACATATTAAAAAGATAGCATCAAAATTACTTGATAAATATAAAATTGACTTGAAAATTCCGGGTGTTTTATTTGTTGACACACCAGGACATGCTGCTTTTACTAATTTGAGAAAAAGGGGTGGAAATCTTGCTGATATTGTTATTCTTGTTATTGATATAAGAGAAGGAATTATGGAACAAACTGTTGAATGCATAAATATCTTAAAAGAAAATAAAATTCCTTTTGTTGTTGCTTTAAATAAAATAGATGCAATATCTGGCTGGCAGAAAAAAGAAAAAGACTTAAGTTCTAGTATTAAATCACAGGCAGATTATACAAGAAAAGAATTTGAAAAGCATTTTTACAATATTGTTGGAAAATTAAATGAACATGGTTTTGATTCTGATTTATTTGAAAGAATAAATGATTTTACAAAACAAGTTCCTTTAGTTCCTGTTTCAGCAAAAACACAAGAAGGCATTCCTGAATTACTTGTTATGCTTGCTGGTTTATCACAGAAATTTTTGGAAAAGAAACTAATACTTAAGGAATTGCAAGCAAAGGGAACAATTCTTGAAGTTAAAAAAGAAAAAACAATAACCTATCTTGAGACTGTTATTTATGAAGGTATTGTAAAACAGGGTTCTAATATTATGATTGGAACTTTTGATAAACCAATAAAAACTAAAATTAGAGCATTATTTGAAGCATTACCATTAGCAAAAGGATTCAAGAGTGTTAATGAAGCTCATGCTGCAACATTTTTAAGATTACAAATTCCTACAGAAGAAATCTTTCCTGGAATGCCTTTAATTGGAATAGAAGATGAAAAACAAATTGCTGATGCTGAAAAAGAACTGAAAAAAGAAATTGAAGAGACAATTAAACTTGATAAAGAAGGAATTGTAATTAAAGCTGATTCCTTGGGAAGTTTGGAAGCATTGATTTTCCAATTGCACAAACAAGGCATAAAAGTCAGCAAAGCAGGAATTGGAGATATAAAGAAGCAGGATATTTTGCATGCAAATTCAATGAAATTAATTGAGAAAATAATTTTAGGGTTTAATGTAAATATTGCAGCAGAAATAGAAAAAGGACAAGAGAAAGTTAAAATTATTACTTCCCCAATTATTTACAAATTGCTTGAAGAACTAGCAGCATGGCAGGATGAAAAAGAAAAAGAAATACTAAGAGAAAAACTTAATGTGACAATGCCATGCAAAATTAAAGTTCTGCCATACATATTCAGGAAAAACAAACCAGCTGTTTTTGGTGTAAGAATTGAAGCAGGAAAACTTAAACAAGGATTAAAATTAATGAATAATGAAGGGAGAAAGATTGATGAGATAAAAACAATTCAAAAAGA
>Ga0180009_10004576_pt1 | contig 15193 bp, 8 predicted proteins | sample OS_PC_MetaG_FD_123537 | JGI IMG/M metagenome (GOLD analysis project Ga0180009, IMG submission 123537) | Groundwater microbial communities from the Aspo Hard Rock Laboratory (HRL) deep subsurface site, Sweden - OS_PC_MetaG | ecosystem: Environmental > Aquatic > Deep subsurface > Groundwater...
AAAGGCAAAACCATTTATGTGGGCAAGGCCATTGATCTTAAAAAGAGGCTGTCATCTTATTTTATTAAAAAAAATAATCATGATGCAAAAACAGCGGTCCTGCTTGAAATGATCAAGGACTTTGATATTGTTATCACTTCCTCAGGTCATGAAGCCTTTATTCTTGAATCAAACCTGATCAAGGAATACAACCCCAAGTATAACGTGATTCTTAAAGACGGTAAAAATTATCCCCTGCTCAGGATTGATATGAATGAGGCTTTCCCCGCCATTCAGCGGGTCAGAAAAATCAAGAATGACAAGGCATTGTATTTTGGTCCCTATTCTTCAAGCCTGAGCATGAACCGAACCCTTAAACAGATTCAAAAAATCTTCAAGCTCAGAAAATGTAAAAACACCCAGTTTAAGAACCGGTCAAGACCCTGTCTTAATTTCCAGATCAAGGCCTGTCTCGGGCTCTGCTGCAATGACGTGTCGCCCTTGGAGTATAAGAAACAGGTGGCTGATGCCGTTCTTTTTTTAAAGGGAAGATCACATCAGGTAGTAACAAAACTCAAAACCCGGATGACGGACTATTCTTTGGCTCAAAAATATGAAAAAGCAGCCCAGATTAGGGATACTATCTTTGCTGTTGAAAATATCATGGAAAGACAGGTTGTGGTCAGCCCGGACATGAAAGACCGGGATATCATTGCCGTATCATCAGCCAGGGGCCGTGCAGTGATTACGGTGATGATCATTCGATCCGGGCTTCTGATCGACACGGCCCATTATCCTTTTGATCTGGGGTTTAAGGAGCCGGATGAAATTGTATCTGCCTTTCTGGAACAATATTATCAAAACACAGGATTTTTGCCTTCCTTTATCCTGTTGAACCGGGAAATTGAAAACAAGGCGTTTTTAGAACAGGTGTTTACACAAAAAAAAGAAAAAAAGGTGAGCATCCATGTTCCGGCCCGGGGTGAAAAAAGACGGCTGGTTGAAATGGCCCAGGTGAATGCGTTACGGGAACTTGAAAAAATACTGCAGAAAGAAGAAGCGGAGCGGGCCGCCATCCTGATGCTCAAGGAGCTGCTGGGGATGGAAAGACTGCCGTCAAGAATTGAATGCTTTGATAATTCAAATCTTTCAGGACAGGACCCGGTTTCTTCCATGGTGGTGTTTAAAGACGGAAGGCCCTATAAAGAGGGGTATCGCAAGTTCATTATCCGCGATCTTGATTTTCAGGATGACTATGCTTATATGTTTCAGGTTTTGAGCCGGCGGTTTTCAAAAGATTCGTCTGAAATGGCATACCCGGACCTCCTGGTGGTGGACGGCGGAAAAGGGCAGCTTTCAATGGCCATGGCCGTGTTAAAGGAACTCAATATCCAAGGCCGGTTCATGACGGCAGGTCTTGCAAAAAAGAATGAAGCAAAAGAAGAGGTGTTTGATAAGATTTATATCCCCGGGCGATCCAACCCGTTAAATACAAGTCAGGCAAAAAAGGCGCTGTACCTCCTGCAGCAGATCAGGGACGAAGCCCACAGGGTTGCCGTTACCTTCCAGAGAAACCGTCGTGAAAAACGGGCAGGGCTTTCAGCGTTTGATACCATTCCCGGTATCGGGCCAAAAAAAAAGAAGGTGTTGTTAAGGCATTTTAAAGGTGTTGCCGGAATAAAAGCCGCTTCAATTGATGAAATTTCAGCGCTTCCGGGAATGACTGAAACATTGGCACAAGCCCTGATACAGACGCTTGGCAGAAAAGAGTGATGTGTCCATGATATGGATTTGTTTTTTTCCTTAAAAAATTCCTAAAAAAGTAGTTGAATTTTATCGTAAACCTGATAAAGATGAACAACATAAATCGTTGAAACTGTATTCAAAGTTAATCTATTTCTAATTGTTGTTAACATGCTGAAAAAAGCTCTTTGATTTTGCTTGTTTTTTTTAAAATAGAAGTGATTTGGGAGTTTCATCCAAATGGCAGTGTCAAAAGTGTATAAAGCAGGTTTGGATATTGGCTCCACAACTGCGAAAATTGTCCTGCTGGATCAAAATGATGCCCTTGTTTTTTCAGACTATCAGCGACATCATGCAAAAATTTATGAAACCGCTAAAATGTTCCTGCAGGATATTCTTGAACAGGACAAATCGTGTTGTCTTGATCTGAAGTTAACCGGTTCAGCAGCACTGGGGTCTTCAAAAAAACTGGATCTTCCCTTTGTCCAGGAAGTGATTGCAACCAATGTGGTCATCAAAAAACAGTATCCGGACGTGAGAACTGCCATGGACATTGGTGGTGAAGATTCAAAAATCATTTTTTTAAATAAGGATAAACCGCCGGATATCCGGATGAACGGAAGCTGTGCCGGCGGGACAGGCAGTTTCATCGACCAGATGGCCTCTTTGTTGAATATCACGGCCTTTCAACTCAATGATCTGGCCCGATCCTATGATCATATCTATCCTGTGGCTTCCAGGTGCGGTGTGTTTGCCAAAACAGATGTCCAGAATATGTTCAGCCGCAACATTCCCCACAAAGATATCGCTGCTTCCATTTTCCATGCCGTGGCGGTTCAGTGCATCAATTCCCTTGCCAGGGGGGTGGATATAAAACCCAGAATACTGTTATGCGGAGGTGTGTTCACCTTTCTGCCCGAACTTGTGAAAATGTTTTTAAAGGTATTGAATTTTTCTGATGCAGACATGGTGATGCCCAACAGATCTGAATTGATACCGGCAATGGGGGCGGCCATGTTTGACAAATACCCGGTCAAACCCATCTTGGTCAAACAATTGATCAAAATTCTGGATAGGGAACTTGGAAAAACAGATCCTGTCAAGGATCGAATAGATCCTTTGTTTAAGAGTCAACAGCATTTTTTAAGCTGGAAGGAAAAGAATGGGACCGTTCGGGTTCAAACCTGTCCCATTGAAAACTATCAGGGACAGGACTGTTTTCTGGGGATTGACTCAGGATCAACCACCACAAAGATTGCTGTTATAGGGAATAATAAAGAACTATTGTTTTCCTGGTATAAAAACAATGAAGGAAATCCGGTAAAGTCTGTTATTGAAGGATTGATTGATTTCAGAAGCCTGGTTTTAAAACTCAACCCCAAACTGAAAATTGTAAGAAGTGCTGCGGCAGGATATGGTGAGGATTTAATCCAGGCCGCATTTAATGTGGATAAAGGCATTGTTGAAACCATTGCCCATTACACTGCGGCAAGGTTTATCGACCCTGAGGTCTCGTTCATCCTGGACATCGGCGGTCAGGATATGAAAGCCATTTTTATTGACCACGGGGTCATCCACCGGATCGAGTTGAATGAAGCCTGTTCTTCCGGGTGTGGTTCCTTTCTTGAGACCCTTGCCAATTCTTTGAATCACAGTATTAAAGAGTTTGCACACCTTGCCTGTCATGCAAAAAGGCCCTGTGATCTGGGTACCCGGTGCACGGTTTTCATGAATTCCAAGATAAAGCAATCCCTGCGGGAAAATGCAACGGTGGAGGATATCAGCGCCGGATTGTCCTTTTCTGTGATCAAAAACTGCCTGTTTAAGGTCCTTAAGCTCAATGCCATGTCTGAAATGGGGGATCATATTGTGTTGCAGGGCGGAACCTTTAAAAATCCTTCCATTGTCAGGGCTTTGGAACTCATGACAGGCAAAGAGGTGAAAACCACTCAAATGCCTGAACTGATGGGTGCTTTTGGAGCAGCCCTGGCAGCCCATGCGGATCATGCGGCTGATCCTGAATCGCCAACAGGTTTTCCAGCACTGACTGAACTGGAACAGATTGAAAATTATCACACAAACCAGATGACCTGCAAAGGGTGTGAAAATAATTGCAGGGTGACCCGGTTTGCTTTTCCCAATGGAAAATCTTTTTTTTCCGGTAATAACTGTGAAAAATATTATGGTGCAAAAGGGGAGCAAAATGACAAAGGGTTTGATTTTGTATCCTATAAGAACGATTTGATATTCAACCGGGACCTGTCTCCCCACCATCACCCGGTGTTGACCATCGGCATACCCCGATGCCTGAATATCTATGAAAATTTTGTCTTCTGGCATGCGCTTTTTACCGGCTGCGGGATCAATGTCCGGCTGTCGAGCCCCTCCACTGTCTTAATGAGCGAAAAAGGCATGGGAACGGTGATGTCCGACAATATCTGCTTCCCTGCCAAACTGGTTCACGGCCATATCTATGATCTGGCTCAAAAAAAGGTGGACAGGATTTTCTATCCCATTGTGGTGTATGAAAAAAAAGAATATGCACAGGCCTTGAATACTTACAATTGTCCTATTGTATCCAGTTATGCCGATGTAATTGAAAGTTCCATCCACCCGGCCCAGCGGTTTGGCATTCCCCTGGATAAGCCGGTGGTAACCTTTAATGATGAACTTTTGTTGAGAAAAACCTGTGTCGCATACCTGAAACCATTTGGCATCAGCAAAAAAAAGATTCATCAAGCACTTGATTCAGCCCTTGATGTCCAAAAAAAACTCAAGCGGCAGTTCCAAAAAAGGGCGCAAGCTATCATCGATCAAGCAGAAAAGAACCATTCCCTTCTCATTGTGCTGGCAGGAAGACCCTACCATTCAGACGGGCTGATCAATCATAAAATCCCTGATATTCTCACAGGGCTTGGTGCTGATATTATCACCGAAGATGTGGTGCCGTCTGATGGTGAGTCCCTCAAGAATGTCCAGGTGCTGACCCAGTGGTCCTATCCCAATAGAATCTATAATGCGGCACAATGGGTGGCCCAAAAACCGGATAACATTCAAATGGTTCATCTGAATTCATTTGGCTGCGGACCGGATGCCATTGTCATTGAAGAGGCAAAGGAAATTTTAAAAGCCGGACAAAAAAATCATACCCTGATAAAGGTGGATGAGATATCAAATTCCGGGTCTGTACGACTCAGACTTCGGTCAATGGTGGAATCATTAAATGCAAAAAAACACAAAAAAAGTGCTGGCCAGATGCCAAGAAAATCATTTTTAAGCTTTCAGGAAAAAGATAAAAAAAGAACCATCTGGGCACCATTTTTTGCTGAAGACTATTCCGCCTATTTGCCGGCAGTGTTTAAAAATGCCGGGTATGTATTTAAAATACTGCCAAAACCGGACAGGCAGTCCGTAGATCTTGGACTTCAATATGCCAACAATGATATCTGTTATCCAGGAACGATCGTGATCGGAGATATCATAAAAGCCTTGAAAACCAATCATTATCGTGCAGATGAAATTGCCATCGGGATTACCCAGACAGGGGGGCAATGCCGCGCATCCAATTATCTTCCTTTGATTCGAAAAGCGATGATCAAAGCAGGATATGAGGATATTCCCATTATTTCCGTGACCGCTTCTACAGGGTTAAGCCATCAGCCCGGGTTTCATATCAACTGGCTGATGAAAACCAGACTTTTGTTTATGACGACCCTGTTTGCAGATTGTATCGCAAAAATGTATTATGCAACAGCCCCCAGGGAGAAAACAAAAGGTCAAGCCTTAAAATTAAGACAGCAGTACATGGAAAAAGTCGGTGTCTGCATTGCAACCAATAATTATGCAGGGATTTTCAGATTGCTTGGAAAAGCCATTGATGAATTTAATGACATCCCGGTTCATAAAAAAGAACTGCCTAGGATGGGGATTGTGGGCGAGATCTATGCAAAATATAATTATTTTTCAAATCAAAACCTGGTTCACTGGCTGATCAGCCAGGGCATTGAACCTGTTCTGCCGCCCATTGTCAACTACTTTATCCAGGATCTTGTCAATTATAAAGAAAATATCAAAGCCGGTATCCGGCACAGAAAGCTGACCGATTTTTTAGGCATTCCCCTTGAACGGCTGACAACATCATATCGTGAAAAGATAAACGCTCTTTTTTCAAAATTCAGGTATAGCCTGCCCTTTGAAGATATAAAACAGGTTGCGCACAACGCTTCCGCTATATTGACCATGACCAATCAATTCGGGGAAGGATGGCTTATTCCCGGGGAAATCGCCGGGTTTGCAGAACAGGGAATCCATAACGTCATCAGCCTGCAGCCCTTTGGCTGTATCGCAAACCATATTGTTTCAAAGGGAGTGGAAACAAAAATCAAATCCCTGTATCCTGACATGAATCTTTATTTTCTTGATTTTGATGCCGGCATGAGTGAAGCAAATGTGCGGAACAGGCTGCATTTTATGATTGAACACCTGTGATATTTTTGATTCAGAGGGTGATTATTGAACGAATTCAAAGCCTTTATAAAGAGAATATGTCCCTGTCACCTTGATAAATTTATTTTCCGTATCATCTGATTCAATCATAAAATCCGGCTCAATTATTTTCTTATCACCGGAAATGCCGCAAAATATTTTAATGGTGGCAGCCCGCCTCAAGAATCCTTCTATGGAAAGCTTCATGGATGACATTTTCCGGTCTATTTCATTCATAGTTTCATTGAGTCCAGATTCCTTGTATTCACAGGCTTTAATGCTTTGTGGAAGTTTTTCAAGGGTTTCAAACAGTTTCCTGACATCTGCAACGACTTTTGTGTTGTTAGATTTTTCAAGCAAATCCATTCCTTTGTAAATGGTTTCAAAGTCCATGGTATTGGTGGCAATAATGATCGGTTTGATCAGTTTTACAAGATCATGGTCTGCAATGGTCAGTTTTATCATTCGTTTCAGGTCCAATTGCAGTTTTCCCATTAATAATTTCTCAGTGTTTGAAAATTGCAGTTTTTCTGCTTTTAGATTTTCCCTGGATTTTATCAAATTCTCTTTTTCCACAAAAAGGGTATTGCCAAAATGAATGATGTTTTCACCTGAAAAATATAAACCGGTAAGTATCAGGTTTTCAGCTTCTATCTTATTATTGGTGATCAGTCCCTTGCTTTTTTCAAAAACCACCCGGGGTGAAGAGAGTTGGGAATCAATCAGTTCTCTGTTGATTGTAACGGTCCCGCTTTCAGATATAATTTTTGAACGGGTGGCTGAATCAATATGGATATCTTTTAATGCCATCACCGTGCTGCCGGACTGGGCGTTTGTAATGACAGCCTCATTATTGGTAATGATTTCTCCGCCGTCAACAACCGTAGCTTCAACTTTTCCATGAACCCGTATTTTAAATCCATTGCAGATCACACCGACTTTCATGCGAATCGGGCAGGTGTACTGGCTGCCAACGTTTCCAACTGAGTAGTCCAGTTTTTTTACTTCAACTTCTTCAGTGATATCAATGCTGTTAACAACACGCTGCTCATCTCTGCCAAGGGCGACTACGCCTGTTTTCAACGCCTGTAAAAAATATCCCCTGGATTTTCCGGTTTCATCAGGATCATCTGTTTTTTTTATTCCAGGACCCGTATGGATGACAAAAGGTTTTGCCTCATCAACCGGGATGACCTTGCCATCAAATGAGATCCCTTGTTTTCCCTGTTTTTCATGGGTGATATAAAACAGGTTGTCATCGGCATTGACGATGGGGTATTTATTGATTTCCTTGAAATTTATCACACCGTCTTTTAATAGTTTCCCCGGGCTTTCTTCATGGTTGAAAAAGGATTTGGCAATTTCGCCGTGAATGCTTTTTATTTCAGGAATGCCGTTGACAATAATTATCAGTTCGTTTTTTGATGCAATGGCTTCAAATTTTCGGGAGATGATATTCAAATCATCATAAAGTGTTTCATCGGCATCTGTGAGGTTTTTTTCAAATATTTCCGGTTTATCGGAAGGAATATCTTTTTGCAACAGGTCTCTTAGTCCGAGAAGATAATCCCTGGGTTTGACATTAAACCGGGGCATCAGCTGCAGAAGCGCTTTGTGGATAACCGCATCCGGAAAATTGGCGCGGTTGATTTTAATCTGCAGTTTTGACGGATCTGTCTGCTTGGCAATGGATTTGAACAGATTGGTCTCAAGGATATCTGCTTTTTCCTGCACCCTTTGGGGAGAAAGATTTTCTTTTTTGTCTTGCTGTTGAATGATATTCAATTTTAAAAGACCTTGTTAGAGTTCTTTTTAACCATCATACTGTTTTTTTTCATGAAAAAAAACCGTTTTCATTGTTTTTTTTGACTTTACACTTTGATCGGTAACGTATAGTACAGGATGCAGGATGAAAACCAAGTCTTCAGGAGAAGAGAAATGACCAACGAAAATGATGATAATGAAGTTGACAACACGGATGAAATGAGCTTTGCTCAGCTTTTTGAATCATATGATTCAAAAATAGGCCATGAGTTGAATCAGGGGGATATGGTTGAGGGCCAGATCATTTCCATCGGCAGTACAAGCGTATATATTGATACGGGAACAAAAAGTGATGGTGTGGTGAGTAAGGCCGAACTTGTGGATGAAAATGGAGACTTGCCGTTCAAAGCCGGCGATAAGATAAAACTGTATGTGGTTTCATTAACTGAGAGTGAAATTATCCTGTCAAAAGCGCTTTCCGGGGCAGGAAAAGCAACCCTGCTCAATGAGGCATCCCGGAACAGGACCCCTGTTGAAGGCAAGGTCACGGGTGTTATAAAAGGGGGCTTTAGCGTGGACATCATGGGGAAAATAGCTTTTTGCCCTGTAAGCCAGATCGATGTTAAATATGTTGAAAACCAGGAAGACTATGTGGGGCAGACCCTTCATTTTTTAATCACCCGGTATGAGGAAGGCGGAAGAAATATTGTTGTGTCAAGACGGGATCTGCTCAATGAGGAGATTCAGGAAAAACAAAAAGCGTTTTTTGAAAAAGTAAAAGAAGGGGATACGGTTCACGGGACGGTTACCAGGTTGATGTCCTATGGCGCATTTATTGAACTAATGCCGGGCCTTGAGGGGATGGCACATATTTCAGAACTGTCGTGGTCCCGGATTGAAAAGCCGGAAGAAATTCTTCAACCGGGGGATGTTGTAGCTGTAAAGCTTTTGAAAATAGAACCCTCAAAAGGATCGGACGCCTTAAAAATTTCTTTGTCAATGAAACAGACATCATCCAATCCATGGGACAGCGTGGAAAGTGTTTTTAATACCGGGGATCAATTATCCGGAAAAGTGGTGAGGCTGACCTCTTTCGGCGCTTTTGTGGAAATCGCACCGGGTGTGGATGGCCTGGTTCATATCAGCGAGATGAGTCATACAAAAAGAGTGTTAAGGCCCGATGATGTGGTCCAGGTGGGAGACAGGGTCCAGGTAGTGATCAAATCCATTGATATGGACAGCAAGAGGATTTCCTTGAGCATCAAGGATGCCTTGGGCGATCCATGGACCGGGGCTTCTGCCAAATATGAAATCAATTCAATTGTAGAAGGACATCTGGAAAAAAGAGAAAAATTCGGGCTTTTCATAACGCTTGAACCCGGGGTGACTGGTTTGATGCCGGCCTCCAATATCAGCAGTGCCCCAAATGCATCGGACTTTGAAAAACTAAAACCAGGGAATTCGGTTCAGGTAATGATCCAGGAGGTTGATGAGGAAAAAAGAAGGATCACGTTGACATCACCGGATCAAAAAGAGGGGGACAATTGGAAACAATTTGCAGACAGCAAAAAATCAAAAGCAGCCGGAACCATGGAAAGCCTTTTTTTAGAAGCCATGAAAAATAAAAAATAACGGTTCGCAGGATAGATTTAAACTATGTGCAAAGGCTTTTGACTTGATCCGGAATCGTCAAAGGCCTTGAATTATTTTTTCAGGAATATGTTTTGATGAAATTGCCGATTTGCTGAATGGCCTGTCTTCCCTGGGAAAGATATCTGGCAAAATAGTGCCATACATGAAACATTTCATCCCATATTTCCAGTTGAACCGAGACACCTGCTGCCTTTAATTTTTTGGCCAGAAGTTTTGAATCATCAGCCAGGACTTCGTTTTCTCCTGTTTGAATCAGAAAAGGAGAACTTCCTGAAAAATTATTGTTGATAGGAGATATCATGGGGTTTGACAGGTCTTTGTCTGTATATAGACGGGCTGTTTTTTTTAAAATATGTTGATGGAGCATGGGGTCTTTCCCCTGGTTTTCAATAAAAGAGTTGTTTTTGCATTCAAGGTCAATCCATGGTGAAATCAATACAGAGCAGACAGGCAGAGGGTGGCCGTCATTTAAAAGCCCGGCCAGCAGGGCAAGCGTAAGACCTGCCCCGGCAGAATCTCCGGCAAGGCTTATGTTGTAAGTATGGCAATACGTATCTATCAGCCATTGATATACGGTCTTTACATCCATAAGCCCTTTTGGAAAGGGGTGTTCAGGAGCCAGCCGGTAATTGTAAATCAGAACTTTTGCCTCTGCGGCAACAGCAATTCGTGATGCAAGGTCTTTATGGGAATTGATAGATCCGGCAATATACCCTCCGCCATGGGTATACAATATGATTCGGTTTTCATTATGCTGTAACGGTATCAGCCATTGAGCGTCAATAGCAGCAATAGAAAAAGATTTTGTCACTAGGGTCGTGCTCGGTTTAAAGGCAGCCGCGCTTTTTTCAAGAAGCTTTCTGTATTGCTCAATGCCGGTGGATTCAAAGGTGGGACTTGATTTTAAATGTTCTAAAATAGCCGATAGTATGTGTGATGTTGTTTTGCTCATTGAATAGAATGATATTGTTTATACATTTTAAAAAAGGTATCACAGTTTGGGTTGAAACCAAATAATTTTTTATGGAAAACAGGTAAAAATGGAAAAAAAGCTGTTTATTACTGATTTTGATGGAACCTTGCTCAAAGATGATAAAACCGTTTCCCATGAAGATATCAGAACCCTTGCTGCCCTTCGGCAAAAAAAAATAACTACCGCTGTCGCGACCGGCCGGTCCGAATATTCATTTGATAAGGCATTGAAGGATATGGGCATGTCAAGAGAGGCATGTCTTTTGCCCGTTGATTATGTCATCTTTTCTACCGGTGCCGGAATTATGGAATTTCCAGGTGGTAAGGTTATCCGCCAAAAAGAAATAAAGTCTTTGGACATAAAGAGGATAACCAATTATTTTAACCATCAAAAGATTGATTATATGGTGCATAAGGCGATACCGGACACGCGGCAGTTTTTATATAAATCCCATGGGAATGATAATCCTGATTTTCAAGCCCGGCTGGCGCTTTACAAAGCATATGCTTTGCCCATAGAAGATACCTGTCTTTATTTTGAACCGGCAACCGAGGTGTTGGCGGTTATACCGGGCAAAGCAGATATGCGCTTTGTGGAAACAATTAAAAAGGAGTTGTCAGGATTCAGTGTGATCCATGCCACAAGTCCTATTGATAATTGTTCTGCATGGATAGAGGTGTTTGATAAAGATGTATCCAAATCCAAGGCCGCTGCCTTTCTTGCCAACCGGCTGGGCATCTGCAGGCAGAACGTTATTTCAGTGGGAAATGATTATAATGATCAGGATCTTCTGGAGTGGTCCGGGAAAGGATTTGTCGTAGAAAATGCACCGGATCGTTTGAAACAACGGTTTAAGACAGTGCTTTCCAACAATCAGTGCGGGATGACCTGGGCGGCAAAAGCGTCGGGATTGCTCTAACCTCATTGTTCATGTTTTTTATGTCTTCGCATCCAGGTCAGAGAAATCAATTTCCGGGTATAATTTTTCACAACACTTGGGGCAGATCCCGTGAGAAAACACAATCGTTGAAAAATATTCTTCGACCTGGATCCAATCGTTGTTTTTTACTTTTATGCTTTTACAGCTTGCGCAGATAGGAAGCACATCCTTTGCCTGCGTATCTTTCAAGCTGAGAAATTTTTGGAATTTTTTTCTAAGTTCAATCATTTTTGTGATATCCCGTACCACAGCGATGGCCCCCTGGTATGCATTTGCATCACCAAAAATAGGACTGCAGGCCATTTCCACATGAACAGGCAGATTGTTTTTATCGATCATTTGTATTTCGTACCGGCCGGTTAACCCGTTACGCCTGTTTAACGTCTGCTCTTGAATAACATTAAAACTGTCAGCAGTTGAGATGTCTTTGAGATTTTTTTTCAGTAGTTCATCACTTGAATACCCGAGCATGTTGCAAAAAGCCTGGTTGGCATAGGTGAAATTTTCGTTCTCATTTACGGTAATCACACCTTCGGCAATATTTTCCGTAATGGTTCTGTATTGGTGTTCACTTTTTTCAAGTTTTTCCCGATATTGTCTGTTCTCCTCGTTTAATCGTTTGTTTTCAAGGACCTGCTTTACAGTATGACTGATCATATCAAGGTCTTCAATGGGTTTTGTGATATAATCTTTGGCCCCCATTCGCAGCGCCTTGATAATGTCTTCTTTTTTCCCGGCTCCCGACACAACGATCATCGGTGTATCCGGTTTGACTTTATGGATGGTTTTCATGACGTCAATACCATCTTTTTTCGGCATTCTTAAGTCAGTGAGAACAATATCAATCTTTTCATTAAAAAAAATATCCAGTCCGGTTTCTCCATCCTCTGCAGAAAAAACAAGATAGCCTTCATCTTCAAAAAAAGACATCAGGCTCTCCCGGATGGAGGGTTCGTCATCAATGATTAATAGTGTTTTCTGATGTGCCATCTTAATTTTTTGGAAATTTTCGATTTTTAAGGTTGATGATTATCTGACGATACCATACTTTTTAACAATGTCAAAGTCCTAAAATAAGTTGCTTCATATCTCTGACAGCCTGTTCCATTCCTGTGAGTATCGCCCTTGAAACAATACTGTGGCCAATGCTGAATTCGCTGATTTCCACAAGTCCTTTAAAAGCTTTAATGGAGTTGTAGCAGATGCCATGACCAGCATTTACCTCAAGTTTTAACTTGGTTCCGATTTTTGCCGCATCAACAATTCTGAACAATTCTTTTTGCTTTTGAGCGCTTGTGGTTGCATCGCAGAAGGCACCGGTATGGATTTCAATCATGTCGGCATCAATCTTATGGGCCACTTTTATCTGGTCAAGATCAGGATCAATAAAAATGCAGACATCAATGCCGGCATTTTTTAAGGTGGCAACCGCTTCTCTGACATGGCTTTCATGGGTGATCAGATCAAGTCCCCCTTCTGTTGTCAGCTCTTCTCTTTTTTCCGGAACAAGGGTTACACAATCGGGTTTGATATCAAGTGCAATCCCTAACATTTCACTTGTCGCAGCCATTTCCAGTATGAGTTTTGACTGTACGATTTTTCTTAACAGCCTGACATCCCTTTCATTGATATGGCGGCGGTCACCTCTCAAATGAACAACAATCCCGTCAGCACCTGCTGTCTCTGCCGCAACAGCAGCTGCAACCGGTTCCGGATAGTTGATTCCCCTTGCTTGTCTTAACGTTGCCACATGATCTACATTTACAGCAAGTCGAGCCATTTTGTTCCATCCCTCCATTATTTAAAATGCATTCAATTCTTTATTGGGTTCAATTATCCTTAACAGTTCACGGCTTTTTTCTTCCATTTTCAGGTAATCTGCCCGGCTTTTTTCATGATCAAATCCCACCAAATGCAGAATGCCGTGAATCAGAAGCTGGGACATTCTTTCCAAAAGAGTGATACCGGCATCATCTGCTTCTTTTTGAGCGGTTTCACAAGAGATGACAACATCGCCTAAAAGACCGGGCGTAATATCGGTGTATTGTCCCTCCTGCATGGGGAATGCCAGTACATTTGTGGGCTTGTCCACATCTCTGTACATTTTATTGAGCTGTTGAATCTCCTTATCATCTGTAATGACAATGGATATTTCATGGGCATCACAACCCAAGGCGCTTAAGATCTGTTTTGTCTTTTTGCGGATTTTGACTGTTGGTATTTTCTTTTTTTGCTGATTGTCGATCAGTATCTCTAATAGTTCCATTTTTTTCTTTTTTCTTTTCCTGGGATTTATCAGGGTATTCTATCCGGCTATGATAAATACTGGTTAAAATATTATTAAAGCTTTTTGCAATCTGGTGAAGATCTTTTAAGGTCAGTTCGCATTCCTCTAATTGTCCGTCTGCAAAAATATCGTTTATCAGTTCTTTCACCCGTCCCTGGATTCTTGCCGGAGTGGGGCGTTCCAATGCTCTTACAGCGGCTTCTACAACATCTGCCAGCATGACAATGCCCGCTTCCCTTGTCTGGGGTTTTGGCCCCGGATATCTGAAGTCCTCTTCTTTTACCGTGTCATTGCCGCTTTTCAGGCTTTTCTGGTAAAAATATTTAATCAGGGACGTTCCATGATGTTGATTAATCCCTTCAATAATTTCATCGCCAAGCTTATATTTTTTTGCCAGTTCAACTCCTTTTTTAACATGCTGAATTAAAACAAGGGCGGACATGGAAGGCGAAAGCTTATCATGTCTGTTTTTACCGTCCGCCTGGTTCTCAATAAAATACAAAGTTTTATCCAGCTTTCCAATATCATGGTAGTATCCCATTACTTTTGCCTTCAGCGTACCGGCATCAATGGCAGATGCAGCGGCTTCCGCCAGGGTGGCGACAATAATGCTGTGATTATATGTTCCAGGGGCTTCTATCATCAGTTTTTTAATCAAGGGTCGATCAAGGTTTGAAAATTCCAGAAGTTTAGAGTCGGTTGTGTAATTAAAAACAATTTCAATCAACGGGGTAAATCCTATGGTGAACGTGGCTGCAAAAAGACCGCCGCAAAAGGCCAGGGTCATTTCTTTTGCCAGGATGATGACATCTGGCTGGGAAATGGAGTAAAAACCAAGGGAAAGGGCCAGGACAACATTAAAGGCCGCAAGCTTGAATCCGGCAATGATAAAGTTTCCCCTCTCCTGTTTCTCTTTGATCCAATACGCTGCCGTGATACTTGATAAAAAGAAGAACACAAAAACTTCAAAACTTCCGGAAAATGCAAGGCTGGTCAAAAGGGAAAGGATGATGGTGAAAAACACGGCAATATCAAACCCCAGAAAAAGGCAGGTCACCATGGCGGCAGCCGGAATGGGTATGATCATATAAAACGAGATAGAAGAGATATCCCATGCCATTTCCGGATTCGCAGACTGGGCAATATAGGTTGAAATTTTGGCAAAGGTGAGATACAGGGCAAGTCCCAATGCCAGAAAGAAGATATGCTTGTTATGATCTGTTCTTAATTTTTTATGATCTTTTAAAAAAAGGAGATAGACAACCAGGATAGAAAAAAAGGTAATCAAGGCAAACCCTGTACTGGAAATGAGAATATCCTTTTCCTCGACCTGTTCCTGTAGGGCTAAAAGCTTTACCAGCTGTACCTT
>Ga0180009_10004577_pt1 | contig 15192 bp, 13 predicted proteins | sample OS_PC_MetaG_FD_123537 | JGI IMG/M metagenome (GOLD analysis project Ga0180009, IMG submission 123537) | Groundwater microbial communities from the Aspo Hard Rock Laboratory (HRL) deep subsurface site, Sweden - OS_PC_MetaG | ecosystem: Environmental > Aquatic > Deep subsurface > Groundwater...
CAATGAAAAAAAACACCAACAAAAAACGATCAGAATCTATTGGTTCAAAAAATCAATTATTAATATGAAAATAACCGGCCAAGATAATTGACGCGGACCGGACAAAGTAATTGACATTAGATAGTTAAAATGGAGTATTCAGATATTCAGTGGCTGCCATATATATTATCAACACTTGATGTAATGAATAAAAAATCAAGATTAGGTTTTGCTTTTAACATGCTTACCAAATATTCTGATCCAGGCTATATGAAGAAAAAATTGTATTATGCTGACCCATGTTTCATATTTGATTATTGTAAGCGTAATTATTCAAGAAATGTTGCTCTTTTGCATGATTATGACCTTTATGAATTTACTATTCGTGTGTTGAAACAATAAGGAGAAAACTTTATGACGAATATTATAATATTCGGTATTGGCGATATCGCAGAATTGGCTCATTTTTATTTTACAAATGATAGTGATCATAATGTTGTTGGATTCACTGTCGATAGGAAATATCGAAATATTGATAACTTCTGTGGACTTCCGGTTATTGATTTTACTGAAGTAGAAAAGTCATATCCACCTGATAGCCATATGATGTTTGTTGCAGTAAGTTATGCAAAAATGAATGGGATCAGAACTTTAAAAGTTGAGCAATCAAGAGAAAAAGGATATCAACTTGCAAATTATATTAGCAGTCGGGCAACTGTATTGACAAATTTGGAAAATCTGGAAAATTGTTTTATTTTAGAAGATAATACGATACAGCCTTTCGTAAAAATAGGAAATAATGTTACACTGTGGAGCGGCAATCATATAGGACATCACTCCTGCATTGGCGATAATACTTTTATATCTTCCCATGTAGTAATTTCGGGAGGTGTTCATGTGGGGAGAAATTGTTTTATGGGGGTGAATTCAACTACGTTTGATCATGTATCAATTTCAGATTACACCCTTGTAGCAGCTGATGCATTGATAAACAAAAATACTGAAAAATATGGTGTTTATGTTGGTTCTCCCGCAAAAAAAATTAAAACTCCAAGTAATGAACTGGATATATAAATATGAGATGGAAAAAACTTGGAAATATTTTTTCAGCTCAAAATTTACCTGATAATTTAGTATCGCACGCATCTGTTCCAGTAGTTGAAATTTTGGACTCATATTTAATTCGTGTTTATTTTTCTTCGAGGGATAAAAAACAGCGTTCTCATGTTTTATTTATTGATGTTGATATACAGAATCCCCAAAAAATTAGAAATAATTCTAAAATCCCTGTTTTATCTCCAGGAGAGCTTGGTTGTTTTGATGACTGCGGTGCAATGGGAACTTGTTTGCTTCAAAAAGACAATGAAAAATATTTATATTATATTGGATGGAATTTATGTAGTACTGTGCCGTTTCGAAATTCAATTGGACTAGCAGTGTGGGATAAAAATTCTTTTAAGCGCTGTTTTAAAGGACCGATTTTAGATAGAACAAAAGATGAACCGCATTTTGTGGCAAGTAATCATGTGTTATTTGAAAAAACTAAATTTAAGATGTGGTATCTTTCATGCGTAAAATGGGATGTGCTTGAAAGTAAACCAATTCATAGATATCATATTAAATATGCGGAATCTAAAGATGGAATTACTTGGAAACGTAATGGTTTAGTTTCAGTTGATTTTCAAGATGAATATGAATTTGCAATATCAGTTCCAAGGGTAATAAATGACGATGGTTTTTATAAAATGTGGTTTTCTTCAAGAGCAAGAAAGAATATAAACACATATAGATTAGGATATGCTGAATCGACTGATGGTATCAGTTTTAAACGTATGGATGAGAAAATAGGCATTGATGTATCTGAATCAGGTTGGGATAGTGAAATGATTTGTTATCCATTTGTTTTTGACCATAATGGCAATCGATACATGTTATATAATGGTAATGGCTATGGTAAAACAGGGTTTGGCTTGGCTGTTCTTGAACAGGATTAGCTTGACTCATCCATAATAGTATCAAAATCAAGGAGTGTTTTTTTGGAACATTTGTATATTTTTGGAACAATTATTTTTACCGTTTATGGTCAGCTTATTTTAAAGTGGCGTATTTCTGTTTATGGCTCACTTCCTGATCAGCTATTGGATAAACTATTTTTTTTAATCAGGGCTTTGTGTGACCCTTTTATTATATCAGGCTTTGCTGCTGCTTCTATTGCTGCACTATGCTGGATGGCAGCCATGACAAAATTTGATTTAAGTTATGCCTATCCCTTTATGAGTATTCCTTTTGTTTTTGTTTTATTTTTAAGTGCATTTTTTTTCCAGGAAGCCATTACCATGCCGAAAATAATTGGGATGGTATTCATCATAGCAGGAATAACCATAGGAGCCCAAGGCTAAAATGGTGTTATCACGTAAGCCACTGTCCCAGGAAAATTTCATATCAAAGAGTTCCGGCTTACAGAAAAGGGAATATTAAACAAGATGATACCTTTTAACAAACCTTACATTGCAGGTAAGGAATTATTTTATATTGCCCAGGCAGTTGAGTTCGCCAATTTATCAGGGGACGGGCATTTTACTGATAAGTGCAGCCAATTGATGGAAGATAAATTTGCTGCACAAAAGGTACTTTTGACTCACTCCTGTACTGCAGCTTTGGAAATAGCAGCCATACTTTGCGACATTCAGCCAGGAGATGAGGTGATAATGCCTTCTTTTACCTTTGTCTCCACAGCAAACGCCTTTGCCCTGCAAAGGGGCAAAATCAAGTTTATCGATATTCGCCCCGACACATTGAACCTGGATGAAAATAAACTTGAATCTCTGATAACAGACAAGACAAAAGTTGTAGTACCGGTTCATTATGCAGGAGTGAGTTGTGAGATGAACATTATCATGGAAATTGCCCGGCATTATAATCTGCTTGTGGTCGAAGATGCGGCTCAAGGAGTAAATTCCACATATAATGGAAAATATCTTGGAACTATCGGTCATTTAGGAACATACAGCTTTCATGAGACAAAGAATTTTATCAGTGGTGAAGGTGGTGCATTGATTGTTAATGAGCCAGAATTTATCCAGCGGGCTGAAATAGTTCGGGAGCGGGGCACCAATCGAAGCCAGTTTTTCCGGGGTGAGGTTGATGCCTATACCTGGGTGGATGTCGGATCATCGTATCTTATGTCTGATCTATTGGCTGCTTTTCTCTATGCCCAGCTTGAAAATATGGACCAAATAACCATACAAAGGAATGAAATTTGGGATTTTTACCATAAAGCTCTCATCCCTTTGGTCAATGAAGGGGCATTAAGACTGCCCTATATTCCGCCCTGCTGCGAGAGTAATAGCCATCTTTTTTATATCATACTTCCGGACGAGGAGATCCGGGATGGCCTGATGCAATATTTGAAAAAGGAAAACATCCATGCTGTTTTTCACTATGTCCCCCTGCATTTGTCTGCCGTCGGCCGGTCCATGGGCTATGAAGAGGGCCAATTGCCAATGACCGAATCACTAAGTGGCCGTTTGCTGCGACTGCCTTTTTATTATGAATTGACCCGCAGGGAACAGGAGAGGATTGTTGATCATATATTCAAGTTTTTCTCAAGGTAAAATTTTTAATCCGGAGTTGATTTATGTCAAACCAGATTCCCTTTAATAAACCCTTTATTGCAGGCAAGGAAATGTTTTACATGGCCCAGGCTATACTGGGCGGGCACAGCGCAGGAGATGGACCATTTACCATGAAGTGCCAGAGATTTATACAAGAGATGTTGCATACGCCAAAGGTTTTTCTAACTCAGTCCTATGCCTCAGCCCTGGACATGGCGGCAATGCTGTGCGAGGTCGTTCCTGGTGATGAAGTGATAATGCCCTCGTTTGCGTATGTTTCTGCGGCTAATTCCTTTTATATGCGCGGGGCAACGCCGGTCTTTGTCGATATCCGGCCGGATACTCTGAATATTGATGAATCAAAAATTGAGCAGGCTGTTACCGGGCGAACCAGAGCCATTGTCACCCCGCATTATGCTGGAATTGGCTGCAAAATTGAAATCATTATGGATATTGCCAGACGACATGGAATCTTGGTAGTCGAGGATGCAGCCAGCGGGTTTGGATCTCAGTATGAAGGAAAACACCTTGGCACTATCGGAGATCTGGGGGTCATCAGCTTCCATGAGACCAATAACATCATATGCGGCGAAGGCGGTGCCATTCTTATCAATAATGAACGATTTATCGAAAAAGCCGAGATCATCCGGGAAAAAGGCACTAACCGCAGCAAGTTCTTCCGAGGCGAGGTGGACAAATATACCTGGGTGGATATTGGTTCATCTTTTCTGCCTTCAGATTTAGTTGCGGCTTTTCTTTATGGACAGCTTGAAGAGGCAGACATCATCACACAAAAGAGGAACGAAATTTTCAGGTATTATTCAGAACAGTTTACTCAACTCTGCGAAAGTGGCCTTATTCGCATACCTGTATGTCCTTCGGAATGCCGGCATAGCGCAAATTTGTTTTATCTGCTGATTGACACTGCGCCGGGTGATCGTGATCGGCTGATAATAAATTTGAAAAAAAAAGAGATTAACGCTGTATTTCACTATGTTCCTCTTCATACATCGCCCATGGGCCTAAGTATGGGCTATAAGTATGGTGATCTGCCGGTTACAGAAGACTTGTGCGGGCGGCTTGTGCGCCTGCCCTGCTATTATGATTTGACAAGGGAAGATCAGGATAGAGTTATTGATTATGTTTACAAGTTCTTCGGGAAGGGGCGGTAGCGTGTTAAAGATATTTTATGGCAGATTGAAGTTTAGCCTGTAAACTATGTCTATTATGAGCAAAAGAGACAAAATTATCAGCATTATAAAAAAGGATTTGAATTATACCATTCAAAACAATGCGTTTTGTTTTTTGTCGGGTGATCGGAAATCGCAGGATACATCCGGCTCAGGGATACTGGGCATAATGCAGGATGTTTTAAAACGGTATGGCAAACTGTATTATCTTCTTTTGAAAATTTTTGCCCCCGTATATGGCGAAAAATTATATAAAAAAAAGATAGAAAAAGTGCTTAGAGAATATGACGAATCGAATATTATTTTGAACCTGGGAAGTGGGCCGAACTATTTTAGGCACAGAACAGATATAATCAATGTGGATATTTTTGCCTTCGATGAGGTTGATATTATTGCAGATTGTGAATCTTTGCCCATTGCAGATAATACTGTCGATATGATTATCAATGGGGCAATGCTTGAGCACGTTAAAAATCCAGAGGTTGTTGTACATGAAATGTTCAGAATACTTAAATCTGAGGGGGGGGGGATTTGTTTTCTCCCATTCATGCAGCCATTCCATGCAGCGCCCCATGATTATCAACGGTGGACTTTGCCGGGTGTCAAGAGACTATTTCGTGAATTTGCTTATATTGAGACTGGAATAGCCGCAGGGCCAACATCGGGTATGCTTTGGATCCTTCAGGAATGGATAGCAATATTATTGTCATTTGGCAGCAGAAAATTGCATGATATTGTGTTTATGTTTCTTATGCTGATAACATTCCCATTGAAATATATAGATATCTTGATTACGAAATTTCCCGATTCAGAAAGGATTGCGAGCGGGTTTTATGTGATGGTTAAAAAATGAGCAATTGGGAACAAAAATATGCTTATCTCAGCTATTCTTAAAAAAACAAGCCCCCTTGTATTAGGCTTGATTATTGCGGTGGGCAGCATGTCAGCCTATTTTTTATTTGTAGGTCATCCGGTTTGGGGTGACTGCGACGATGTATTTATGTCGATGATAGCAGCGGGTATCTCAATGGTATCAATTCAACAACCATCTGCGGATTTAGTGTTCATTCACCCTTTTTATGGATGGTTTATCAGCCATTTATATATGTGGGAACCTGAAGTGCCCTGGTATGGAATATTTTTTATTTTAATTGTGGGCTTATCTTTAGTAACACTCAATTATTCAATATTACGGTTACGAAGACAATTGAATTTCTCCATTGTTGTAATATGTGCAACCATCGGAACCGTTCTGCCTTCATTGTGGCATCTTCAGTTTACAATTGTTGCTGGTTTGGCTACTATGGCAGGACTTATACTATTACTTAGCTTTTTTATGTGCGAACCTGCAATAAAAAAGTCATTCATTGTTGGCATTTTAACATCTTTATGTCTGTTATTAATAGGGGCGATGATTCGATTTCAATCGGTGTTGTTAGTTTGTGTTTTATTTACACCCTTTGCAATCATTGTGTTTTTTAAGTTTGCACGATCAACTCAAAGTAACAATTTTAAAAAAAAATATATATTAAAATTCTTAATTGTTGGAATTATTGTCGGTGTTTCAATGATCGGGTTGCAAGCCTATAAACAGAGATACTATGGAAATTCGCCCGAGTGGACGAAATGGTTTTCGCTTAATAAAGCAAAATCGGAGTTTTTAGATTATGGAAGGATAAAATATAATGAGCAAACACGCAATATATTTGATTCTATGAATTGGAGTAAGACCGATTACGATATGATTATGTCTTGGCAATATGTTGACCCTGTAAAGTTTGCACCAGAAAAATTTATTTATGTTGTCAATTCTTTACAAAAAGGAACTTTAGGATGGGAATATAGCTTTGGGCAAATTGTAAAAATGATCAAAAGAACAAAAGCAATTTTGGATAGAGCCTACAGTTTAATGCTTTGTATCTTGGTAGGGGCATTGATGATCCGTTGGAGAAAATGGAATTTTTTATATGTTAGTTCTATTGTTTTTGCAACTATTGCTGTATTGTTTTATTTATATTTCGGCTTAGATCGAGCCCCATTGAGAGTTTTAATGCCTTTATGGATCAGCGTATTGTGGATGATGTTATTAGTTGCGGCTAAGTCTAACAATAGTTCAACAACTCAAGTGGGGCGCTGGAAGGGCTGTAAAACTGTGGCTCGGGTAATTTTAATTTTCATGTTATCAGTGGCGGTGTATAAAGATTTTGGTTATGCACGAGATATAGTGAAGAATCGGGTTATAGGACAGAGGAGTTTAGAACATCGGATTAAAACATGGAATACTAATTTGCCACAGAATTCAATAATTTATAATATTGGTATTTCTTTTCCTTTTCCATCTCACCTTCCTCTTAAGTCATTTGCTTATTTACGATCAATAAAAGGATTTATAAGCACCAGTTGGATTAATCAAACTCCATTCCAGCGACAAATCATTAATGCTTTGGGATTGAGTGATGACTTTTATGCATCATTGGCACAAAAGGAACATGTTTATATGGTGAAAAGAAAAGTTGACAGCGAAAAAGAATTAAGTCCTTTGCGCAATCATTATAATGAAAGATATGGTTTGAAGCTGTCACTGGTCGAGGAGCCGAACCTACCTCACTTATATCGAATGGTTTTTGAAAAGTAAGATGAGGGAAACTAAAAATTACGGCACGATCCGGCAACAACTGGCTGATAAAATTGAGAGTTAAAATGGAAGATATATCATTCTGTAATAAATTTAAACGATATGCCCCATATTTTTTCCTTTTGATTATCCTGGTCTCATCCCTCAGGATGTTTTCTGAATTCTGGGATAAAGATTGTTACTCGATCTCTGGAAAGATTACAGGAAATCCGATTATTTCGGGTGATTATCCTGTCTGGACCGTTTATGCACAAAAGAATTCAGCTATAAAAATATTAGACTTCTGGCCGTTTGAAGTTCCGAGTTTGACTTTTTTTGCAGGAAGAGGACCTGGTGCTTCATTTTCAGCACTATTAATTTTACCATTTTTACTGGCAAAGCTGTTTAATGCAAGCCTGGCAGTTAAACTCTGCTATCTCTTGACCCTGGTATTGATATTTCACAGTGTATTTTTAATTTGTTTGAAGTTTTCCAATACAGGTATTGCGGCTTTTACTGCTTTTGTTTGTGTTCAATTGGTTGCCAATAATCCCGAGATAAAAATGGGAATGTGGTATGATTTTATGGCGATCAGTTTTTCTGGCTATTTTATTTTCTGGTGGGACAGATATTTAACAAAACCATCAAGGTCATATTTCCTGTTATCTATTCTTTTCTGGGTGCTGTCTATTTACACACACCCCTTGGGAAACATAGCATGTGGCTTATACTGGTTAGCAACCCTTACTGTTTACAGGACTAAGCTATATGGTCATATTGCTATTCTGGGATTTGTCTGTTTGTTAGGAAGTCCACAATTAATGCAGATGCTTCAAAATACGGGATTTGGAAATATAGATCAGCCTTGCACCGCTCTTACGATAGACAACTGGTCGATATTATTTAAAAAGATCATATATCCTATAAAGATGTGGGTTGATAATACACTCATCTGGATGAATTTCTATGAGTCATCATTGTCATGGACATATAGATTAAGATATATTTTTCTTCCTTTTTTACTATTGGGTGTACTGCACAATATAAAAAAATATAAAGATAAGTCACGATTAATTGTATTCTTTTACAGCCTCTACCTTTATTTTTTTGCAACAGGAATTATCCAGAGTATTTTTAATAATTTTTCTTTTATGGTAACTCTGTTAAATTATCAGAGTCGTTTAACATTAACATTTCATCTGCCGTTTGCTATTTTCTTTTCTTCAAGTATACAAGAGTGGTTTTCTGACAAACAATACAACCAATTTTCTATCACATCATTAATTTCACAAACAGGTCGAGTTCTCATAGCCATTATTATCATTCTTTCGTTTGCAGAAATTATATTTACCAGGCATGGAACCATTGTGACAGAAAATGATTTAACAAATGATGAACGTGGAAAATGGAGTGGAATGGTTGATTTCTTAAATGATTCCAACAAGGGTCTCAATACAGACCAATATCGTGTTTTTGTTACAAATCACTATTTCTTGGGAGATCGAATACGTAACCATTTTGGCTACGCTCATGTTCATATAGCTGCTCTGGGAGGCCTTCGCTCAGATATTCAGCTCATTGGTGCTACCTGCTACGAGTGGGCTTACAGAGACATTTTAGGCTTAGACCTTGACGAGCTGTCTGCTGATAAAATTAAAGAGAGATCGAGGATGTTCAATGTCCGCTATTTTTTAATAAAAAATGAACAAATAATATCAGCTTTGAATAAAATGGACGATATGGTTTTTCATCGTAATATAGGAGTATACAGATTATTTGAACTAAAATCCCACAAAAATGGATGGGCCTATGGAAAAACAACTCATGAAGTTCTACCACATACTGAATGGGACCAACGATCAGCTGTCTTTAACATTCCATATACCTTTAATGATTCTAAGATAATTATTTCACGCTCGTATTCTCGAAACTTTAAAGTCTATCTGAACGAATTACCTCTTAAGGTAACCCCATGGGAGCAAGTGATTGAAGTACACCTTCCTTCTGGTAACCATGGAGGCAAGCAATTATCGCTAAAATTCAGGCCTCATTTTTTTAAGAAAAATTGTCAGGAATCCATAATTTGAAAAAAAGCCTTATAAATAAAACCAATATTGCTATTAAATATACTCTTATATTTAAAACCTTAAGCATGGGTTTAGGGGGTGTTGCTTCGATTTTGCTTGTCAGAGCATTATCTGAATTCGATTATGGAGTTTACAATCTTCTTTATTCGGTAATAGGGCTGACGGGAATGATTGCTTCCCTGGGAATAGGGAATACCTTGCAAAGATTCATACCTGAATATTATCAAAAAGGTGAATTTAGAATTGCTCATAATTTATATAGAACGACTTCTTTGCTGCAACTTATAACAAACGTCTTAATACTTGGTTTAAGTCTTATCTTCTGGCAGGAGATAGCTCCTTTAATAAAACTTACAGAATATAAACATTATTTTATGCTTTTCACGCTTGTTATTTTTTTGCATAAGCAGCGTAATATGCTTGAAATTTGCCTGGCATCATATTTCCTTCATAAATATTCCAAAGGAATAGGATGTATATTTTCTCTCATCAAAGTAATAGGTTATGGAACCATTATTCTTTTAGAAAAAAACCTTTGGTTTGCTATCATTACTGATCTGTCAGCATATTTTATTGTTTTTGCAACACTTCAAATATTATATATTAATAAAATCCCTTTTTCTCTAGGCAGCTTGGATCGATTTAGTAAGGATGAAAAAAAACGAGTTGCAAAATATGCAATTTTTTATAATTTCAATGATACAGGAACCGGTTTACTCTCTGCTAATTTTGACAATTTTATTATTGTTATGTTTTTAAATCCTGTTGCTGTTGGGGCATATTCTTTCTGTAGGAATTTAGTCTATCTAATAGAAAGTTTATTACCTACTTCGTATTTTATGGAAGTTATCAGACCAGCTTTTTTTTCAACTGGCACTTCATCAGATAATCAAAAGTTTACGTCTTTTTTTCAAAATATGATAAAGATAGAGTCTTTGTTCAGCATACCATGTTTCTTCTTATTATTAATATACAGTCATGACATTATAACTATTATTTTTAACGGAAAATTTATTACATACTCACCAATGGTAAGCGGAATTTTTTTTTTCACAGTTCTAAATTCTTTTGCTTTTCCTGTGGAATTAATAGCGCAATTAAAAGAAAAAGCAGATATCTTTCTTTACAGCAAAATATTCGCTGTTTATAACCTCATTGCAGATGTTTTACTAATTAACTTATTCGGGATATGGGGTGCGGTGTTTGCAACAGGAACTGCAATTTTGGGTAAGAATTTATTTATATGGTATTTTATTAAAGAAGATGCGAGTTTTAAAGGCATGGAAAGTTTTTTTCTAAAGATTGTTTTTTTCTGGATGCTAATATCAACTTTCACATATTGTATCAATATTTTTATTGTTCATACTCTATTGGAATTGTTATTAGGAATATTGATATTTGCAGCTGCTTTTTTTATTCAATTTAAATGTAATTATTTTAATAATAATGAAAAAAAAGTATTTGAAAAAATAGCAAATAATAATTCAAAATTGCTTTTTATATTTAAAACATTCAAAATGCTGCCTGATCAGCATACCAATTAATGCAATCCAGAAAAATTGCTTCAAATAATTGGTTGCCATAAATAAGATGGAGAGTATCATTATTTATGTTTCCTAAAAATAAAAAAGTCATTTTTATTGGCGGCAGTTCTTTTAGCGGTTCAACCATGCTGGATATGATGATGGCCAACAGCCCGGAGGGTTTTTCGGCTGGGGAAGCCTATGTGCTGTTTCATCCTTTTCGACCACACCATTTCAAACCTGAATGCGGTTGCCAAAATCCGGATTGTAATTTTTGGCTTCAAGTGCATAAGGCTGGTGAAAAACATTTTTATGAGACAATATTTACACTTCTGGATGATATTTCATTTATTGTTGATTCCAGCAAGGAGCTATGGTGGATAAAAAAACAATCCGAGTATTTAAAGACACAGGGCGTTGAAGTTTTTCATCTCTTAATCTGGAGAGAACCTACAGCTTTTGCCTATTCCAATCTCAAGCGGAATCGAAAACATTGGAAAAAATTCTGGAAAAATTATTATCGTCTCTATTTTACCCTAATCAAAAATTATTTTACTATTACATATAGTGACCTCGTACAATATCCTGATATAATTTTACAAGACCTGTGCACCAAAACAGGTCTTGTCTTTCAGCAAAGCAAAAAAAATTATTGGGAAAAAAAACATCATACCTTGTTTGGTAATGCCTCTGCTAAAGTTCATCTTCAGGATGAAAGCAACAAGATTGTTAAAAAAGGTGGATTGGGAAACCAGAAAATCCAACATCAGTCTATTTACTATGATACAAGCTATCTGAAGCATTTACCTGATGCAATTATTCATGATATTGAAAATGATGCTGAGTTGAACAAAATTGTATCTATATTAAAGAGTGAAGAAGGATCATCCAAAGACATTGGTTATTCCCCAACTCAGCTCTATATGATTAAAATAGGTTGGACTCTTAAGGCTTTTGCAGGAAAAATATTTGGACGGTATCGGGAATTTTTTTAGTTTAATAATTATGGACACAATAAATGCCTGAGACAGGGAAGAAATTGGCTTTCATCCTTGGTAGTTATTGGGAACAATGTCAGGGAGGAGCAGAGCTGCAGGCCCATTTCCTTGATAGGGAGGCTCAGAGACAAGGATGGAGCACTCATTATTTTTTTTTATCCAATAACGACAAATATAGAAATGATAGTAAGACTATACTCCATCCGATCGTAAGAAAAAACTTATGGAACAAGCTGGGAAATATTAAATATCCTTATGCAGGCAATTTATTGAGGGCATTAAACAGGTTGAAGCCGGATATCATTTATCAGCGAAGCGGAATGGCTTTCACAGGAGTTGCCGCTTACTATGCACAAAAAAACAATTGCCGATTTATTTTCCATGTTGCCAAAGAAAATGATGTGCAACCTTTGTTCATTCCCTGGAAACGATTTTACCTCATACCTGAATTTAAGCTTATGCAGTATGGTATAAGAAAGGCAGATATTATTATTGCTCAGACCCAAATGCAGGCAAAAAAAATAGCTAAAAACTATGGGAAAACAGCCATAGTAATTCCAAATGGTCATCCGGTTCCTCAAGATTGCATAAAGACGAATGCTGAAATTATAATTCTCTGGATCGGTAATTGGAAACCTGTAAAGCAACCGGAAATTTTTGTCCGACTTGCTGGAAAAATTAGATCCATGAAAAAATTTCGTTTTATCATGTTGGGACGTACCAATAAGTATGATGAACTTGTTGTCAAAGCCAGGAGAAATAATATTGAAGTAATGGGTGAAATCTCGAATGATAAGGTAAATGAACTTCTTGAAAATGCTCATATTCTTATCAATACCAGTAAGCATGAGGGTTTTAGCAATACCTTTATCCAGGCTTGGATGCGGCGGGTCCCTGTTATCAGCCTTCATGTTGATCCTGATGCGATTTTGCAAAGAGAAGGCATTGGCTATTGTTCAGGCAGCTTCATTAAACTTATCCATGATACTGAAAGATTAATCGAGGATAATGTTGAACGAGAAAATATGGGAGCCAGAGCTAGGAAATATGCAATAAAAAATCATTCCTCGGATAACATGGACAAAATACTAAAACTCATGGCAAGCTGATTGATTTTACAAAAAATTGTAAGGAATATGAGTGGTCTATGAATATCTTAGAGATAGCAGGTTCTGGGACAATCGGTACCGATCATATGGGCCCGGTCTCTGATACCATTTTTAATTTATGCAAAGAGTTTAACGCGATGGGGCATAAAGTTACTATTGTGGACTCCATTGCCAAGCATAACAGATATAAAAATGATAAAAACATTACAATTATTCAGATTGGTACTCCCTTATTGCTTGAAACAAACACAAAAACAATAAAGATTTTAAAATATATAAACTATTGGCTAAAGGAATTTATTTATGCATTAAAACTAAAGTATATCCTAAACACTTCAAAATTTGATATCATTCATGTTCATGAAACATTGACGGCTTATTTAGTAAAATTATTAATAAGAAAAAAAAATATTGTTTATACCTCTCATACCTCTATCTGGGGTTCATCATTTTACACTGAAAGGTTTCAGGGCAAAATATACTCTTTTTTTCTAAAGAGTATTGGAGCGAGTGAAAAAAAATTAATTCAATCGCTCCCTTTAACTATCGGAATAGGAAATTATTTAAAGAAAAACATTGATAACGCCAATATTAAAATTATTCCAAACGGTATTAATATTGGGAATAAACTTTGGAATAAGCAGGAAGCACGGGAATGTATAGGTATGGGCAGCGATGTTTTTTTAATAACGATTGTTGCCAGAATATCGCCAATTAAAGGAATTGAAGTTTTAATAGATGCAATAAATAAAATTGATTGCGATCATAGCAAATTAAAGGTGAACATTATTGGTTCTTTAAGTGGATCATTTGATGATTTAAAAACAATTTCAGCATATGCCGAAAAAATTATGAATCAGGCAAAACATTTGCCTATTCATTTTTTAGGGTTTGTAAGTAATGTGTCAGAACATTTTTCGCACTTATTAGCTTCTTCTGATCTTTTTATTTTACCTTCTTTTTTTGAACCGCAGGGCAAAGTAGTTCTTGAGGCTATGGCACACGGAGTTCCGGTTATTGGAAGTGATGCGGGCGGCATACCTGACATGATAACTTCTGAGACTGGATTTATTTTTAAGTCCGGGGATTCTCAACAATTATCAGAAATAATTAAATTTATACTTGAAAAAAAAGAAATTTTAAATACCATGAGACCCAAATGCCATAAACATGTACAAGAAAATTATAACTGGAAACTTATTGCTAAAAAGCACATTAAATATTTTGAAGATCTTAATTGATGCCTGACCGAACAAAAAAACATAGACTCAACCTGTTGATCCTTTGCCAGAATCAGTTTGGCTATCACATTGATACTTATTTTTATTGTAAATATTTACGTAACTCGCATAATGTTACTTACATCTGCTGGGAATATTCAATGCCCAAACAGGCCATGGATGGCATCAGGATAGTGTATATATCAAGAGCCGGCAATCTCCTGGTTCGAAATTTAAGATATATCCTTGCTGCCTTGTCATATCTACGCCTTAATTGTGTTGACGTATGCTTTATTAAATACTTTAGAGGATGCTCCGTGCTGCGATTAGTTTTTCCCTGGAAAAAATTTGTTTTTGATATTCGGACTGGATATATAAAACAAAATATTTTATCAGGTTTAGCATACAATTTTTTTTTGAGATTGGAGTCACTCTTGTTTCGCCATGTAACTATTATCTCAACTTCACTTGCAAAAAAATTAAAGTTACAAAAACAAACCTTCATACTGCCGTTAGGTTCTGTCCAGCTATCTGATAATATAAAAAATTTTTTTGAGATAAAATTGCTTTATGTAGGAACATTGTCAAACCGGCAGATTGAAAAAACAATTCAAGGGATTTATTTATTTCTTCAAAATCAACAAATAAAAACATTCTCTTTTATATATACCATTATTGGTGATGGTGACCATGGTGAACTTGCGCAATTAAAGGCTCTGGTAAACAAACTGAAACTTGAAAGCCAGGTTAAACTATTAGGACGTGTCCCGTTTGATCAATTAAAACCTTATTTTGACACACATAATATAGGAGTCGCTTTTGTCCCGATAATACCCTGCTTTGATGCCCAGCCGGTTA
>Ga0180009_10004578_pt1 | contig 15188 bp, 12 predicted proteins | sample OS_PC_MetaG_FD_123537 | JGI IMG/M metagenome (GOLD analysis project Ga0180009, IMG submission 123537) | Groundwater microbial communities from the Aspo Hard Rock Laboratory (HRL) deep subsurface site, Sweden - OS_PC_MetaG | ecosystem: Environmental > Aquatic > Deep subsurface > Groundwater...
ATTGGTTTATTGTTTTTTCTTTTGGCTTTTATGGCAATATTAGGAGATACGGTTGGTTATCATTTTGGAAAATTTACTGGACCAAAGATTTTTAAAAAAGATAAGTCATTACTTTTTGCAAAAGATCATTTGCTGCGTGCCCAGCTGTTTTATGATAAACACGGTGGTAAGACAATAGTTATTGCGAGGTTTATGCCGATTATTAGAACATTTGCACCCATCGTTGCGGGTGTGGGCAACATGTCTTATAAAAAGTTTTTATCTTTTAACGTATTTGGCGGTGTATTTTGGGTGTTATCGATGCTTGGCATAGGATACTTTTTGGGTTCGGTTATTCCTGATGCTGGAAAATACTTACATATAATTATTGGTTTGGTTATTTTATTGTCAATTTCGCCTGCATTATACGCTTGGATAAAATCGAGATTTTTTACAGCTAAAGTGTAATATTTGCTTTTTTTGAGGGATTTGCTAAGCTCAGTTTGAGTTGTCTTTGCGTTAGTTAGGAGGAAGAATAATGAAGGAACAAGCGCTAAAAGACGCTTTGGTACATTTGATAGGTTTTGAGGTTATTGGTATTAGGCAACCAACAATCGGTTTCCCAATTCCTGTACAATTGGATTTTGAATCCATGGAAGTCATTCCCGCTGTTAGGAAGGTTGTATTGGATTTGATTTTTGCAAACGTTGATCCAAAAAGTTTTGGAGTTGTTGCGGCTTCAAGACACGGATGCAGGTCATTGGCACCTTTGGTTGCCAATCATTTTTCTTTGCCGTTTTTGTTGTCGGAAACTTTGCCGACAAAAAATGGTGAGGTTATCGATTTGTATGGTAAATCAAAAGTTCGTCCTAGGGTTTTGTTGATTCAAGAGTTTGCATCTGATGGGAAAGATGTAGAAACGATGGCTCATGTGTTAAGCATGGCTGGATATAGTTTAGCAACACTTTTCGTTTTATTTCATGCGGATTGTGAATTAGAGTTGTGTCAGGCTGTAAGCAGGGTTAATGGAGGTGTTGAAGTAAAAATGTTGTTTCCATTAAGCATGGTTTTGCGTGTTTTGCGTGACGATCCGGATTTTAGTCAATTAATTAATTTGGACTTGGAAAGAGTGTTTGATCATTATATACAGTACCTTAGGAACAGGGATTCTCAGTCGTAAGATCGTTGGTAGACGGTCTTTTTTTATGTAGTTTTATTGTAATTTTCATTATTTTAGGTTATTATACTGTCATAAATATAGGGGTTATTCGTTTGTTATTATGCAATCTGATACAAAAAACATGGAGCAAGAAAAGGCTCTTTTCGATCGTTTGAAGAGCGATCCTGAAGCAATTACAGAATTATATGATAGGCACGCTAAACAGTTGTATTCCTTTTTGCTAAAACGTTGCGGGCACAAAGAGACGGCCGAGGACATTGTGGCTCAAAGTTTTATAAAATTGTTGGAATCAGCTCACAAGCTTGAGTGGAAGGGAGTGCCGATAAGCGCGTGGCTGTATAGAGTCGCGCTTAATGCGTTGGCTGATCATTGGCGCAGTTCTGCGGTTAAAAAGGTAAGTGCGCTTGATGAGGATACTTGGGACCCACCTTCTGATGATGATCCAGCGTGGAATACTGAAATGACTTTAGAAAGAGAGAAGTTAGGTGAGATGATGGGCGAGCTTTCGCAAAGAGATCAGGAAGTTTTAACACTGCGTTTTTATGCGGGATTTAAAACAGAAGAAGTGGCTAAGGAACTTGATATTTCAAATAATCACGCAGCAGTTTTAATTTATAGAGCGTTAGGACGTATGCGTAAAATGATTGTTGCAACAAATTAATGATATGAGTATGAAAAATACCCAAGAAAATGACGCACTCAGAATAAATGAAGTGCTCGAAAAAGGTAAAGATAAAGCTAGTCCAAAGGACCAGCCATATTTACGCATGGCCAAGGCGCTTAGCGAGGATGCGAAGGAGGTAAAGGAGATGGATGCTAAGGTCATGAAGAGTCAACGTGAACATTTGCAGCAAATGGCAAAAAATTTGAGTGCGAAAAAATCAGAGAAGAGCACCTCTAAGTCTAAAGGCAAAAAATCAAATCCATTGTTTCAGAGATGGTATGTATGGGCAGGAGGTTTCGCTACCGTGTGTGCGATTGCGTTATTGGTTTTTGTCCAATCAAGTGGTAATTTTAAATTTGGAAATCAAGATCAATCAAAATTGGGAGTGGCTACTTTATCGTTAATGATACCGGCAGCTCATGCCGGAGATGCGTTTGCTGTGCAGGCAGAAAATGATACTCCTAATGGCGCATTAGTTGATACTACTTTGAGAGTGGTATCTAAAGTGGATGTTAGTGAGAGTGATTTAAAAGACAGTTTACGTATAAAGCCGGTAAATGCACCTGATAATGATACATCATTTGTAGATTTTGATATTAAACAAGAAGGGAATGGTGAATATGTGATAGCTCCTAAAAAAGATTTAAATCCGGGGGAGGTTTATCAGGTTACTATACAAACTGCGGTACAAGAAGATGGTGGAGAGGTCAGACCTAGAGAGTTTTCTTGGGCAATTCAAACTCAAGATGTTTTTGAAGTAATTAGATCAGTGCCTGGGAATCAATCGACAAGCGTACCATTGGATACATCCATTGAGATTATGTTGAGTCAAACGGATTGGGAAGATATTCAAAATTATTTTGAGATAAAGCCATTCGTTGAGGGCAAGTTTGAGATTCATGGTCGTACATTGGTATTTTTACCTAATAAACCATTAGCACCAGAAACAATTTATACCGTAACCTATAAAAAAGGTTGGGGTGTTAAGAATGGGAAGTCTCTGGAGAATGATTTTGTGATTCGATTTGAAACGGAAGATGGTTCTGAATCGGAATCAGAATCATATTTATATTTAACCAGTCCGACATTGGAGTCATCTGTAGGAAAAGAAACAATTGTCACACTTTCTGCTTCGAGCGAGTTAAAAAATACAAATGTAGAAGCGATTGGCTATAAGATTTCGATGGATGATGCTAGTGAAGTAATAAAACAGATAGATGAAATTCCTGAGTGGGTATATGCTCCAGATAAAGCATCGCCAATTTTGGAAAAATATGCAAAATCTCAGGTATTTAGTTTTTCTACACAGATAGAGTCGTCAGATGATGTGTGGTATGAATTTATTAGATTGCCTAATAATGTGGAAAAGGGTTTTTATGTTGTTAAACTTACTACATTTAAAGGTGATTCGGTTTGGTTTTTGTTACAAAAAACCAATGTAGGTGCATATGCAATGGTAGATAGAGATCAAATTTTAGTTTGGGTTACTGATCATGAGACGCATAAATCTTTATCAAATCAAAAGTTGGAAATGAACGGGAAAGATTATGAAACTGACGGGCAAGGATTAGCGAGGATCTCAACTCCAGAATATTGGAAAGAATATGTGGATGATGGTGCGAGTTTGTCTGATAAGAAGGCACCTGCAGAATATATAAAAATAGGTAATGATAATAAAGGGCTTATTTTACCAATTAGATATTCATCAATGTATTGGTATTTTAATTACAATGCAGGTACAGAGGCTGGTTTAAACAATTGGAGTTATATCTTTGCGGACAGACCTCTTTATAGAACTCAAGATAAAATTGATTTTTTTGGTGTAATGCAGAATAGGGATACCAAGCAGGGCGCTGGTGAGGTAACTGTTGAATTGAGGTCAAATTCATACAGTTATGGTAATTATAAAGAGAAGGTTTATGCATCTGCGGTTTTACAAACTGATGATCAAGGTTTTTTTAAGGGTGAATTACAGTGGAAAGGTGCTATGAAGGCTGGATATTATAGCTTGGTGCTACTGCAAAATGGTTCAGAGGCGATGACCAGGTCAGTTGAAATTAGAGACGTCATTAAACCGGCTTACTATATAAACATTACTACAGATAATAATGCAGTTTATGCAGGGGATGTAGTTAAGGGTAATGTTGAAGTTAGGTTTTTTGATGGTACTCCTTTTGCTAATGCTGAAATTGGTTTAGATATTTTTGGTGGATTTAAGGATTCTGAAAATATTACTTTAAAAACGGATGATTCTGGCATGGCTGAGTTTGAGTATAAAACTAAAAAAGCGGATTGTGATTTAAGCAGTGAATATCCATATTGCGGTGATTATACTACTTTGCAACTTGAAGCAATGCCGATAATTGGTGAAGAAGGTGAGATTTCTGCACAAACTGACGTTCAGGTTTGGCGTGGAAAAAACAGTTTTAACAGTCAGTCTGTACGTGGCACTGACGGTAAGGCAGTTTTAGAGTTTGATGTTAAGAATGTTGATTTAAGTAAGATATCGGGACGAGATACTCAGACAGCGATTATGGGTGGTGATGCGGAAGTTGTTATAAAGAGTAAGGTTTATGAGGAGTACTGGGATAAAATTCAAACCGGCACATACTATGATTCAATAAATAAAACAGTAGTTCCAAATTATAGATATCAACGTAGGCGTGTAGAAGTTGGTGAGATGCAATCGATTACTGACGCAGCTGGTAAAGCGATATTGCGATTTGACGCAAAGTCAGGGATAAGTTATCGAGTGATTTCTTGGTTTGATCAAAGAGATGGAACGAGATATGCTTTGTACAATTCAATTTATAGAGAAGGTTCTGTGAGTGGTTATACGGGTGACTTTAATGATGATTTAAGTTTAGACTCTGTGGGGTTGGATAAAGATAAGAGTGATTATGAATTGGGTGATGAAGTTGAATTAAGATTTTATCAGAATAAAGAACCTTTTAGTTCCAATCAAGCATCTTATTTATTTGTTAGGGTGGCTAATGGTATTAAGTCAGTAGCAGTATCACAAGATTCTCAGTATAAGTTTACTTACAGTGAACTTGATATTCCTAATGTTACTGTTTATGGTGTTGCTTTTACGCCTTCGGGATTTGCAGAAACACAATACAATGCTTCATTTAATACGGATCAGAAAGATTTAATGTTGAGTTTTGAAACAAATCAAGATAGTTATGCTCCGGGATCTCAAGTAGAATTAAGAGCAAAAGTTACCAATAAAAATGGTGATCCAATTAAGGATGTAAGAATCGCTGTAGCTGTGGTTGATGAAGCTTTGATGAAGGCGGCCAGGTTTAACGTTGAAGAGTATACTTTGAGTCAACTTTATAGATGGTTGCCAAATGGTATTTTATCAACCGAAAGAACTCATAAAGCAGATGGAGCCTTTGCAGGCGGAGGTGGTGGTGCTGAGATGGGTGGTATGATGGCATCCGAAGCCGTTAGGAAGAATTTTAAGGATCAAGCTGGTTTTATGGTAATGCAGACTGATAAGGGTGGTTATGCTATGGCTAAATTTACGGTTCCGGACAATATTACTTCATGGCGGTTGACTGGCGTGGCCATATCTCCGGATATGCAAGCTGGCAATAATGTTATTTTAGTACCTGTTACAAAGCCGGTTTTTGTGGAAGCTGTTTTACCTCAAGATTTATTAATTACAGATAAACCAGTTTTGAAGTTAAGAGCTCATGGGGTTGGGTTGCAACAGGTCGGTGACATTAATTATACGATTTCGATTCCTACGTTGGGAGTAAATAATCAAGAAATAAATGGGAAAGTAAATGATGCGGTTTATTTGGCTTTAGATAGTTTGAGTTTGGGCAGTCATAAAGCAATAATTAATGTGTCAGCCGGAGGCAAGACAGATGCAATAGAAAAAACAGTTAATGTTATTAGCACTAGATCTTCGCATGAAGAACGTGAGGTGATCGAATTGGGTCCTGGTGTTAGTTTGCCTGATTCGGGTATTTCTAGCCAAATTGACTTAGTGTTTGAATCAAAATCTAGGGCAAGTATGAGGTATGAGGTACAGAGTCTAGCGCATCCTTGGTCAGCGAGATTGGAAGCGGTTTTAGCTGGACGTATGATGAGTGATTTAATGGTAAAATATTTTGCAGATGATAGTTTTATGGATGATTCTGGTGATTTGCTGGCTTATCAAATTGAACCAGGTGGTGGTTTGGCAATTTTGCCTTATGCATCTGCTGATCCAAATATTTCTGCTAAAGCCGCGGTAGCCATGCCTGATTTGTTTGATCGTATAGAATTGGCAAATTATTTTTGGGAAATTACTGATAATGGAAAGAGTTCTCGTGAGAGTTCGATTGAGGCATTGTCTGGTTTGGCGGCTTTAGGTGAACCTGTATTGCCGAGATTACGTATCGCTTCACAGCAAAGTGATTTGAACTGGAGAGAAAAGTTGGCGGTTATTAGGGGTGTGGAAGCGGCAGGTGATAGAGAGGCGGCAAGATTGTTGCTTGATGATTTGTTGAAACTTGGAGAACAGAAGGATGATTTGTTGAAAATTAAAGTTAGTGATGATGAGGGAGAGATTTTAGAGGCAACTGCTCAGGCTGCAGCTTTAGCAGCTTCTATGGCGCATCCGGCAGCAGAATCTCTTAGCAAGTACGTACAATCAAATTGGTCTGATGATGCTTTGAATGTTTTAGATCGTGCTATTTATCTACAAAGAGTTGTGCCAGTTTTGTCTGATGTTGATGTTCAGATTGAGTATGCGATTGGTAATGATGTTAAAAAAGTGGACTTGGCAAATAATCCATTTGAAGTGATTACTTTGACTGCGGATGAGTGGAATAATTTTAGAATTATTAGTGTTAATGGTCCGGCTGCAGCATCTTATCTAAAAAGAATGGCGGGTGATATTGATTTTACTAGCAAAGCATTAAGTATTTCTAGGAGTTATAAAAATATCTCAAAGTCTGATAGTGGGTTTAGTGAAGGTGATATCGTGGAAGTTAGTTTGAGTTTAAAATGGCAATCAGGTGCTCAAGATGGCTGTTATATGGTAAGAGATCGATTACCGGCAACATTGGTCCCACTTATTGCTCGAGGTTTTGATACTTGGTCGAGATCTTATACGAGTTTTGCTTATGATTATTCTGGAGGTGAGATATCTTTTATAGCTTGTAAGGATCTTAAAGGTCAAAATATTACATATAAGGCTAGGGTGGTTTCTTTAGGTGAATATACAGCTGAAGGTGCCTTATTGCAGTCTATGCGAGCTCCTGAGGAGGCTGTCGTGTCATTGACCGAGAAGATGAGCGTTAAATAAGCTATGAAGATTGATGGCGGGGGTTGGCTTAAAAGCAGCTCCCGTTATTTTTTTATGCAGAAGAGGAATAGATATTTTCATTTAATTATAATCATTGTAATTTTGGTGTTTTTTAGTATGGGTTGTAATTCAAAACAAGTAGTTGTGAATGAGGGGCGGGATATTGATATTGAAGTAGAAAATAATGGTTTAGATAAATATAATGAAGTAATAAATACAAAATTTTTAGATGAAAAAGTATTAAGAAGAGTGCTTGAAAATAATTTTATTGTTTTAGAACAAAAACCCATTGCAGGAATAATTAATCATCATGTTTTGGCCGCAGATTTACAGGCTAAATTTTTTATGAGCTTAAATAGTTCTCGGTCTGATATTGAAAATTTTTATATTATTTCGCCAGATCATTTTTCTGCCGGAAGTGGAGTTAGTTGTCATCAAGCTAATTATTCTACTGTATTTGGAGTAGTGGAAAGTGATGTTGAAAAAGTTGATTTGTTAACTGATGTGGGTTGCAGGTTGTATGATGGTTATTTTTTTAATAATGAACATGGCGTTGGTTCCTTGATGCCATATATTAAATTTTATTTTCCTGAAGCTAAAGTTGTGCCTATTTTTATTCATATAGATATACCAAGGAAAAATCTTATACAGTTTGGTAAGGATTTACAGAGCGTTGTGTCTGGGGATGATTTTATTATTATTTCTTCGGATATGAGTCATTATTTGACTGATGAAAAAGCACGTATAAATGATAAGATGACGCGTTCGTGGCTGGCAGAAAATAATTGGGATCAATTAAAATTTGCAACAGATGCTTTTACTGATAGCGCTGGAGGATTTGCTTTGCTGCAAGGTTTCTTTAGTACCAAGGCAGTTATTTTTGAGGAGATGGATTATGCTATTAGTACTGAATATGGCGCTGATCCTAATAACACTACAAGTTATATAAACGGGTTTTACTATTTAAAAACGCCTTAGTAAGGCGTTTTTAAATGTTGTTTAGGAATTTAATTAATTGGTTTGGGTATTTGGTGCAATCTTTCTAAAATATCGATTAGGCTTTCCTTCATTAGATCTTTGTCAATTGTTTTTGAGACTAAATCTTTATTTTCGTTAGGCAGATCATCTTGAATGCGACGTAACATTTCTGATGGCATTATTAATTGTAGATCGGAAATGTTGTTTTTTGCAATTTCTTTTGAAATTGTACCAGCTAAATCTTTACTGAATTTAGTTCTGTCTACACCTTGGTCAATGTCTGAGTCGGGATTCATCATTCTTCCTCCTGCTCCAATTACAGCGCCTTCGCTATCAGGTCTTGATTGTGGGGGTGCATCAGTGGCAGCTATTTCATTTATTTCTAATTCATGAGCTAGGTAAATTTTGGATTTGCTAAAATCAGATGTAATGATTAGGGTTGGTTCAGAAAATATTTGTAGATTTTCGGGGATCATCATAATAATTGAGTTAATAGTTAGATAAGTTCTAATTTTACGGTTTTTATATAATTTACGAAAGGTTTGTGGAAATTATTTTTTGAGTGTATACCTTTGTTAATCGCATCTAAAAGTGGAGTTTTTGCATTTAGCTTTTTAGACAATCTTAAACCAATTTCTGATGCTCTAATACCTTCTACGGTTGTAAGGCCCAGTTTTTTAACGTCATTTGTTTTTGAGTTAATAAGTTTTTCTCCATATCTTCTATTACGTCCATGAGGTGACCATCCTGTCACCAATAAATCACCGATTCCGGCTAATGAGGATGCGGTTTTGGGATCGGCTTTGTCTTTAAGCATTATTCCTGCCATTTCGCTAACGGCCATGGTTACAATAAATGCTTTTGCATTGGTTGAATATTTTAAACCGTCGCAAAATCCAAGTGCTATGGCATAGGCATTTTTTAATGAAGCGGCAAGTCCAACGCCGAGCAAATCTTTTGACTGTGCTGTTTTTACATTTCTTCCGCGAAATAGTTTTACTACTTTTTCTCTGGTTTCTTTATACTCACAGGCAATTACGAGTGCTATGGGTGAATCTTTTACCATCTCTGTGGCAATAGCTGGTCCGCCAATCATGCAAATTTGTTTTTGCATTGTTTTGGGTAGAGCCCTTTGAAGGCTGATAACAACCGGATTAAGAGTTTTTTCATCAAATCCTTTTGAGATGTTTATGACTATTGTTTTTTTGTTGAGGTGTGGTAATGCTAGTTTGAGAACGGAGACCGCTACATGTGATGGAATGGCAATGATTACATAATTAGCTTGATCTAAGCATTTATCAATTTCATGACTAGCAAGAATGGATGAAGGTAACTTAGTACCGGGCATGTATTTATTATTGCAATGCCCTTTATTGATTTGTTGTTCTACATCTGGTTCGATGCAATAAAGATGAACAGTGTTGTTTTGTTTGGCTAAATGGAATGCCAATGCGGTAGCCATGTTTCCTGCACCTAAAATAGCTATTTTGGTTTTATTCATAATAGTTATATTTTACCTTTACAGCGAGTAGACGTCTAATTTGTATTCTGCCAGATTATTGTTGAATCTATTTGCCATGCTTTATGCCAATGGTTGTCTAGTAGCGTCTCTGCCTGTTCACTGAATGAGTCTTGGGTAATTAAATAATTAATTTTTGACACATTAAGATAAGAGTTGAATTGATTATTGTCTTGTGTTAACAACCATTCTTGAAATTGATTAATTTTTTGATCATATTCCGGAGTTTCGTGTGGGTGTCCAACCCAAACGTGTCTATTTGTGTATGCGGGTAGCCAAATATTGGTCCAGAGGCTATCTGTTAAGATTAAGCTATTAGATGGACTGTTGCTTTGTATATAATCCCAAGCTTGTATCATGGTATTGGGATGGTAGATCATGTATTTCCATTTGGGATGGTTAATTATGGTTAATGTAATTTGAAAAAGATACAAGAATGGTAAAAAACAGCCAAGTAATAAAAGTGGTTTAAGAAAATTTTTACTTTGTTTGAGTAGCGTATCTGCAAAATGCAACCAAAAAGGTAAAGTGGTAATAATTAATACTGGTAACAGCGCTTGTGTGTATTTTCTGGTCCATGGGAAGGGTAAAAGCATGCAGATTGTTGCCGCTATTAACCAGACAAATGCCCAGTAGTTGTTTTGATTAATGATTTGGGTTTTTTTCAGCTTCATCCAGATGATTGCGATAATAAATGGAAGTAATGTAATTATCCAAAAAATTGGATGTGCGAGTGGGAGCTGATTTATTTGTAAGTGATGGGTTTTGAAAGCCGAGTCTCGCATCAAAAATAGGTAATAGGTCGACGATGGAATTAAGAAGAGATTAAAAAGCAAAAATAATTTTAAACGTTTTTTTAATTCTTTAAAATTTGGATATGCTGTTGTAATTAATGCAATTAAACCGATGAGGGGAATGAAGTACGGGTGAAATAGTGTTAAAAATAAAGCAGTAGCTCCGGAAATTAGTATTTTTTTTACATTTTTTTCTTGCAAACCATGCCAAAGAAAATGAATGCTAATAAATTGTAACGCAATTGAGAGGATGACATGAGCTCCGGCAAATAATGTGGGCGCAACAGCAAAGTCTGAGTCAAGATCAGGTGATATGTATCTGATTATGTCATTGCCGTAGAGTATCTTTTGCCAAATAGCATTTAGGATTCCGGTGCTCATCCCACAGATCATAAAAATTGATGCTAAGCGAGCGTGGGATTCTGTGTGTGTCTGTTTTTTTGCGATCCAGTAAAGCGTTATTGAAAGGATGAAAGTGGAAAAATATCTTAATATTTCATGTGCAAATTTAGCGGGAATCCCTATTTTTACTAATATTCCCCCTAATGACCAAAAGGCATCAAAACGAGGAATCTGGGGGAGCGGATTATAGAGATTTGTTATCAGAAATGAATTTTTTGATTGTTCCAAGTAATTGATGTAAACCGCAAGATCGTGAAAGTTATAAGCGCTTATTCCTCCTAGCCAGGTTGTGTTTTGTGGAGCGCTGAAAATAATAATTAGTAGCGTAAACAATTGTAAACAGATAAGAAAAATTCCGAGTAATACACCAAAGTGCCACTCGTGGATTAATTTTAATGTTTTGGTTGTTTGTCTCATTATTTTACTAATGGAACTACTATGCGATAGGAGGATGAAACGTTGTTAAGTGTTTGTTTTCCTTGTCCTACAAGTACAGGTATTAAATATTCATAATCATAGGAGTTGTCTTTTTTGGGGCTGATGAATGAAAAGAAGACTTCACTAATATCAATAGTACCTTGGGGAACACCTCCGAGGCCACCTTTTTCTAGACTGGATCGCATTTCTTTTTCTGTTATGGCTGAATATTCTGAACGTTGAACCTCTGTTGGAAGTGTGAGCCAACCATATACGAATTTTTGTGAGTTGAGATCGTAAATTAGAGTTCCACCGATTTGTGGCTTGCCAATAGAATCAACAATATTACGTTGATCGACAACTCGTTCAAATGTAATTGGTAAATAGTTGGGAAAATTATTGCTATAACAAGGGCTTTGGGTGTATTTGTAGTCCAGCGGATTAATATTTGATAGTTGATCTAATGAGTTTAACTCATTGAGGTCAGCGTTAAGTTGTTGACTGATACAATTTTGTGTATTTTCTGTATTTAATTTCCAATTCAACCAGTTTTGTTGTATGGATATATTTTGTACCGTTAAAATATCGTAGCCAATACTTGTTAAAAAATTAGTAACTTTTTGATCTATTGTTTCTTGGGTTGGCCACTGGTTCACTGTATTGATTTTAAAAGGCTGATCTTTTTGAAAAAATGATAGTTGATGAAATGTGGAATCAAACGACCATTGGTAATCTTCATTGTTTTGCCAGGAAAATGAGTACCAAGTATTGGTTGGTTTGGTTCCTAACATGCCAATGGGTATGTTGATTGCATGTGTAAGATTTTGAAATTGAGTTAAATCCAATCCACTGCCAGGCACACGTACAACTAGGATTTTTTCTGGGAGTGTGGGAAGGGTGGTGTTGATACGTATAATACCTGAATTATTATTTAGGGTTACTGGAGGTAGCTTGGGTAAAGTTCCGAAACCTTCTTGTTGAGCAACGGCTCCTGTTCCGGCGGTTGGGCCAAGTGTCTCTGCGATAGGGGTGGTTGTGGCTTCAAAACAACCAGCTCCAAGAAAGAGCAGTGTTATTATAAATATGGAGATTTTAATTGGCATAATAGAGTTATTATAGCGTTTAATTGTGGATATTGACAGTTTTTTATGGAAAGGTTATATTCCTAGCTACAAACTAGGTTTTTATGAATAGCTTATTTAAGGTTTCAGCAAAAAATCATGCGGGCATGATACTGATGTCAATCTTGGCTAACCGCTCATCGATTGAGGGTGATTTTGTGTCTTTAAAGGAGATTGCTGATGAAATGGGATTATCGCAAAAGTTTTTAGAAGAAATTGCGGCTTCATTAAAAAAAAGTAAGTTAATTAAAGGAAGGCAGGGTCCTGGAGGTGGTTATCAATTAGCTAAGAGCGCGGATAGTATTTCGGTTTATGAGATTTTGGTTGCATTGGAAGGACCGATAGCTGCAATGAGTTGTGACGGTGCTTTTTGTCCGGTAGCAGATAAGTGTTCATCAAAATCTTTGTGGAGTTTTTTGCATCAAGATTTAATTGAGTCTCTTAAAAAAACAAGTTTAAAAAAGATATCTAAAAGTGTCTAAATATAATTTTATTATGAGAAAAAATAAACAAAATGTATATTTGGATCATGCAGCTACAACGCCTATGGATGAACGGGTGTTAAAGACAATGATTCCTTTCTTTACTGAGGTTTATGGAAATCCTTCGTCTTTGCATGCACCGGGACAGCAGGCGCATGAAGCTGTTTCTCAAGCTCGTAAAACAGTGGCGAAATTAATTTCTGCGCATGAAGATGAGATTGTATTCACATCAGGCGGGACGGAATCAGATAATTTGGCAATATTAGGCGTTATAAAAATAGGTGAAGCTGATGTTAAATCAAGGTTAGGTAAAGATGTTATTCCGCACATTATTAGTAATGAATTGGAGCATCCGGCTGTTTTGGAGTTGTTATTGGTTTTACAAAAACGAGGTGAAATTGAGTTAACTTTAGTAAAAGCTGATAAAGATGGTGTATTACTGGCAAAAAATATTGCAGAAGAGATTAAAAATAATACTATTTTGGTTAGTGTGATGTATGCAAATAATGAGATTGGAACGATTGAGCCAATTTCTGATTTAGGTAAATTAATAATTAAAAATCGTAAACAAACAGGTTTGACTTATCCATTACTTCATACAGATGCATGCCAGGCGGCGGGATATCTTGATTTGAATGTAGAAAAATTGCATGTGGATTTAATGACTTTGAATGGTGGTAAGATTTACGGTCCAAAAGGTGTCGGGGCATTGTATATTCGTCGTGGAGTCAGGTTGTTAGCGCAGGTTATTGGTGGTGGTCAAGAACGCGGATTGAGATCTGGCACGCAAAATGTTCCGGGAATTGTTGGTTTTGCCAAAGCATTAGATCTAGTACAGGCCAAAAGAGAAAAGGAGTCTGCTAGATTAGAGAAATTACGCGATAGATTGATTGAGGGGTTGTTAAAAATTCCCAAGTCTCGTTTAAATGGACATGCGATTAAACGTTTGCCGAATAATGTAAATATTTCTTTTATGGATATCGAGGGGGAGGCAGCAATGTTGTATTTGGACGCAAAAGGGGTTTATTGTTCAACGGGTTCTGCCTGTGCTTCCACATCACTTGATCCATCACATGTTATTTTGGCTTTGGGTATGAGTTATGAAGCTGCACATGGATCTTTGAGGTTTACTTTGGGTAAAAGTACCACGAAAGCAGACATTGACTATGTGATAAAAGTATTACCACCTATAGTTGAACAATTAAGAAAAATAAGCCCGGTTAATTTGGATATGGAATATTTTTCAAATGGTAATAAAGAGAAGAAATGATTTTAAGAATGAAATAATTATTATGAATAATAAGAAAGAAGATAAAAAAGTTGATGTAACTAATAGACAAGGAAGTGGAAGTTTTTATTCCACGGTTGTTAAGGATCATTTTTTTCATCCTAAGAATTTTATGGAAGATGAGACGGGTTATATCGCCGATGGGATTGGCATGGTTGGTTCGCCAGCCTGCGGTGATGTTATGCGTGTTTGGATAAAGGTTGATCCAAAATCCGAGAGAATAACTGATTTGAAATGGAAAACTTTTGGATGCGCTTCTGCAATCGCAGCCACGTCAATGATGAGCGTGATGGTTACTGAAAATGAGGGGATGACACTGGATGAGGCGCGAAAGTTGCGTCCTCAGGATATAACTTTTAGATTGGATGGATTACCTCAACGTAAAATTCATTGCTCTGTCTTGGGGGACAAGGCACTGCGCTCTGCAATAAATGACTATTTAAGAAAGGTTGGTCAAACCGATAGAATAGAAATTGAGCACGGCAGGATAATCGATAAAGTTTTAAAGATAACTGATCATGATATAGAGGAAGCGGTTTTGGAAGGTGCTGATACTTTAGAAAAAGTTCAGGATAAAACAAAGGTTGGTACAGGCGATCCGTCTTGTATCCCAGAAGTAGAACAGCTAATTAGATTTTATAAGGAAAAGTATTATGGAGCAGAATAAAAATACCGCGGTTAACCGCGGTATTAATTTGTTTATGTGTTTTTAGTTGAAAGCGAGTTTTAATAGTCCGCCGATTATGCCAAAAACGACCACGAATCCAATAATGATTCCGAATATAACGGCATTGATTATTAAGCTAGCAACAAATTGGTAGCCCAAGACGGCCATGGCACGTTTAATAAAACTATCAGAGATTAGCCAGCCTTTGTAGCTATATGTTTCCTCTTTTTTACTGGTTTTAGCATCATATCCACTATAATTTGTATCCAGATTCATTTTTTTATAATCAATTATTTCCTCGGTATTTTGTTCTGTCGTAGTTTGTTCTGACATAAAGATTTGGTTATGTATAATACGATAAGTGTTGCATATATTTAGCTATTTGGCAATAC